>Ga0181591_10004459_pt1 | contig 12154 bp, 10 predicted proteins | sample 071ome_33_FD_133757 | JGI IMG/M metagenome (GOLD analysis project Ga0181591, IMG submission 133757) | Coastal salt marsh microbial communities from the Groves Creek Marsh, Skidaway Island, Georgia - 071412AT metaG (megahit assembly) | ecosystem: Environmental > Aquatic > Marine > Intertidal...
CCAAGGAAACCAATATAGACTGGCATAAATGAACCATTGTGAGGGGTAAATTTCGCGCGCCTGGCGTTTGAAGAAAGTCAAAAGGGTCATGCCTCCGATGAGGACGTAGGCCGTAAAAAGCATGGGATAAACGAAACCGGGCATGCTCAAAAAGGCGTAGCCGCTTTGCCCCCCCCCCATCAATCCGAGAATCCCCACCACCAAGGCGATATTCCACAGAACTGTGCCCAGAAAAAGGAAGCCAGGCCCACGGAGTTTGACCTGGCCCAAGCGCATGGTCATCCAGAGCATCGCCGCAAAACCGGCTTGCAGGGCAAATCCGTAAAGGAAGGCATTTTGCGCTGCGGGCACCAACACCCCATAGGTGACCCAAGGGCAATTGGAGAGAAACGTAGGTGAGTGCATCTTAATCGATGCCACCAATGAGAAAAGGGTGGAGAGCAGCAACCATCCCGCAGCCTTGGTCACCAGGAACAAGGTGGGGAAATGATAACTGCGATCAATGTCCTTCTGGTCAGAAATGGATTTTGAAGTTGGGTTTTCGTCCATAGTGTTGGCAAATCTAGCAATCAGCTCCGTTCACTCTACCGGGATCATTCAAAAGCACTGGGCTCCTCAGGGGCTGGCGGCGGCAAAGCCGTGGCTTTTTCCATGCGGCTGATCAATTCAGCTCTTCCCTCGCCTGCATCCTGCCACTCCTTGACGGTCAAAGACATGGCCTGCTCAATCGGAATACGAACAAACCCCTTGTCCTCGTCCTGCCAAGCGTAGGAGCCTAGGGTTTCCTGAGCCGATTGCTCAACACCTGCCAGATTCTTGACACGCACTTCCGCCCGCGCGGCGGTGATCGCCTCGGGCCGAGTCGCATCCTTGGCTTGGCGAATGACAAAAGCAATAACCAGAAAGGTCGCCAGAATCAGGATGAAGGAAAAAAAGCCTTCACCAGATTCAGGGCGTCTCAGGTGGCGAGAGGGTAAGAGTCTTTTCATGGAGTGTGAAAATGGTATCTAAAATCGTAGTCTTAAATTGGGGTCAGGCTTCCGCGGATTGAGTCTTGGCTTCTGCCTCGCTTTCCAGCTCGACATACACCCCCATGGTCTCGGCGATACGAGGATCACGTTGAGGAAAGGGCGCATGTTGCGCGAATGATTTGAGAAACTGCTTGGCAAGCACACCACCCATGAAGGCCATGGCAGCCACGCTTTGCACAAAACCACCCAGACTGATGCTGCCGCCTTCAGGGTCCATGACGGGTTTGATGTTGAAGGTCATGTCGACGTAGTGCATCAACCAGGCCCATCCAGCCAGCGGCCCCATGATGGTCAAGCTTTTCTTCACATCGATCCGCAGCATCGCTAGGAAAGGCAGGAAAAAGTGGCCAAAGATGAGCAGCATGCCCAGATACCACCAAGTACCGTTCTCACGTTTGACATACCAGAAGGTCTCTTCCGGGATGGCCGCATTCCAGATGAGAAAATATTGAGAAAAATGGATGTAGGCATAGAACACGGTGAAGGCAAAAAACAAGGTGCCGATATCTTTGAACGTGGAATCTCGCACCACGGGCGCCAAGTGTCCCGTGCGCTGCAGCAAGGCGGTGAGCACGTAGATGGTTGCCAAGGTCGTCCAGACACTACCTGCAAAGTAGTAGACTCCATACATGGTGGAAAACCATTGATGCTCCAGCGACTTCATCCAGTAGATCACACCCAAAGTCAGCGTGACGGCAAAGATGAGAATCCCAACAGCCGCAAATTTGCGCATGGCACGGGTGTGACGAGCATCCCCGGTTTCATCTTGCGCCACCGAATGCTTCCGCAAACTATTAGCCAACCAAGTCCAAACCACAAAAAGTAAGATGGAGACGCCCCAGAAGGCGGTGGGGTTGAACAGAGCATACTTCACATGCAAGGCATGATCAGAATGGGGATCCTCAATGGCCATCCATGGATAAATACTTTTCGAGAAAAGAAGAATCACCGGTAGCCCAAGGGCACCCAACCAGGGAGCCAGACAGGCAAAATGTTCGCAAACCCTGCGAATGGGCACAATCCAGTAGGAATCGAAAAGATGATGGAGCAGCACGATGAAAAGACCGCCCAGCACCAGACTCAAAAAGAACATGAAAGCCGTCAGGTAGCTGTAGAGGAATTGATCACGCCAGACGAAAAATCCGATAAGCAATCCAATGAATCCGCCAATCATCAACTGACTGGGAAGGTTGGCATACTTGGCCAAGCTCAAGGACGGTTTGGAGGAAGACTGAGAATCAGAACTCATAGATTATTCTTGTTCAAGGGCTGCTTTCTGGTTTTCGGGCACCTCATCCAAGGTGGCAAGTCGGCTACGCTGTAAAGCTCTTACGTAGCCAATGATGGCCCAACGGTCTTCAATCCGGATATTGGCTCCATAGGAACCCATGAGATTTTTACCGTGGGTGATGGTGTTGAAGATTTCGCCGTCTGTCATGGAGACCAGGCGAGCATCGTGAAAGTTGGCAACCGCCACCATGCCGTACTTGCTGGTGATGCCCTTGCCGTCACCTGCCGCTCCATGGCAAGGAAGACAATGAATGTTGTAGCGCTGCTGGCCTCGGGCCATGAGTTCGTCGGTCAATGCAACAGGTGCGGTTTCCACCCAGTTGGTGGAACCGGAGATACGCCCGGTGTTCATCGGAGTGTCTTGGTAAGGCATGCCACGAAAGATCGTCCCCTCCACATAAGGCTGAGAACTGCGATCATTCCCAAAGACGGCATTGGGCTCCTGCGGGCGAAGTTTCATCTGACGATCCATGTCTGGAAAGACCTCGATTGGTGGCTTGCGTGACACGTCACCCCGAAAGCCGGCCACTCCAATCAGGGTGACAATCGCAAGGATGTAAAGCGTGAGAAAATATTTCATATCAGTCCTCCACCATCTCCATGTGCTGGCAACCTGCCGATTCAAGCAGTTCGCGGGTTTCTTCCTCGACGTAACGAGGATCCGAAGTCTCGATGATGACGTAAAACTTGTCGTCTGTCGCTCCCTTGAAACGGCGATTCTTCAGCAGCGGATGATGCAGCTTGGGAAGACGATTGAGAAAAAGCATACCAAAGATGGCCCCAAAGGCGGAAAGAAGAATGGTCATCTCATACACCACCGGGAAGGGGAACATGGGACTGAACAAAGGCTTGCCGCCCACCACGATGGGGTAATTGAAACTGTTCATGAACCAAATCATGGTGTAGCCCGCGGTGAAACCAGTGGCACCACCACAAAAGGAAAACCACCCCACCTTGGAGTTCTTCAAACCCATGGCATCGTCCATGCCGTGAACCGGAAAGGGAGTATGCACGTCCCAGCGAGTGAATCCAGCATCCCGGATTTTCTCAGCCGCATGCATGGCATCAGCAGGTGTTTCGAATTCGGCCAAAAGGCCATATGCTTGCGCGTTTTCCATGATTAGTGATGACCTCCTTTCGCGCCCCCTTGAGGATGGTGGGGATCCGCGTAGTTCGTGACCCCCTTGACCTCAGAGATGGCAATCAAAGGCAAGAAACGGATGAATAGCAAGAAGAGGACCATGAACAGGCCGAAAGTCCCAACGAACGTCAGCACATCCACTTTGGTAGGCGAGTAATAACTCCAGTTGGCCGGAATGTAGTCACGGTGCAGTGAACTGACGACAATCACAAAACGCTCGAACCACATACCGATGTTCACAAAAATGGAGAGAATCCAGACGAAAACAACGTTGGTTCTCCATTTCTTCACCCAGAAAAACTGAGGCGTGATCACGTTGCAGGAAATCATGATCCAGTAGGCCCACCAATAAGGACCGAAGGCTCGGTTCTGGAAACAGTAAGCCTCGTAAGGGTTGCCACCATACCAGGCGATGAAGAATTCCATACCGTAGGCGTATCCCACAATCGTTCCCGTCGCCAAGGTCACCTTGCACATCAACTCGACGTGTCGTACGGTGAGCAAGTCATGGAGCTTGAAGATGGACCGCAGAGGAATCATGAGGGTCAGCACCATGCCGAATCCGGAAAAAATCGCCCCGGCCACGAAATAAGGTGGGAAGATGGTGGTATGCCATCCAGGCACCTGTGAGACCGCAAAGTCAAAGGAAACGATACTATGCACTGAAAGAACCAGCGGGGTGGAGAGGCCAGCTAACAGCAGGTAGGCTTTTTCATAGTTGCTCCAGTGGCGATTGGAACCTGTCCAACCCAAAGAAAACAAACCATAAAAGAATTTACCGAAGAAGCCCTTGCAACGATCTCGAATAGTCGCCAAATCAGGGATCAGCCCCATATACCAGAAGAGCAAGGAAACCGTAAAATAGGTCGAGACCGCAAACACGTCCCACAGCAGCGGTGATCGGAATTGCGGCCAGATCGGTCCATTGGAGTTGGGCAATGGAAACAACCACCAAGCAAACCAAATACGACCCACATGGATACCGGGGAAAATACCCGCGCACATCACCGCAAAAATCGTCATGGCCTCAGCGGCCCGATTGATCGACGTCCTCCATTTCTGGCGCAGTAGGAAGAGCACGGCCGAAATAAGCGTACCGGCATGGCCTATACCGATCCAGAAAACGAAGTTAACGATAGCCCAGCCCCAAGCAATTGGGCTATTCAAACCCCAGACACCCACACCGGTCGTGATCAGGTAGCCAATGTAGATCGGGCAAAGGAGCATCACCAAGGCGCTGATCACGAAAGTGATCCACCACCATCGAGGAGTCTTCCCTTCGATGATCCCCACAATCTGGTTGGAAATCCATCCCAAGGGACGGTTGTTGAGCACAAGGGGCTCGCGCTCCAGTTCCCTTGGTGGCGCTGCAATTTTCACGGAGGAGCTGAGTTCGTTGGAAGCCATTAGTGTTGCCCTCCTTCAGAGTGGTTTTCGCCAGCATGAACCTCTTCGTGGGCCCCGTCATGGCCATGATCACCATGTGATGCACCATGGGCCTCAAATGGACTACCCATGGACTTGGAGTATTCAGAAGTGCTCAGCGGCATTTCGTGATAATCGGGCATGTTCTTGTTGGGATTGCGGAGCTTTGCCAGGTAAGTCAATCTGGGTTTGGTATCCAGAAAACCTAACACCGCGTAGTTGCGCGGGTCGTTCTTGAGCTTGGAAACCTCACTCTCCGGATCAAGAACGTTGCCAAAAGCAATGGCTCCAGCAGGGCATGCTTGCTGACAAGCAGTGCGTATCGTACCATCAGGCACTTCAATGTCACCCGAGTCACGCGCCGCTACCTTTTTAGTAATCTTGGCGGCCTCAATACGCTGCGTGCAGAAGGTGCACTTTTCCATCACCCCTCGCATGCGCACGGTGACATCTGGGTTCTTGGCCATTTCAACGAGGTTGACCTCATCTTCAGGACGCTCGATAAAACCATCCTTAAGAGTGGCCCAAGGTCCTCTATCTAACTTGTCTATCGGACGCTTGTTGTAATCGAAATAATTGAAGCGGCGTACCTTGTAGGCGCAGTTGTTGGAACAGTAGCGAGTTCCTACGCAGCGGTTGTAAGCCATCACGTTCAATCCCTCGTGATCATGAACTGTCGCATTGACTGGGCATACACTCTCGCAAGGTGCGCTCTCACAATGTTGGCAGAGCATGGGTTGGTTCACGACCTGAACATCGTCAATCCATTCTTGATAGGCCTGCTCCTCATCCGTGATGAGGTTATTGGCCAAGCCCCGCTTGGATGGGTCACCACTGTAGTAGCGGTCAATACGCATCCAGTGCATTTCACGGCTGTTTGCCACTTGATCCTTGCCTACTATGGGAATGTTATTCTCACTCTGGCAGGCAACCACGCAAGCGCTACACCCCACACAAGTGTTGAGGTCAATCGCCATACCCCATTGATGGATCTTGCTAGCCGTTTCTGGCTTCGCTTGGTAGGGATGCTGGTAGATTTGCTTGGGTTGCCCGTTCTCGTCGTGAGGGATGTGCCCGGCATGAGCCTCGAGGTCCATGTTTTGGGCGAAATCCGGTTTGGCCTCATAATTTTCAAGATTGGCCTCACGTACGATAGCCCTTCCTTCCATGGACCAGTGGTCCTGAGTGCAGGCAATGGAGTGGGTTTTGCCCACACGTCGAAGTTTGGCCCCAGAGCCGAAGTTTCTTCCCTGGCTGCCCCTCAAGGCGTAAGCGTTATAACCTACCGATCCATTTCCCAGGCTGCCCACTCGACCCGTCTGACTACGACCATAGCCTAAGGCCATACCCAGTGAAAAATTCGCAAAACCGGGTTGAATCCAAACCGGGCCCTCCACCTTACGGCCCTCCAACTCGACTTCCACAACCTCGCTATTTTTGAGGTCACCAAGTTCCTGAGCCGTGCGGCGGCTCATGAGGATCACGTTGTCCCAGGTAATTTTAGTAATGGGATCAGGCCACTCCTGCATCCAGCCATTGTTATGGAAACGACCATCATCCATGCTGGCATCGCGATAAAAAACAACTTCTAGAGCATCTTTGGATGGCAGCGCTGTCTCGGTTTCTCCGGCGACTGCTTCCCCAACCACAGGAGTGATTTTGGACCAGTCAACCGAATTCGCATCAACAGAAACAGGCTTAGCCTTCAGGGCGGCATGGTGTCCGTCGTGAAGACACTGTTTCCACTGGGCCTCAAATCCGTCATGACCCGTCAGTGCCCGAAGGGTGGTCCTAGCAATATCGTGGGCCTTCACCTCAGACTGACCCGCGATTCGAGCTAAGAGCTCAGTTTCAGTCCAGCCATTGAATAGAGGTGCGATAAGAGGCTGCACAGGCAACCAGGATCCTTCGCCGGATCGGTTATCACCCCAAGATTCCAAGAAATGAGCCATCGGCAGATGCCACAGAACCCCTTGCGACGTTTCGTCCTCATAATAGCCAAGCCGGATCACTTGCTTGACCTTGCCCTGGGTTGCCTTCCAGTCGAGGTCGGCTGGTGCATCGTAAACAGGGTTGCCATCAAGGATGACCAATGTTTCTACCTCACCGGCATCACAGGAGGTTTTCAGGGCATCCAAAGACTGGTAGGCAGGCTCCTGATTGGGGAGGAAAGTAATGGTTTTGTTAAGATTGCCCAGCAGGGCATTCATGGCAGCAACCAGTTGGTGCACGGCATCTGGCTGACGTTGGCCAGCGACCACCAAACATTGGCCTTTGTGAGCAACCAAGTCCTTGACCGATTCTGAGATCCACTTGGCTGACCAGTCAGCCTTGCCTTCAACTTGAGGGACTTGTTTGGCCTTGTCTCGTAATGCCGTCCGCAGTGCCGGCATGGGGCTGCCAGCATCGTTTTCAGCCTCACCTGATTCTTGGAGGATCTGATCCATCATGGCGGCAGCCACGGCAAAAACCTGTGCCGAAGTCACTCTGAACCGATGGTCGGCGTTGGACCCGGTCAGGGAAAGCAAGCTCTCCACGGCATAGAGACGGTTGGTGGTAGCGTGCTGGTCGCCACCCTCCTTCAAGCGTCGCCCATTGGCATAACCCTTGATGTGAGCAAAGGAATCCTGCTCAGAGCCAAGGAAATCACAATCCAGCGAGAAAATGACTTTCGCTTGATCAAAATGAAGGCGAGGCCTGATAGGCTGGCCAAACACAGCAGAATACCCACGTGTGGAACCACCGAAATCAACAGGCTCATAGGCATGCCAGGAAGCCTGAGGCATGGCCTGGCGTATCAATCGCTCCAAACGATGACGACTCGGAGAACTCGAGGGCTGAATCAAAAAGCTCAAGCCCTTACCACCACTGGATTGGTATTGCTCGGAAAGATCAGCCAGCGCAGCCTCAGCCGAGCCGGCGGAGGTTTTTTGCCCCGATTTCAAGAAATGACGAGAACGGTCTGGGTCGTAAAGGTTGAGCAAGGATGCCTGGGCAAAGGTGTCAGTGCCTCCCCCACCTTCGGCGAGGTCAGGATTCCCTTCGATTTTGGTAGGGCGCCCGTCACTTGACTTGACCAGCAATGGAATGGCCGAGTTGCGTGTGGGCATGGAAGTGGCAAAATATTGGGGTAGGCCGTGGGTGTAGTGGTGCGGCATTTTGGAGAACGGCACCAAGGCCTCTTCAGGGCGACGACAACCCGTCAAGCCCATACCTCCGAGCATGAAGGAGGCCCCCATGATCTTCATGAAATCACGCCTTGAGTTCCCATCTGGGGCATCCAATACAGTCTCGGGAAATTCCCGCTCTGCCCACTGCTGAAATTCAGGAGAGCCGGTCAGCTCATCCAAACTGCGCCAATAAGCAGGCCCCGAGGGATTGGAGGGGTTTGAAGAATCGTTTTTCATCGATGACAGGCAGAACAATTAATGAGGGACTCGACTCGCCAGTCGTGAACCATCTTGGCTTGAGCTTCGTCAACACTGTTGACGCCAAGGCTGCTGAGGATGTTGGTGACCGTGGCGTCGTTTTCGTCCCAACTCCAGTCAAGGTCTGTGATTTTTTCGAGGGGCCTGATGCGCTGCTCGGGCTCTCGATGACATTCGAGACAAAAACTCATACCAAATGGTTTGGCGTGATAAACCTCGTCCATTTCATTGACCTGACCGTGGCATTCAACGCAGGAAAAACCTCGGTTGACGTGAACCGAATGGTTAAAATAGACATAATCAGGCACTTTGTGCACCTGCACCCAAGGGATGGGCTTACCCGTTTCGAAACTTTCCCGCACCAGAGCTAATTTAGGGTCATCTTTGCGCACCTGATTGTGGCAATTCATGCACACCGATGCAGCGGGGATGTTTGAGAACCAAGACGACTCCACCCCGTTGTGGCAATAACGACAGTCCATGCCAAGCTGCCCTGCGTGGATGGCATGGGAGAATGGGACCGGCTGTTTGGGCTGATAACCCACACGCGTGTACTTGGGGGTAGCGTAATAAGATAGGGCTGCGACGGCGGCACTGCCTATGAGAAGCACCCCGACCAGCACCTTCCAAGGCAACCCGTTCGTCCATTTAGGAAAGACGTCCGACATTCAATTAAATCAGTTAAACTTATCCACTCTAATGCGCACACGCCACAGGTGAACCCCTGGCCTTGAAAGCCTCTGAGTCTATCTGTCGCGTCAAATGTAACCAAGCAATCGTGGAGGCGGAGGTCGGAATCGAACCGACGCATAGAGCTTTTGCAGAGCCCTGCCTTACCACTTGGCTACTCCGCCTATCTAAATTACTTGTTAGGAGTAACTTACGATTATTTCACACACACCTTGAAGGTGCCGTGTTTGTCAACAGGAATGATCCTTAACAAAAGTCATCCTGTTTCGTCAACAACGCTTGTGAAAAAAATCACAAATTCACTTGAACCCCTTTTGACCTCTCGCTAATTTCCTGTGTCTGGAGGATTTTGACAATCCTTCACTACCCAGCCCATGACCTCATCACAGACAGAAGTCGGATACAACACCAAAATCGAGGGTGATGTCATCGTTACCAAAGTGGATGCGGTGCTGAATTGGTTCCGCAAAAATTCACTTTGGCCCATGCCTATGGGTTTGGCTTGTTGCGCGATTGAACTGATGGCAGCTGGTTCCAGTCGTTTTGACATCGCTCGATTTGGAGCCGAGGTGATGCGTTTTTCGCCGCGGCAATCCGACCTGATGATCGTCGCTGGAACAGTCACCTACAAGATGGCCTTAGCCGTTCGCCGGATTTACGACCAAATGGCAGAACCCAAATGGGTGATTGCCATGGGCGCCTGCGCCTCGACCGGGGGCATGTATCGTAGCTATGCCGTGCTCCAGGGGGTGGATCGTATTATTCCTGTCAATGTCTACGTGGCCGGGTGCCCCCCACGCCCAGAGGCTCTGCTTGATGCGCTCATGAAACTCCAGAACAATGTGGTATCCAAACAACCCCTGTTTCAAGGAGGCATCCTCAACAATCACAAGCGCCCTCAACCCGACGCCATGGCAGGGCAGCGCGTTTCCTAGATTTCTTATCCCTGCAGCGTTGACCCATTGAGATGACCCAACCGAACCCAAAGACAGCCCGATCACTGGCTGAGGCCTTGCAGAAAGCCTGCGGCGATCTCGTCTCAGAAATCGTTGAATTCCGGGGCGAATGCAGCCTGACTATCCTTGACAAGTCGAAGGTGCACGAAGTGTGTCAAGTGGCGAGGGACACCCTTCATTTTGACATGCTTACGGATGTTTCCAGCGTGGATCATTACGGGGACGACCCCCGGTTTGAGGTAGTTTATGAACTTTACGGCATGGAACACCATGCCTATTTGCGTCTCAAAGTGCGCGTCGAGGAGGAATCATGCGAGTTACCCTCAGTGACCAGTTTATGGAGGACCGCTGACTGGCACGAGCGAGAAATCTATGACATGATGGGGATCCGGTTCAGTGGTCACCCTGATTTAAGGCGCATCCTTATGTGGGAGGGTTACCCGTATTTCCCTCTTAGGAAGGACTTCCCGCTAGAAGGAAAACCGACCGACCTCCCCGAAACGGCTTTCACGGACCGTGCGCCTCTGGAGGGCGGCCCATTCGTAACCACAGCTGGCAAACAGAACGTTTCTCAGCGAGAACCTCGAGCCAAGGCTTTTGAACCCGAGGACTGATTCCGAGAACCTAATCAGTCAAGGCAAGAGATCACCCAGATCATGGCAACCGATACCACAGAATGGAACGTTAAGGACACCTTGGGCAAAACCTTGGAAGGCCTCGAAGCGGCCAAAAAACCCTCAGCCGACGGCCTTGAGGGTGACAAACTCGTCCTCAATATGGGTCCATCTCACCCATCGACCCACGGGGTGCTACGCATTCTCCTGGAATTAGATGGCGAGGTCATCACCAAGGCGATGCCTGATGTCGGTTATCTGCATCGAGGGGATGAGAAAATCGCCGAAAACATGACTTATAACCAGTTTGTTCCCTACACCGACAGACTGGACTACCTGGCCCCACTTGCCAACAACGTGGCTTACGCTCTGGCGGTGGAGAAACTGATGGGAATCGATAAGGCACTTCCCGAGCGGTGTCAGTATATTCGAGTCATATGCTGCGAGTTAGCGCGTATTTCCGCTCACTTGCTCGGACTGGGTGCTTTTGCGATGGACGTCGGGGCCATGACGGTCTTCCTTCACACGTTCACTGAGCGAGAAAAAATCTACAATTTATGTGAGTCGCTCACCGGCGCTCGTTTTACCACCTCCTACACGCGCATTGGCGGCTTGGCTCGCGATTTGCCCGAGGGCTGGGTGGATCAATGCCGACAGTTTCTCAAGGAGGTAGAAAAGAATTTTGATGAAACCGAAACCCTTTTAACCCGCAATCGCATTTTTGTGGACCGAACACAGGGAGTCGGTGTCCTGCCTCGGGAAATCGCCATCAACTATGGTATCACCGGCCCCAATCTTCGTGGATCAGGGGTGGATCATGATTTACGCAAATCCAACCCCTACCTCATCTACGATCAATTGGACTTCGAAGTGCCTGTTGGAAGTCAGGGAGATTCCTACGATCGCTACCTCGTTCGCATGGAGGAGATGCGACAGAGCGCCAGGTTAATTCGGCAATGTCTGGATCGCCTGCCAGGCGGCCCAGTCAGCATTCAGGATGGCAAAACCTTCCTGCCTCCTAAGGACAAAGTGCTGAGCAGCATGGAGGAGCTGATCCATCAATTCATGCTCGTCACCCAGGGTGTCAACGTGCCAAGCGGTGAGGTTTATTTTGGTGCTGAAAATCCGAAGGGAGAGCTTGGATTCTATATCCATAGCACAGGTGGAGGCACTCCCCACCGTATGAAGATACGCGCTCCATCATTTGTCAATTTAAGCGTGCTACCCTACCTCCTTAAAGGGGAGATGATGAGTGATACCGTAGCCATCCTTGGATCAATCGATTTCGTGATGGGAGAAAGTGACCGATGAGCCTTGAAATTCCACAAAGTTTGCTAGCTGAGGTTGATGAACTGATCTCGCACTACCCGCAAAAGCGAAGCGCTTCGCTCATGCTTTTGCACGCTTTTCAAGAGCAATTTGGCTACCTCTCAAAGGAAGCAATCGAATGGATCGCAACCAAGTTAGAACTCAAGCCAATCAACATTTATGAGCTAGTCACTTTTTATCCCATGTTCCGCCAGGAGCCTCCAGGCAAGCATGTGATCAAGGTCTGCCGTACTTTGAGTTGTGCTTTGGG
>Ga0181591_10004465_pt1 | contig 12141 bp, 7 predicted proteins | sample 071ome_33_FD_133757 | JGI IMG/M metagenome (GOLD analysis project Ga0181591, IMG submission 133757) | Coastal salt marsh microbial communities from the Groves Creek Marsh, Skidaway Island, Georgia - 071412AT metaG (megahit assembly) | ecosystem: Environmental > Aquatic > Marine > Intertidal zone...
CCTGATGCCGGTATTGCGGACAGTACATCAACGATTTTAGATACCGTATCACAGCCCACAACCGCGGGCAGTCGAACAACCGTCACCTTTGATAACGGTGGTGTGGATTTATCTGGTGTAGGTGCATTCCCCACCACAGCAGTGGACCCAGGCCCATTTAGTATTGATATTGATCCGTTTGATGGATCCGGTGTTCAAACTATTACCGTGCCAGCTGGCGCCATAACATTAACCGGAACAGATGCTCAAATTTTACAAAGTGCGATTGCAGAGCTGCAAGCACAGATAGATACCACTTTCGGCAACAATGAATTTGAGGTAACCACCAATCAGTCTCCACTTTCTTCACCGTTAACGTCACCCACCAATTTAGTGATTCAGCGCGTAGGTTATGATGCAACGGTTGGGACCAGCTTCTCATTGAGTGCTGCCGATGCGGCATTTATTGCCGCTTTTGGTGACCCAACAACGCAGACTAACTTAACGGCTGGGGTGGCAGGTTCCCAATTATTTGTAGGCTCAAATCCAATAACCGCTGACTTCAGAAGTATTCCTGGTACCAGTACCACCACACGAACCACCTCTACACCGCCATTAGCCATGACAGGCTTCGTTGCAGGTACACACGCTAGTATTTCATCAACCGTGACAAATGGCGCCACGGTAATCGGAGACTTTAGAACGGGACTTAACGGTGGTACCGATAACAGTATTGTTTTTGATATTGAAGTGACAGACATTTCAGGAACAACCACAACCGCCAATATTACAGTGGACTCAGCCAGCTTAGCGGCCAATGCAGGTTTGGCAGCGGTCGGTACAGGTTTAGGTACCGTTGAATCAGCGACCATGGCAGATATTTTAGCGGACATCACCGCACAAGTGGGGGGCTCACCACTATCAGTGGGGCCGCTATTAACTGTGAGCGGTACTCATCCAATGACATTTGATGCCACCACAGCGGATAACGGCGATACCATTGTTTTGGTACCGCAAACCAGCACCAATTATGATTTAAGTAATATTGGATTTGCGGCAGCTAACCGTACCGATACGGGTGTAGCTGACATTGAAGCCAATAACGAATTTCGCATGCAGGTCACAGGCCCTACGGTTGCCGAAGACTCATCTGCCTACAACATCGTTATTCCAGAGGCTACTTACGCGACCTTAGATGACCTTGCAGCTGCTATTCAAACGGAAATTGATCTGCGTACAGGTGCCAATGGTTTAGCGGGTCGTGTTACCGTGGAAGCGGTTGGTGGACAATTGGTGTTTACCAATACTGAAGTGGGTGCCGGTTATGGTGTTCAATTTACAGCGAGCACTGGGTTAGGTACCACGGAAGGGGCATTATCTTTAGAAGCGCTCGAACTGGATAATCCATCGGTGTTTTTAGGTACCGATGAAATCGATCGTAGTAATTCATTCCGTATTACTTTAACGGTGCCCGCTCCAGATGAAGAAGGCCGCTCAGGTACGACCACCGTGACGTTGGATGAAGAATTCCGCTCAGTGCAACAGGTAGCGGCTTCTATTAATCGTCAAATTAGCTCCCTTGATAGCGATGCCTTTATCGGTGTCAGGGCTGAAGCAGTAGAAATTGTACCCAATGTGGTACCGCCGCAATATAAATTACAATTTGTTGCCACAGAGGATGGCGAGGCCTCTACTATTACGGTGTCAGACTTTATCGCATCTGGTGATGATGTCACTGTGGATGAAATGTACGGCCTAATTCAAATTGATGAAGACGATAACAGTTTGTTGACTCAAGGCATCGAAGGGGTGACCAATGAATACCCTGCGCAGACCGTTACCCTGACTGATCCTGATGGTAATGAAGTCGAAATTGAAACAGAGCGAGATGCCGAGGCCAATGAAATTGCCGCCATTTATAATCGACAAACTGGGGTGACCGCATCGGCAACATCCACGTTGACCATACCGTTGACCGGTTACAATAACCCAGGCAATAACATGAGCTTGTTCTTAAATGGACAAGAATTGACGTCCACAAGCTTGCCAGAAATTGCCGAGGAAATTAATTCCCTTGTGGGTACCACCTTACCAGGCTTTAATGCCGAAATTACCGCAGATGGCGACTTGGTTATTAACAACTCCATTGGCCGAGACATTAAAGTGGAAATTAGTTCGCCAACGGTGACCGATAGTATCGTGGTGCAAGGCACTGAAAATGCGGGCCCCGTGGTCTTAGGGGGTTCATCCACCGCGGATGTTGCCGCAGTGGTCGGTGGTACAGTGGATATTATTCTTAATGAAGGATATATGCTCAGTAATCCATTACCTTCAGTCTCTGGTGTGTTCGGTGCACTGTCAGAAGATGAATTTGAAGACTATGTCCTAAATACGTTTGATCCGTCTGATCAAAACACTTACAACCATGCCACCAGTACCACCATTTATGACAGCTTGGGCAACAGTCATATTATGACCCAGTACTTTGTTAAAGAACCGATTGACCCTACTCGTCCAAATGAAGAAAACATCTGGGCCATGTATTTAGAAATTGATGGTCAAAATGTGGGTGACCCTGACTCCACATTACCTTTCCCTGAGAATTTAGAACCTACTCGCCTTCGTTATGAGCTGTTCTTCAATCCTGATGGGACATTAGATGAAGAGGCAACCGGTGATCTTTTCGTGACAAACTGGGATCCGTTAGATGAAGAAGGCGCGCCTAATGGAGCGTTGAAATCGCTTAACGTATTAGAAGGTGGTTTGCCGCTGACTGATCCACCAACCAATTCTAACTTTAAAATCGAACTAGACGGCTCCACGCAATTTGGTAGCCCATTTAGTGTGAGCGAAGTGAGCCAAAACGGTTACACAACTGGGCGATTAACCGGTTTAGAAATTGATGCAGATGGTTTTATGTTTGCACGATTTACCAATGGTCAGGCGCAAGTGTTAGGGCAGGTCGCGTTAGCCAGCTTTAAAAACCCAGAAGGCTTGGTGCCATTAGGGGATACATCATGGGGTGAATCCTTCGAATCAGGTACGCCGACGGTAGGTTCACCACGAACCGGTACGTTTGGTAACTTACGAGCCTCGGCGCTAGAAGACAGTAATGTGGATTTATCCGAAGAGCTGGTGGGTCTTATTATTGCGCAGCGTAACTTCCAAGCCAGCGCCAAAACCATTGAGACATCGGATACCGTCACACAAACAATTATTCAGCTTTAATAAGAGCAGCGTCTGAGGTCGCATGAAGGGAGTCAGACCTCAGATGCTAAAGACTTAAAATTTGAGAATGGAGAGGCTCCAACGTTTTTTTGCATTAGAGAAAAGCATATTTTTTTTATTTGTCATTCCGGACTCGAAGAAAGAGAGCTGGAATCCACCGTTTTCTAAATTGAATTTAACGGCAATATTGGCGAGATATTGCCGCTTTTTGCTTGGAATAAAATTACCTCAATAAATGTAAAGATGTTATTGCTTAAAAATAAAGGCCAAGGCGCTTATATCTTGCGTCTTTCATCTAACATAATCTATCACACCTAAAAACTGGCACCCCCTTTGCAATTTCCTAATTAACAAAACCCTTTGCCGCTTTTTAAATTAAAAAGCATTAGGAGATTAAAATGGATCGTGCGTTATACATTGCCATGTCCGGTGCTAAACAAAACACCATTGGACAAACAGCCGAAGCCAACAACTTAGCAAACGTGTCCACCACGGGGTTTCGTCGCGACTTCGAACAAGCTCGCTCTATGCCGGTGTTTGGAGATTATTATCCAACCCGTGCCTATGCCATGGAAGAAAGACCAGCCAGCGATTTCAATCCCGGCACATTAATTCATACCGGTCGTGATCTAGATATTGGAATTGATAATCAAGGCTGGATTGCAGTTCAGGATGCAAATGGCGAAGAAGCCTATACCCGCCGTGGTGATTTACGAGTAGATCAATTAGGACGCTTATTAAATGGCGAAGGCTTACAAGTACTGGGCGCTGGTGGTCCGTTAGTGGTACCACCTTATGAGCGCATCGAAATCGCATCTGATGGAACCATTTCCATCCAAGCACTAGGAGATGAAGCCGCTGCCATTGCCGATATCGAACAGCTTAAATTAGTCTTGCCAGATCAATCACAAATGGAAAAAGGCGAAGACGGTTTATTCCGTATGCGAGACCAGCAACCCGGAGATGTGCAGCCCATAGACCCAACTGTACGAGTAGAAAGTGGCCACCTAGAGCACAGTAATGTGAATGCAGTGCAATCGTTAACGCAAATTATGTCTTTGCACCGCCAGTACGAATTACAAGTAAAAATGATGAAAACCGCTGATGAAAATGCGCAAGTGACGCAGTCCATCATGGACATACAGTAATCAAACGTTGAAATGAATTAAACGATGCGTAACGCATCAAGGAGACCAATATGCATTCGGCATTATGGGTAAGTAAAACCGGCTTAAATGCGCAGGATTACAATTTAACCACGATATCAAATAACCTTGCCAACGTATCCACCACAGGCTTTAAAAAAGACCGTGCCGTATTTGAAGATTTAATCTATCAAATACAACGTCAGCCAGGTGCGCTGTCATCGCAAGACTCGCGTCTACCATCGGGTTTGCAAATCGGTACTGGTGTTAAAGTCGCTGGCACACAAAAAATCCATACAACAGGTAGTTTACAAGAAACCTCGCAACCCTTGGATTTAGCTATAAACGGACGTGGTTTTTTTCAAATTGCCATGCCGGATGGCACCATAGCCTACACTCGTGACGGTACCTTTCATATGGATTCTGAGGGGCAAATCGTCAATGCCGTCGGATACTTATTAGAACCTAATATCGCCATACCCGATCAAACTAATACGCTGACCATCAGTCGTGATGGCATCGTTTCGGTCACCCAATTTGGTGAGACTGACCCGCAAGAAATTGGCCAAATAGATGTGGTGGATTTTATTAATCCTGTGGGCCTACAAGCCATCGGCGGAAATCTATTTTTAGAAACCGCATCCAGTGGTGCGCCTCAAGTTGGTGTAGCTGGCGAAGAAGGTTTTGGCTCAATTGAGCAAGGTTTTTTAGAAAACTCCAACGTAAAAGTGGTGGAAGAGCTGGTGCAAATGATCACGGTACAACGGGCTTATGAAATGAACTCTAAAGTCGTGAGTAGTGCGGATCAGATGCTGCAGTATTTGGCTCAAAATACTTAAGAGGATGAAAGCGATTAACGCCGTTAAATCGGCTTAAACGTTTTCAATAGCTCAGAGCAACAAGTGAAGTAGGAAAAAGAAAATGCGTCCGACGTCCGGCTCTAGTCATCCGACTTGACCCCAGACGCCTGACATAGTGGAGGTACCCATGAAATTATTAATGACAAGTGGCCTTGTGGTGATATTAACCGGTTGTGCCTCAGCATTGCCGATTGATGAAAAACCCAATGACCCAAGGTATTCACCCGTGCCTGCGCAATCCTTAACGCCGCCACCTTCAACAAATGGTTCTTTGTATCAAGCCAATTACGCGTTGTCGCTCTACAGTGATCAACGGGCAAAACGCATTGGCGATGTCATTACTATTGTGTTGCAAGAACAAACTCAGGCCTCTAAGTCCAATAGTGCCACCACTCAGAAAGATACCGAAATTGGTTTAGGGGAGGTCAGCATATTTACCAAGTCACCACCCATTCTTGAAGCCAGTGCAACCGCCGAAAGAGCCTTTTCGGGTTCGGGGGATGCCGATCAAAGCAACAGCTTACAAGGGCAAATCACCGTCACCATTAGCGATATTTTACCAAATGGTGTGCTGGAAGTGCGTGGTGAGAAATGGCTCACACTAAACCGTGGCGATGAATTCATTCGAGTACGTGGCTTAGTACGCACCCAAGACATTGGCCCTGATAATACGGTGTTATCCACTAAACTGGCGGATGCACGTATTAGTTACGGTGGCACCGGGGAAGTGGCCAATGCCTCTAGACAAGGCTTGTTAACGCGCTTCTTTAGTAGCCCTTGGTGGCCGTTCTAAAGAACATGCTGTAAATGAATATTGAATATTAAAACGGCCAGTAATTTGCAGGTATAGTGGAATCAGCCAAAAGCGACCAAGCTTTGACGCGGGAGTTTGAAAGAGAAATGACAACACTTAGAGCCTTTTGCTTATTTATAAGCGCCATGTTGTTCCTGAGCAGTCTGGCTCATGCCCAGCGCATCAAAGACATTACCTCCGTTGCTGGGGTGCGTACCAACCAATTGGTGGGTTATGGATTAGTCGTGGGCTTAGATGGCACAGGCGATAAAGCCCCTTTTACAAATCAGACATTCATTAACATGATGAATGAGTTTGGAATCTCAATACCACCGGGTACGGATCCAAAGTTAAAAAATATTGCAGCCGTTTCATTGACCACGAATTTACCGCCTTTTGCTAAACCGGGTCAGACTATAGATGTGACAGTATCTAGTATAGGTAATGCAAAAAGTTTACGGGGAGGTACCTTGTTGTTTGCGCCATTGCGTGGAGCCGACGGGCAAATTTACGCAGTGGCGCAAGGTAACTTGGTTGTTGGCGGTTTTGGTGTAGATGGTGCCGATGGTTCGAGTATCACAGTGAATGTGCCTAGTGTCGGACGCATTCCAAATGGCGCAACCGTTGAGCGTCCTGTACCAAATGGTTTTTCACGGGGTGATTCTTTGGTACTCAATTTGAACGCGCCAGATTTTACCACGGCAAAGCGTCTTTCTGATCGTATCAATGATTTGCTTGGTCCAGAGACGGCTTATGCTGTGGATGCCACCTCTGTTAGAGTCAGCGCACCACGTGACCCAAATCAACGGGTATCGTTTTTATCCATGATTGAAAACCTTGATGTCACCCCAGGTGAAGCCACTGCAAAAGTCATCATTAACTCTAGAACAGGTACCATCGTCATCGGTAAGCATGTGCGTATTGATCCCGTAGCTGTAACCCATGGCAGTTTGACCGTCACTGTGAAAGAGAACTTCCAAGTCAATCAACCAGGGGCACTTGCGAATGGTGAAACGGTTGTTACCCCGCAAACAGAGATTAATGTAGACGAAGAAGGCAATCCCATGTTTGTCTTTGCTCCGGGTGTGTCGTTGGATGAAATTGTAAAGGCAGTGAATGAAGTGGGTGCAGCGCCGGGAGACTTAATGGCGATTCTTGAAGCACTTAAGCAAGCCGGTGCCTTAAATGCAGAGCTTATTGTGATTTAAATTAGGAAAGTCATGGAAGGTTTGGAATCAAAACAGAAAACGTTGAATGCCTTACACCAGCTGGAGATGGAGATTCAACGCTTGGTTTCCGAAAAAAGCCTTGCGACCCTTGAGCATAAATTAAAACAAAGACAAGAAACGTTAGAATACTTGTTTTCGCATTTTATTGAGCAAATAAACGATCAAGACTTATCTTTTCTAAAGACTATTCAGCATAAAAGTCATGCCATGCTTGATGAAATGCAAGGCCACCTTACTACCCAATCTGACGAGATCATAAAATATAAAAATACGGGCAAACGTATCCGTTTGTACACCGATATAGCGCAACAAAAATAACTTGCCGCTTTGTCCAAAAATTGCCGCTTTTTTCCGACCTTTATAATAAAAAATCTTTAAATAACAAGGTGTTATCTACTTGGCCTGAGGTTTGCTTTATACCTGTAAGGCACTCATAAAAGACGTTGATATGAATAACATCAGCAATACCTATAACTATAACGATCTGGCTTCGCTAAATGCCATTAGCACGTTAGGGCAAGAGCAAGAGGCAGAAGCTTTAAAGCAGGTGGCTCATCAATTTGAGTCCATGTTTATTAGTATGATGTTAAAAAGTATGCGTGATGCCAATTCCGTATTTGAAGAAGACAACCCACTTAATAGTCATGAGTCAAAATTTTATCGTCAAATGTTCGATGATCAATTAGCACTTTCCATGAGCCAAGGTGAAGGTATTGGCATCGCGGATAGCATTTATCGTCAATTAAAAGATCAGTTTGAAGTGGCCGATCCGAATAACCGGAAGCCGACAGTTGATGTCCCCATTCGTGAGTATCAAGGGCCGAATCCATTTTCCAGTTTAAATCCAAAAATGGACTTACCTCAGTTTCAAGAGAAAGCACACGGGTTTGAAATAGAAAAGCATCGAAACATAGAGCTAGTGAATGAACTGCCGAGCATAAATCCATTTATTACGGAAGCCAAAGCAGAGCCAGAACAAGTGAAAGTGCAGCCAGCAAGTGTTGAAAGTATCAATGTGAAAGCGGTTGACGTTCAATCAGGGCCAATCAAAAAACAATCGGGCTTTGATTCCCCCAATGAATTTGTTGAAACCCTATGGCCGGTTGCTCAAAAAGTAGGTAAAGAAATGGGTGTGGAGCCTAAAGCGATTATGGCGCAAGCAGCATTAGAGACAGGCTGGGGTAAATATATTATTCATCAAGGAAATGGTAATAACTCCCATAATTTATTTGGAATTAAAGCGGACCATAGATGGGATGGCCAAGTGGCCAAGGTTTCAACTCTTGAATATCGAGAAGGAATTGCGAAAAAAGAAGTGGCCCCATTTAGGGTGTATGACTCTTACGAGCATAGCTTGAAAGATTACGCCAACTTTGTGAAAACCAGCGAGCGTTATCAGCAAGCTGTGGAGCAAGGTCAAAGCGTAAAAGGGTATAGCGAAGGCTTACAACAAGGCGGTTATGCCACCGACCCTAATTATGCGAAAAAAATTCAACGTATCGCCAATGGTGAAGTATTAGCTCAAGCCATTGCACAAACCAATCGAGGTTAGGCAATGGCAAACTTATTAAACATTGGAATATCGGGATTACGTGTCCACCAAACAGCATTAACGGTTACTGGTCATAACATTGCCAACGTGGATACCGAAGGCTATAGCCGTCAAGAAGCCACCATTTCAAACAACACACCTCAATTCAAAGGTGGTGTTTGGATTGGCAGCGGCGCTTATGTGGAAGATGTACGTCGGGTTTATGATGAGTTTCTAGTCGGTCAACTGCAAAAAGACACCTCAACTTTCCAGTATTTTGAAACCCTAACCACCAACGCAGAGCAAATCGATAAATTACTGGCCGACCCTGGTACTGGTATACAGCCGGGTATCGAAAATATGTTCGGGGCGCTACAGGCGGCCATAGATGACCCTAGCTCCTTACCTGCAAGACAAGTAGTTATCAGCGAGTCCCAAGGTTTAGTGGATCGTTTTCAATCGATTAATGATCGTTTAAACGATAGTAATGAAATTATAAATGGACAACTAGGCATTATTACTGGGCAAATAACCACCTTGGGAGAAGCGATAGCAGAGCTAAATACGCAAATACAATTTGCCACGTCTTCAGCTGTGGGTAATTACCCAAATGATTTACTGGATAAGCGTGATCTTGCTATTAGAGAGCTTGCAGAATTAGTCAGTGTGAACGTAGTTACTCAAGATAACAACTCAATTAATGTGTTCATGGGTAACGGACAGCCTTTGGTATTAGGTAAAGATTTTAATCGTGTTTCGACACAGGCCGGTACGGATGATCCAACACGATACGCCATTATTTTTGAACGTGATGGCCAAATTCAAGATATCACCAATGAACTGTCAGGTGGTGATATTGGAGGTATTTTAGATTTTAGAAAACAAGTATTGAATCCGGTAGCTAACCAATTGGGTCGTGCTGCTGTTGCGTTACAGTTCAATATAAATGAGCAACATGGTTTAGGGATTGATATAAATGGTAAGACAGGTGGTTTATTTTTTTCTGATGTAAATGCCACAAAAACCGCTTATAGCCGTGTAGTTGGGAATGCAGAAAATGCTCAACCCAATGACCGTAAAGTTGGAATTTATATTACAGACCCAAATCAGCTGACCGATAGCGAATACAAGGTTGAGTTTAACGGGCCAAATAATTACACCTTTAAAGTCACAAGAGAAAGTGACGGAGAGGTGGTTTTACAAACCGCATTAAGCACCGAGTTTCCTGAAAGCTTTAACATTGATGGCTTTGATTTAACCTTTGAAGGCGGTAGTTTTACAGAAGGGGATCAGTTTTATTTATTACCCACACGAACCGGTGCTCAAGATATAGAGTTAGATATTGAGATACCACAAGAGATCGCATTAGCCAGTCCAATCATGACAGAGTATGACGTGGGTAATCGTGGGCAGGCTGTGATTAGCTCGGGTCAAGTATATGATGTCACCACAGATTCGTTTTCAGTGCCCGGTGAATTAGCTCCACCACTACTGATTAAATTTACCAGTGATACCACTTATGATGTGCTGGATAATTCGGACCCTGCTCATCCAAAACAATTATTTCCTGCCATCATGAATCAAACCTATGTTCCGGGTGTGGTGAATAATTTATTGCCAAAGGACGAAGGCAAAACCTCAATATCCAGTTTGCCAGGGTATTTACCTGCCAATCAATTTTATCAAGATTATGATGAAGTGAATGTCACACCGGGTAATGGATTCTTTCCTGCACGTTTAAACATTTCTGACCCCGACCCAATCACTGGAGGGATGAAAAGTCGTGGTATTTTAACCATTCCAGCGCAAACGTCGGCAAAAGAAACAGCAAGAATATTAAGTGAGCAGAATGGGATTTCAGCCACTGCTGTCACCACATTACAGCTTACGGACTTTAGAAGTGATCCAGATGGCATTTTAGATGCCCATTTGTATTTAAATGGCATTGAATTAACCGATACCTTACCTGAAACGCAAGTGAAGTATGAACAAGATTATCCTTCTGTTGTGCCTGATCCAGTAAATGCCGATTTCATTGCTGATCGTATTAATGCCAACTTTACTTTTCAAGACATGGGAATCACTGCAAAAAGTGATGGCTCAAAAGTAACCATCACCGCCATTAATGGCGAAGATTTAACTCTTGAAATGCAAGGGGACCACGAAGATTACATGACGGTATCCAATGGCGTGGATAATTATCTCACTTCAACTGGCAATCCGTTACCGAAACCACTTTCCCAGTATGATGGTTTTGATTTTAGCGAAGGTGGACCGTTTACCTATGAATTTTCTATTCCAGGACAAGGTTCATTTGATATCGAATTGACTGAAAATTACGCCACGGCCACAGAATTATTGGATGGTATCAAAGCTGCTATCACTAGTACCCCGTATTTCTATAATGGCGATCTAGATGTCAGTATTGATGCAAAAGGAAATATTTCGTTTCAAACACAATTAGAAATGAGTCCTTATGCCACGAATGGCAGTGCTAAGTTAACAATGGGTGGACAGGTTAAGGTCGTTTTAGATGAAGGGATTACCATCTCATCAGAGCCACCTTTTAGTAATTTATTTGAAGCACAACCCGAACAAAAACCGGTTTATTTAGGGTTTGATGTCACCATGGAAGGGCCGCCAAAAGCTGGGGATCAGTTCTATGTGGATTTCAATGAAGATGCCGTCACTGACAATCGTAACGGCACCTTGCTTGGTAATGTACAAAACAAAGAAATTATCGAAGGGGATATGACCCTAAGCGAATCCTATGGGCGAACCGTTGAAGAAGTGGGTTCGATCACCGCCCGAGCACAAATCAACCAAGATAGCTCAAAGGTGCTTTTGCAAAACACACAAGATAGCGTCAATGCGGTGAGCGGTGTCAATTTAGATGAAGAAGCGGCTAAGTTAATTCAATACGAATTAGGTTACAACGCCTCTGCACAGGTGATCTCGGTAGCCCGGGATATATTCAACACTTTAATTGGCATTTTTTAGTGAATAACGGATTGTAATAGAGCGAGAATTTTATGCGTATTTCAACCATGCAACAATTCAATACTGGATTGCGTTCTATTTTGGATAACCAAGAAGCGACGTTAAAAACGCAACAACAAATATCAACAGGGCGTCGAGTATTAACCCCTGCTGACGATCCCATCGCCTCAACTCGTATTCTGCAGCTTCAACAAGATTTGAGTTTGCGAAATCAATACGGTGAAAACGTCACCGCAGCACGTAATCGATTAACTTTAGAAGAATCCATTCTAGCCAGTGTTGATGAAAACATTGCCCGTATTCGTGAGCTAACCGTGAATGCCGGTAATGGCTCTATGACAAAAGAAGACCGCGGGTACATCGCCGCCGAAATTGA
>Ga0181591_10004467_pt1 | contig 12135 bp, 9 predicted proteins | sample 071ome_33_FD_133757 | JGI IMG/M metagenome (GOLD analysis project Ga0181591, IMG submission 133757) | Coastal salt marsh microbial communities from the Groves Creek Marsh, Skidaway Island, Georgia - 071412AT metaG (megahit assembly) | ecosystem: Environmental > Aquatic > Marine > Intertidal zone...
AGAGTGCGGCCAACAAACTGATATCCACCTGGCCCTTCCATACCATAGACACACATATAAGCACCGCCAATGCCGACGGAGTTTTAAGCCGTCCAGGTACGGGCGGGGTTGTATTTGGTTGTCACTAATCGATGACGTGGGTCTACCGGGGTAGCGACCGGCGCACCAAGATATACGTCGCCGAGTCCCATCACCAGATAGCTGGCATCGAAGACGATTTTCTTAACGTCGTCGACGGAGTCGAGCCCGTTGATACGACGGATAAACTCGATATTGTCCGGGCACCAGGGCGCATCAGCGCGTACGGATTTTACGTATTTATCAACGGCCTGCTGGCAGGCGATATCGTTCCACGACAATGGTAACCATACCGTCCGGGAAGGTACTTCAGCATTTTTGAGATCGCCCAGCGTATTTTCCTCTGCAATCAGTAGATCAAGAAGATCACTTTGCTTTAATACGAGGCTGTCGTAGTGAATCTGCAGTGAGCGGATACCCGGCGTCATTTCTATCACACCCGTCAGGTTCTTTTTCTGCAAGGACTCCATTAAGGCATGAACACGGAAGCGCAGACGGATATCTAACTGCAACGGCCCGTATTCAATCAGCAGATAATTATCACCGGCGGGGCGATAAACAACACCCGTCGGGTGATTGTCGGTATCAATGGTATTTAATACCGGTGACTCAGGTAAATACTCACTTACGTTTGAGGGGGCGTATTCCAGTGTATTTAACTGGTTTATTTGTTCTGCACGAAGGTTGACTGCAGCGTCATGGCTGACGGGGATAAAACGAATTTTATCACCAGCTTTGAGCTGGCCTAGTTTCCACAGGTCGGCCTGAATGACCGTGACTGGGCAGACAAACCCACCAAGGCTTGGGCCATCCGGGCCGAGAATCACGGGCATGTCACCGGTAAAATCGACGGCTCCAATGGCATAGGCATTATCGTGGATATTGGATGGATGCAGACCTGCCTCGCCGCCATCATTACGTGCCCATTCGGGTTTAGGGCCAATCAAGCGTACACCTGTGCGGCTGGAATTAAAGTGGACTTCCCAGTCGGCAGCGAAGAATTCGTCTATGTCGTTTTGAGTGAAGAAGTCCGGTGCACCGTGAGGGCCATAGATCACACGCAGTTGCCAGTCGTTGCCGATCTCTGGCAGGAGAGTGTCGGTGGACAATTCTGGCAAGGAATTCAGTTCTGCGGTTTCGCTCAGATGAAGCACATCACCGGGCAGTAGAGCCCTGCCGTTATGGCCACCAAACTGTCCCAGGGTAAAGGTTGATCTCGACCCCAGATATTCTGGACATTGAATACCGCCATCCACCAGAAGATACGCCCGTGCACCGGCTCCTGTGACGGTACCGCAATCCAGCTGATCGCCTGGTAGCGCATTCACCACCTGATAAAAATCGACAGAAGAGGTTTGCCCATCACGGGTGAGTTGAGCATTGGTGGCTGCGCCAGTCAGCATAAACTGAGTCGCTTTCTGGAACACCAGTACCGGGCCTTTTAGGGTAATTTCCAGACCGGCGCAGTCTTCGTTATTACCGAGCAGACGATTACCCAGACGGAAAGAATATTCATCGAATGGGCCAGACGGCGGAATCCCGACATCCCAATGACCAACGCGACCGGGAACATCCTGAACAGTGGTCTGAGTACCGCCGCTGATGACATCGATGGCCGGATCTTTAAACTGCATTTTATTCAGTTTTTGCGTCCAGACATGCCCCGCTTTTACACCGTCGTCTTTTAATATGGATTTCAGATAGAGCAGGTTGGTTTCAATACCATATAACTCTGATTGATCGAGAGTCTCTGCAAGCCCCTGAATCGCTGAAGCGCGATCATCGGCGGTAACGATAACTTTTGCCAGCATAGGGTCAAACAGTGCAGGCACCTGTGTACCGCTTTCAACCCAGGTGTCTATTCGAAGGGCTATTTGCAGATCTGAGGCTTCTTGTTCTGCCCAGGTCACACGACTTAATAGTCCGGCACAAGGTTGAAAGTTCTTCACTGGGTCTTCGGCGTAAATACGCGCCTGAATGCTGTGGCCTTTGGGGGAGCGCTCTTCAGTTAATGGCAGGTCATCACCAGCACCAAGGCGGACCATCCACTCGACCAGATCCACACCAAATACTTCTTCGGTGACACCGTGCTCAACCTGTAAGCGGGTATTCACTTCAAGGAAATAAAACGACTCACTGCTCTCGTCGTAAATAAACTCCACTGTACCCGCACTGCGGTAATTGACACTTTCGCCAAGGCGCTTAGCTGTGTCATGCAGAGCCTGTCGGGTGGTCTCTGAAATACGAGGCGCGGGGGTTTCTTCGATCACTTTCTGGTTGCGCCTCTGCAGTGAACAGTCACGTTCCCCCAGTGCCGCAACGGTGCCTTTGCCATCACCGAAAATCTGCACTTCAATGTGGCGTGCACGCTCGACGAATTTCTCCAGAAAAACGCCATCGTTGGAAAAGTTATTGGCACTCAGGCGTTTTACAGAATCAAAGGCCTGTTCCAGTTCTTCTTCGCTGTAGCAGAGCTGCATACCGATGCCGCCGCCGCCAGCGGTGCTTTTCAGCATCAGCGGATAGCCAACGCGATCTGCTTCACGCTTTGCCTCGTCGAGGTCAGTTAACAGTTCTGTGCCGGGTAGCAGAGGAACGCTGGCTTTTTCTGCCAGAGCGCGTGCGCTGTGCTTGAGACCGAACTCAAGCATTTGCTGCCCAGTCGGCCCGAGAAATACGACACCTGCCTTCTCACAAGCATCTGAGAATTCGGCGTTTTCACTGAGAAAGCCGTACCCCGGATGAATTGCTCCAGCACCTGAGTCTTTGGCAATCTGTAGGATTTTTTCTTGATTCAGGTAGGTGGCCGCAACGCTGCCAGTACCCAGTGAATAGGACTCTTCTGCCTGCTGTACATGCAGGGAGTGTTTGTCTTCTTCATGAAAGATAACAACAGGCGTGACATTGAGAGCGCGGAGTGTGCGCATAACTCGCACAGCAATGGCACCCCGGTTGGCAATAAGAACTTTCTTGAACATGATGGCTTACTCCCAGATCAATACTTCAACCGGTGTCGGGTTGTAGCCGTTACACGGGTTGTTCAGCTGTGGGCAGTTGGAGATCAGCACCAGAATATTCATTTCGGCACGCATTTCGACGTACTTTCCAGCGCCTGAAATACCGTCTTCAAAGGTAAGGCCACCTTCAGGTGTCACCGGGACATTCATAAAGAAATTAATATTGTGGGTAATATCAGATTTGGATAACCCGTATTCTTCATTTTCATTGATGGCCAGCATCCAGCTATCACGGCAGGCATGCATACATTTTTTTTCCAACGAATAACGTACGGTATTGGATTCGGTTGCGCATGCGCCGCCCAGAGTGTCGTGACGACCACAGGTGTCTGCAGTGATCGTTAACATCGGATGATCTTCATTGGAGCGAAGCACGGTGCCAGCCGTGAGGTAGACGTTTCCCTGGGCGCGAATGGTATCCATAGCGCTATAGCGTTCAGAAACTTCATCGGCGTTGTAAAACAGAGTATCGGCTGCCTGATTACCTTCGAGATCGAGAATCCGGAATGTCTGACCTTTTTCTATACGGTGCAGGAAGTAGTCCCCTGCAGGAACTATATGGCGGAAGACGGCATCGTTTACGTTGAGTTGGCTTTCTTTAATCATGATGCGACTCCTTATTGACCCATAAACTGGTAGATGGCGTTGTTCTTAAATCCACGCTGATTTTCAGGGCGGGAGTTCATGCACTCGTCATCGTCTGAGACGGGCTTGGCCTGGGAAATCGCGTAATGCACCGGGCGTACCGGATACTCTTCAGCGGTGCTCAGTGGGTGAGGGCAGGTGTGCATCACGACCAGCGTATCCATCTCGAAACGTAATACGATTTTATCGCCTGCTTCAGAGCCTTCGCTGTACTCCATATTGCCATCGGCGTCGGTGGATATTTTGCTGAAAAAGTTTAGGTTGGACGCCATATCTTTGCGGGTCAGGCCGTACTTCGCCAGCTCGACGAGAAAGGCGTCATAGCCGTTCTGAGTCCAGCCATTTAGTGCTTCCTGATAGGTTTTGAGTGACCATTTTTTTAGCAGCATCTCTTTGTTCAGGTTGCCGCAGACCGTGTCATGCCAGCCGCATTCGTCCTCAACAATGGATGCGAAAATCCGCCCCATGTCGGAGTACAGGCAGTGGCCACGGGTCAGCTTGAACGTGTGCTGGCCTTTTAATGTGTCGGGGGCGTTGTATTTTTCCAGAAGGTTTTCCGGGTTAAAAAATAGCATCCCGAGATTGGCCCCGCCTTTGACATCCGTCAGTGTTAATAGCGTGCCTTTCTTTACACGCATCGACCAATGGCATCCGCCACCCAGGGTATCTTCGTAGATAGTGTCACCATACTGAAATTCAGACATAAAGGACTCCTTTACGCGCAGACACGTGGGGCGCGGAAATCATTGATAAAAAGAAAGGTGTTTTTGTCATGGTGCGGGCTCCTGCAAGTTCACGGATTCATAAACGTCGCGGACAAAATGTCGGCTCTACGTTGTCTGATCTCCCGGGCTTTTATCCCGCCGTGTAACCTGCCAGTACGCCGCTGGAGGTCGGCCACTCTCGGTCCAGTCGCTGCTCTTATTGGTGGAAACAGCCGGAACCCTAGTGCCCTTATTGTGGCTACCGCTCAGGGTGCCTGAATTTGCGTATACCTACCTGCCTAAGCGATTGCCGTGCCAGATACGTATTTATATTGATAACCCGCAACAGGCAGGAATGCAAGTGCAGGTGGCTGTGTCCTTTTAGAGGATCAGTTATCTTATCTGCGCGCTTCTGGTGCACGCAGTAAGGGGTAGTGCAACTCAGCAGTGCAGGTCTGAACATCGTAGACCGGAAGCGTCGCTCAGGCGGATCCCCGTAACCCGGGACACCCTTGCAAAGCGGACAAATGGTATCAAAGGCCCAGCCTGATTGGGCTGTAGTGGCAACAGCTCGTCGCAGAATGCCTGAAGGAACGGTCGATTTTCCGCCTTTCTGAAACAGTGGCACAGCCAATGCTTTAGTGAATATTACGAATGATTAAAACCGTAATACTAAAACCACATCGGGGAAAACCTATGGCGATCAGAAAGAAGTTTATTGCAGGTGCCGTGTCTGTTGTCTGTGCAGGTCTCATGAGTGTAGCCAGCGCTGTGGCTGAGCCACTGAAGATTGGTTACAGCGATTGGCCTGGCTGGGTAGCGTGGGAGATTGCACTTGAGAAAGGCATGTTCGAAGAAGAGGGTGTTGAGGTTCAGTTTGAGTGGTTCGACTACGTCGCCAGTATGGATGCGTTCGCAGCGGGTCAGCTGGACGCTGTGTCAATGACCAATGGTGACGCTCTGGTGACCGGCTCTACCGGCGCAAAGAACGTTTCTATCCTGATCAATGACTACAGTAATGGCAACGATATGATCGTCGCTGCAGCCGGTATCAGCACGGTTGAGGAGCTGAAAGGTAAAAAGATCGGTGTCGAAGTCGGCTTTGTAGGACATTTGTTGCTGCTGAATGCTCTCGAAAAAGCAGGTATGTCTGAAACCGATGTTGAGCTGGTGAATGTGCCGACCAATGAAACGCCACAGGTACTCGCCTCTGGTCAGGTCGATGCGATCGTCGCATGGCAGCCAAGTTCAGGTCAGGCATTGAACCTGGTACCAGGTTCTAAGCGTATCTATTCCAGTGCGGATGAGCCGGGTCTGATCTACGACGTGCTGGCGGTGTCGCCACAGAGTCTGGCGGCAAACCGCGCCGACTGGCTGAAAGTACTGAAAGTCTGGTATCAGGCGGTTGATTACCTGAAGGACCCTGAAACCCGTGACGAAGCCATCAGTATTATGGCGGCACGCGTGGGTATCCCGCCTTCTGAGTACAAGGGTTTTATTGATGGCACAAAAATTCTGACATTAGAAGAAGCATTGCCATTCATGGAGAACTCCGCAGGCTTTAAGTCTCTTTATGGTTCTGGCGAAATTGCAGATGCATTTAACCTTGCCAACGATGTATACGGCGAAAAACAGCCGGTTGAAGAGTATATCGACCCATCTCTGATGGAAGCTCTCTGATACAAATTGCCGGCGCATTAAGCGCCGGTTTCTTTTTTATATTTTGCTACATGCCTGCAAAGGCAGGGGCTCCGTCGCTCTGCTTTTAGTATATGCAGGCAATAAAAACGCCCAATCACGGGGATATATAATGCAGCTAATATCAGTCAACCGTAAACTGGACAGGGGGCCGCGCCGCGCAGTGACGCTCGCAAGTTTCGCTTTGCCTATCCTGATCTGGGCGCTTGTCAGTTACGTACCGTTTTTATGGCACCCCAAAGTAGAGATAACGGAACCTGGCTCTGTCAGCTATTTCAGCGAAGGGTTGCTGGTTGATCGGGATGTGTTTGAGCGTGAATACGATAAGGCCAACGATAACAGCACGGCCTTGCCGGATGGTAAGCCAGCAAATCCAGTGTATTTACCTGCGCCCCACGAAGTTGCTGTCGCTTTCGTCACTGCCTTTACGACAGAACCGAAGCGGCGCAGTGAAAGCTGGTTGCACGAAAGCCTCTGGAGCAGTATTCAGGTCATTTTCTGGGGCTTTGTTTTATCGTCCATTATTGGTATCCCCTTGGGTATTCTTGCGGGAACCTACGATTTCTTCTCCCGTCTTTTCGAACCTTTTATTGAATTCTTCCGTTATCTTCCAGCGCCTGCCTTCGGTGCACTGGCGGTCGCCGTACTGGGTATCTATCAGGCACCGAAAATCGCCATTATTTTTATCGGAACATTTTTTCAGCAGGTGCTGGTGGTTGCCAATACCACCCGCAAACTTGACCCGTCTCTGCTGGAGGCCGCCCAGACGCTGGGGGCGAAAAATAAATCTATGCTGTTCCGTGTTGTGGTGCCGGGCATTCTGCCAGATCTGTATCGCGACGTTCGTATTCTGCTGGGCTGGGCATGGACCTATCTGATCGTCGCGGAATTGATCGGCACCAGCTCGGGTATTACGTGGTTTATTACTCAGCAGGCACGTTACAAAAACTTCGATAACGTATTTGCCGCCATCATCATGATCGGGATTCTCGGTCTTACCATTGATCTGCTACTGGCATGGCTGGGGCGTCGCCTCTTTCCATGGCAGAAAGAAAGTAAGTAACCGGAGGGATGACCCATGACCGATAAACAGCTCCCAAGTTACCTCGACCAGTCACCTGCAGTGAAAGACCGTTTCGACCGGCTGAAGCAGCGGCCGATCACCATGGAAGTCAAAGGGCTGAATAAGCAGTTCGGCGATGTGACTGCCCTGAAAGACATCAACCTTAAGATCCACCGACGCGAGTTTGTTTGTGTGATCGGGCCGTCGGGATGTGGTAAATCGACGTTAATTCGTATTCTTGCGGGCCTCGAACAGGCGAGTTCGGGGCAGGTATTGCTGAATGGCGAGTCCGTAACCAAGCCTGGCCCTGGGCGCGGCAGGGTAGCTAAGCGGTATACCTTATTCCCGTGGCTGACGGTAAAAAAGAACATTATGTTTGGCCTGCTCGAAAGTGGCTACGACAAAGGCACGGCAGAGTCTGAAGCACGCGAGTGGATTAACCTGATTGGCTTAACCAAATTTGAAAACAGTTATCCGCATCAGTTATCGGGCGGGATGAAGCAGCGGGTAGCGATTGCCCGGGCATTAGCAAACCGGCCTAAAGTATTGCTGATGGATGAGCCATTCGGTGCACTGGACGCTCAGACTCGGGCAAAAATGCAGGCCTATCTGCTGGAGATCTGGAAGAACATCGATGTCACTGTGTTCTTTATCACCCACGATCTTGATGAAGCTGTGTATCTGGCTGATCGTATTCTGGTGCTTAAGGCGAATCCCGGTGAAGTACAGGAAATTGTCGAAGTTCCGGTCCCTCAGCCGCGGTCACCCGATCAGTTTATGGATCCTGAATTCCTCGCCACGAAACAACACATTGAAGAACTGATTCACCCACCTTCTCAACAGGAAGATGAGGATGAAGACAGCCTGAATCTCGTTCGAATGGTACACGTGAATGACGATGTAGGGAGTGTGTTCTGATGTACCAGCTCAGTCATATGACGTGGGAAGAAGTCGCGGATGCAGTGCGTTCTGGCATTGATACGGCCATTCTCCCGATAGGTGCGACCGAACAACATGGTCCACACATGGGCTGTGGCATGGATACCGCTATCGCGCATCGTCTGTGCAGTGATGTTGCGGCCGAGAGCGAGCTATTTCTTTTACCGACCTTACCTTATGGCTGCTCTGTTGGGCATTCTCATCGCTGGCCCGGAACGATTGCGCTCAATCCTAAGACCTTAATCGATGTAATTTCAGACATCGGTGACTGGGTGAAAAACTCGGGTATCCGGCGCCTTCTGCTGGTAAATGGCCACGTCACCAACGAAGCACCATTGCGCTGTGCACTGGAGATTCTGCGTGCGCGTCATGATGGCTTTATGGTGGCGCTGGTCAATACCGCACAGATTTCTGCACGTGTAAAAGACGCCCACTTTGCCGATGCCGGTGACTGGCACGCCAACGATGCCGAAACCTCATTAATGATGCATTTATATCCGGAAATCGTCCGTGATGAAAAACTCGCCGACGCCGATGATGAAGACCGCTCCGGCGGCTGCGTCTTCAGCCACCCGGTCAACCGCACCAGTAAAAACGGTGTGACCGGAAACCCCTCAATTGCCAGTGCCGAAAAAGGCGCTCAGTTGTATCAATGGATGTGTGAAGATTTTTCTTCACTCTTGCAACAGGCCACACGGGAAGAGGCACCTCTTAATCACAGTTACTTCGAGTCTGTACTTTAGAAAACATTCTTTATGGGAATGAAACAATGATCGACATTAAATCTGACAGTGAAATTCATAAAATTCAGGAAGATTTGAAAGAGAAAGGCGTTAAGTACTGCATGGGTACCTATGTAGATATTCATGGTATTCCGAAAGGCAAAGTCGTACCCATCAGCCATTTGCATCATATGGCACACGGTTCAGAACTCTATACCGGTTATGCGCTGGATGGCTTAGGGCAGGCCCCCAACGATGACGAAATTGCCTCCGTCCCGGATCTCGATCACATTATTCAACTGCCGTGGCAACCTGAAGTCGCCTGGATGCCAGCGGACAACACGCTGTACGGCGAACCCTACATGCTGAATACGCGGGTGCTATTGAAGTCGGTACTGGAACAGGCCAAAGAAATGGGCTTTGGTATGAACCTCGGTATAGAGGCCGAGGTGTTTCTGCTGAAAAAAAATGAAGATGGTTCCCTCGCACCGCAGGACCCGGATGACAAGCTGAAAAAACCCTGTTACGACACACAGTCTTTCCTCAGTAATTTCAGCTGGCTGGATCGTATGGCGACCTCCATCAATGATCTGGGTTGGGGCTTATATTCCTTCGACCACGAAGACGCCAACGGTCAGTTCGAATTCGATTTTAATTACGCCGATGCCGTAACCTCGTGTGACCGCTTTACCTTTCTGAAAATGATGGCCAAGGAATACGCCAAACAGGAAGGCCTTCTGGCGACCTTTATGCCTAAACCGTTTTCGAACAAAACTGGCAACGGCGCGCACTTCAATATGTCGCTCTACGATCTCGACACCAAAGAGAACCTGTTCCAGTGTAAACCGGCGGAGGATCCAAACGGACTTGGTTTAACCGATCTGGGTTATCACTTTATTGCCGGTGTACTGAAGCATGGCCCCGCGTTGTGTGCTGTGTTTGCTCCGACCGTGAATTCCTACAAGCGACTGGTGCGTCAGGGCGATATGCCGTATTTCACCTGGGCACCGGTGTTTAATTCGTTCGGTTCAAATAACCGTACTAACTCGGTTCGTGTACCCATGGGCGGTGGTCGTTGTGAATCGCGCAATGCCGATGGTGCAACCAATCCGTATCTGGCCTGTGCGCTGGTACTGGCGGCGGGTCTTGAGGGTATCCGCGAAAAGCTTGATCCGGGCAAACCACAGGAAACCAACCTCTACGAGCTGACCGAAGAAGAACGTGAAGCCCGTGGTATTGGCTTTTTACCGCGCACACTGGATGAAGCCATCACGGCATTTGAGAGTGACCCGTTTGTTGAAGAAGTGCTGGGTAAAGAGTTACGTGCGGAGTTTATCCGCTACAAACGCGAAGAATGGAATGAGTACCACCGCTCGGTGAGCGAGTGGGAAATCGAACGCTACAGTCACCTGTTTTAATAAATAAAGGTACCGGATGAGTAATAAGGAACCCCTCAGTCGTATCAGTATCTCGCTGCCCGAGTCGTTGCTTGGGGGGCTGGATGAAATGGTGGCACGGCGCGGCTTCGACAGTCGCTCGCAGGCCATCTGCGACATGATCAACCGCGATATCAACGAGCACCGCTCGCAGTCGGGGGATGAGGTGATGACAGGGACGTTGAATCTGGTCTACAACCATTCAACGCCGGGACTGCATAAAAAGTTATATGACCTGCAGTACCGCTACATCGACGAAGTGATCAGTAACCTCAGTGTGAACCTGACGGACACGCACACGCTGGCGGTATTGCTGGTACAAGGGCCTGCTGACCGTTTGCGTATGATCGGTGATCAGATGATCAGCCTGCGGGGCGTTGCGCACGGTAAGCTATTGCTGAACTCCTATCTGATACCGCCGATTCATCCATTACCTGAGTCTTAGGCTCAGATTGCCGTCTTTCGAATAGACATATTGCGCCATAGCACCCACTGACGCTTTCTATGGTTTGCGATTTTGATAGTCTGCGGCCGCACAACCACCTTAGCTCTAGTAATCTGCCTGACAAGGATAGTGGCAATATGAAAGTGGTACAGACACTGACTCTGTTGTTTATCGTGTTTTCACGTGTGAACGCAGAGGGCGTGACACAATCACAGCTGCCGGTCTCAGAACGTTTTTACTCTGACCGACTCGATCTCCAGGTGGAGATTCGAGCCGTTGAGCATTTTATGGCGATCAACCAGCTTCAGCATTGGAACGTTAGCCTGATGCGGTTGGATGGTACGCCAGTCGTCATAGAATCGCTGGCCTTTGATGGCGGAATGCCAGCTCACCGGCATGGCCTACCGACGACACCGCAGGTCGTTGTTGCGGAGACTGGTGCGGAATCTGGTGCGGAAATAAGGGGAATTCGGTTTTCTATGCCAGGAGTATGGCGCTTAGTTCTCGGGATAGAGACGAAAGACATCGAGATCATGCTGCAATTTGAAACAGACTTGCGATACGGTCAGGCACCAAGCTTTATATCTGCCGAATTTCGTGAGCTATAGGCTGAGCATTGAAAAGGAAATTTCATGCAGAGCGATCAACACAAATCAATACTGTGGCTATTGACCACAGTTCTTTTGTTCTTGCTGATACTGTTGGTAGGTATAAAAGAATATTCATCATCTGGCGACTCTGACTTTGCAGGCGAAACAATCTGGAGTCATGAGGAACTTGCTCTACTTCGGTCACTGGCGCTTTCGACTAGCAACAAGTCTCACTCTTTTGAGCAACAAACAAACAAGTTCGCCAGCTCACCGGCCGCTGCGGCGTTTGGGCACCGACTATTTTTTGATACTGACTTGAGCCATAGTGGTGCGACGGCATGTGCCAGTTGTCATCATCCCGATAAAGCCTTTACGGATGGTTTAGTGCATCCGGCAACACACTTACAACCGGCACCTCGGAATACCCCCACGCTAGTCGGAGCCGCCCATTCGCCATGGCAATTTTGGGATGGACGCAGTGATAGTTTATGGTCACAAGCACTTGAAGCACTCGAGAGCCCGTTAGACCATGGAATGTCGAGATCGGAAGTCATTCAGCTCATCAAAGAAAAATACCGTACTGATTATGAGGCGTTGTTTGGAATGCTTCCGGCAAGCGATGACAGTGCTGCCATTGATCGTGCTTTTACTAACGTTGGTAAAGCAATCGGTGCCTACGTTGCCAGGCTGGAGCCAGCCCCTGGCAGGTTTGATCGCTACGTAGCCGGTTTGGTGGGCAGCCTGGATTCCGGTGCTCCAGTTGAGCGTTTGACCAGGACTGAGATAGCAGGCTTAAAG
>Ga0181591_10004468_pt1 | contig 12134 bp, 9 predicted proteins | sample 071ome_33_FD_133757 | JGI IMG/M metagenome (GOLD analysis project Ga0181591, IMG submission 133757) | Coastal salt marsh microbial communities from the Groves Creek Marsh, Skidaway Island, Georgia - 071412AT metaG (megahit assembly) | ecosystem: Environmental > Aquatic > Marine > Intertidal zone...
AGCATAACGCTCCATGAAGCGTTCGCCGTCTTTGTTGATCAGGTAACCACCTTCACCACGACAGCCTTCGGTGACCAGAACACCCGCTCCAGCAATACCGGTTGGGTGGAACTGCCACATTTCCATATCCTGCATCGGCACACCCGCACGAATCGCCATACCAACACCATCACCCGTGTTGATCAGCGCATTGGTGGTGGACTGATAAATACGACCTGCACCACCAGTCGCCAGCACGGTTGCTTTGGCTTTGATGTAAACGGTTTCACCGGATTCGATATCAATAGCAATAACGCCCGCTACCTGACCCTTGGCATTTTTCACCAGGTCAACGGCATACCATTCGTTCAGGAAGGTAGTACCACCCTTCAGGTTACCCTGATACAGAGCGTGCAACAGAGCGTGACCAGTACGGTCAGCAGCAGCACAGGTACGGGCAGCCTGAGTCGGGTTATCCGGACCTTTAGACTGACCGCCGAAAGGACGCTGATAAATACGACCATTCTCAAAACGAGAGAATGGCAGGCCCATGTGCTCAAGCTCAAATACCGCCTGAGGACCTACTGAACACATGTACTCGATAGCGTCCTGGTCACCGATATAATCGGAACCCTTAACGGTGTCGTACATGTGCCAGCGCCAATCATCATTCGGATCGGCAGAAGCAATCGCACAGGTAATACCACCCTGAGCGGACACAGTGTGTGAGCGGGTTGGGAATACCTTGGTCACACACGCAGTTTTGATGCCGGATTCAGTTAATTGCAGCGCGGCACGCATGCCCGCACCACCACCACCAATTACGATGGCATCAAACGACATAGTTTTAATCTTTGACATGACTCACACACCCCACAAAATGTCGATACCCCAAACCAGGTATACAAACAGAGCGCCTGCACATACCAGTTGGAAAGCAAAACGAACGCCCGCTGCTTTGAGGTAATCCGTTGAAATCGTCCACATACCAACCCAGGCATGGGCACACAGGGAAACCAGCGCTGCCAGTGAGAATACTTTCATCCAGGTTTGAGCGAACAGACCTTGCCACTGAGCGAACTGCAAGTCAGGAGATGCAATCAGAAAACCCAGTAAAAACAGAGTGTAAAGGGCCAGGATGACAGCAGACAGACGCTGAACCACCCAATCGTACAGACCGCTACGGCCTAAGTTAGTGACACTTGCTACCATACCCAAACTCCCGCAAGAACGATTACGATCACGCCGGCTACCAATGTAATGATGGCACCAGTACGACCGCCTTCTTTGCTTTCACCAATTCCCATATCCATCAACAGGTGCTTAATACCCGCTACAAAGTGGTAGCCCAGCGCAGATACGATGCCCCAGGTGATGAACTTAACCAGACCATTATCAAAACCCGCTTTAAAATCCGCGAAGCTTTCAGCAGATTCCAGAGATGCATCCAGCGCACACAGCATGAACGCAACGGCAACAAACAGGATTACACCGGAAATACGGTGCAGGATGGAGGCCTTGGCAGGAAGTGGGAGCTCCATAGTAGTCAGATCTAGATTTATAGGTCTATTGCTATTCACGGCTCTTCTACACTCTCATTTCGGTTTATCGCAGGAGAAACTCCCGAATAAACTCAGGCTTAAGAAATCAACCAGAACCTTGTACAAGTAATGTATAGGTTTCAGGTTGCGACAAATTATAGTCACGCCCCGGTCGATTTACAAACCCTGACGAGACCTCAGGCGAAATCGACTTCGCCTGAGTCTTCACCTTAGTAGTAATACCTAATCGAGGCGCTGCAACTATACTAGACCCTGATCCGACTGGCAGCTCGACCGCTGGGTAATTGACAAACGAAGTTCAGAACCTATAGTTGTGCCCTTTATTTTGAGGTCACGCCTTACTTTTAAGGCATAAATTCGAACAACCAGGAGGCCTGTATGGCTGACAAAAAAGCAACATTGAAAGTTGATGGCGTTGAGGAAACCTTAGAACTGCCGGTATACGAAGGCACATTAGGACCTGATGTAGTCGACGTTCGTAGTCTGACTGGCAAAGGCCTGTTCACCTATGACCCTGGCTTCGTATCGACAGCCGCCACCGAGTCAAAAATCACATTCATCGACGGTGGTAAGGGTGTGTTGCTGCACCGCGGTTACCCGATTGAGCAATTAGCAGAAAAATCCGATTACCTGGAAACCTGCTACCTGCTGCTGCACGGTGAGCTGCCAACGGCGGAAGAAAAAGAAACCTTCGTCAGCACGATCAAGAACCACACTATGGTTCATGAACAGCTGAGCCACTTCTTCAATGGTTTCCGTCGTGATGCTCACCCAATGGCCATTATGTGTGGTGTTGTTGGTGCTTTATCGGCGTTCTACCACGATTCACTGGACATTCACGACGATCACCACCGCGTTGTATCAGCGCACCGCCTGATCGCAAAAATGCCAACTCTGGCCGCGATGGTTTACAAGTACAGCATCGGCCAGCCGTTCATGTACCCTCGCAATGATCTGAGCTATTCAGAAAACTTCCTGCACATGATGTTCAACACACCGTGTGAAGAGAAAGAGATCAGCCCGGTATTGGCTAAAGCCATGGACCGCATCTTCCTGCTGCACGCCGACCACGAGCAAAACGCTTCTACGTCTACCGTACGTCTGGCTGGTTCCACTGGTGCGAACCCGTTCGCTTGTATCGCCTCTGGTATTGCTGCTCTGTGGGGTCCTGCTCATGGCGGCGCAAACGAAGCGGTTCTGAACATGCTGGAAGAAATTGGTGACGAGTCCAACATCGACAAGTTCATCGCCAAAGCAAAAGACAAAGAAGATCCGTTCCGCCTGATGGGCTTCGGTCACCGTGTTTATAAAAACTTCGACCCACGTGCGAAGGTTATGAAACAAACCTGTGACGAAGTTCTGGCTGAACTGGGTATGGAAAATGATCCACTGCTGAAGATTGCCATGAAGCTGGAACAGATCGCTACCGAAGACGAGTACTTCGTGAAGCGTGGCTTGTATCCAAACGTAGACTTCTACTCTGGCATCATCCTGAAAGCCATTGGCATTCCAACAGAACTGTTCACAGTTATCTTCGCCACCGGCCGTACACCTGGCTGGATCGCACACTGGAACGAGATGATCAGCAGCGATTACCGCATTGGTCGTCCACGTCAGCTGTACACCGGCCACCAGAAGCGTGACTACCCGAAAAAATAAGTCGTTCGCTGCTGTAACAGCACGTTCAACTCATAAAAAAGCCGCTCACTGAGCGGTTTTTTTATACCTGCCAACCGGCTGAGGCAGAGGCATGAGTTAACACCCACAAGCTGCAACTGTCAGTTGAGAAGCATGGATACTGAACTATGCTTTATCGAGGGAAAACTGATGGAATTATTATGAGCTCAGAACAACGCCACACTCTGGGAGGCACCTCTGGTGCTGCACAAGGAGAACCGGACTGGAGCCAGATCGGAGAAACACTGGCGATGCTGGCACTGGCAATTGCCCAGATTGACACATCACTGCAAGAAGGCACCCAATCGGTTGAGCAGCTCACCACCAATTTCACCGCCATGGCCAACAACACGCAGAAAATTCTGCAGCTCAGCGAGCAACAGCCATCAAACGACAAGCCTCATGTAAACAATCATCAGCAAATCACCCATATCGCCCATGAGGTGAACAGTGAAATCCAGCAAGCCGTCATCGCGTTTCAGTTCTACGACCGCCTGACACAGCGACTGGAACACGTCGGCGACAGCCTGGAACGCATGGGACATTTGATCGGCAATGCCAGCGAACGTTACCAACCGGCATCCTGGCGCGCTTTGCAGGAACACATCAAAGGCAACTATACCATGGAAGCCGAACGTATTATGTTCGAGCACATCATGGCCGGTAATTCGGTCGCCGAGGCACTGGAGATTTACCACCACCATTTTGACCAAAGCCAGAACGAAGCGTTCGGAACAGACGATGAAATTGAGCTGTTTTAGCGCGCTGCGTCAGCGGCACAATGCTAGCAAGCTGTCAGCGCATCGCCGACGCTGAGCTGCTCCATATCGTAGTCAATGGCATTCTGACCAAAGATGATTTTGCCATCGATACGGAATTCATTTTTCAGCACGTCCAGAACATCGGCTTCGCGCTCCAGCGTCATCAGATCCCGGGTCGGTATCACACACCGTTCACAAGGTTTCACCAACGCCATATAACCGCCATCTGACTGCAGTTTCTGCCACTGCAATTCATCAAAGGCCAGGTGATCCCCCTTTACCACAACATTCGGGCGAAAACGCTCAACCTTAACCTCGCGGCCTACCTGGCGTGACAAATAGTCCAGTGTTGCCTGACTCACCACCAGCAGCGGGTAACCGTCAGCAAAGCCAACATAGCGACCCGGCTCTGCACGTTTCAGACTGACCTGACGCTGACTATCGAGCGGTAACAACACCAAACGACAATCCCGCTGCAACACCGCAGAGAACCATTGCGCCACCGCATCACCACAGTCATTCGCAGCGAGAACATCATCCCAGACACGCACGTCAATCACCGACTCCCGCATATTGCCAAGCTCCAGTGAAAAATCTCCATACCCCTTGCAACGCAGCAGCAAACCATCCATCTGACCATCGTCGCGCCACTGAATAGCCGGATGAATATGTGCCATAGCCGGCAACTGTCTTTGGCTCAGAAACTTACCGTTGAGGTCAACCAACATAAAACGCCGATCTCCGCGGGGACCAAAGGCATCAAACTGAAAACTCTGAACCTCGACCGGCGCGCAGGATTTGACGGGATAAATAAACAGACGGGAAATATGCATAGTGACTAACTCGACCGAGCGAACAAAGAGTCACTATGCTACAACGCATGGTGATCAGGCTAAAGGTGGCATCCCCAGTTTTTCACGCATCAAACGCTGTGTTTCTTTCGCCATAGTTTCCGGGGCAAACTTTGATAAGAAGCCGTTACAGCCAACTTTCTCAACCATGGCTTTATTAAAGTTACCGGAAAGTGACGTGTGCAAAATAATAAACGTATTTTTTAACTCCGGGTCACGGCGAATCTCTGTGGTTAACATGTAACCATCCATCTCTGGCATTTCAGCATCGGTGATGATCATTACCAGCTCATCATTAACGTCGCGCCCCTCCTCTTTCCAGTGCATCAGCAACTGATAAGCCTCAAGGCCATTATTGGCCTGAATAATGTTCAACCCCATGGGTTCCAGAACACTGCGCATTTGCTGTAGAGCGACCGCTGAGTCATCCACAATCAGGATATCTTTGCCTTTGATACGTTCCAGCAATTCCTGATCGTACACTTCTGAAGAAAGCTGCATATTATAGGGCGCAATCTCAGCCAGGACTTTTTCGACATCAATGATTTCAACAATACGATCATCGATCCGGGTAATCGCGGTGAGGTAGTGCTGACGTCCGGCCCCGCCGGGCGGTGGCAGAATTTCGCTCCAGTTCATATTAACAATACGATCGACACCACCCACCAAAAATGCCTGAACCGTCATATTGTATTCCGTCACAATAATCGTGGCCTCATCATTCGGGGTTTTCAGTGGCCCCATCTGAATGGCATGACGCAGATCCACAACCGGCACTGTCTGGCCACGAAGATGGGTTACCCCGCGCACAACCGGGTGTCGATCCGGGATTTCAGTCAGAGGCGGAAGCCGCATCACCTCCTGAACCTTAAACACGTTGATAGCGAACTGCTGGGTGCCGCCGAGATGAAACAGCAACAACTCCAGACGGTTTTGTCCTACCAACTTGGTTCTGGCGTCAACGGCACTGAGAACACCGCTCATACTACACTCCAATAACTGATCTTTACCAAAGTGTAGACAAGCTCTTCAAAAACGCACCGAAATAACGGCTACACTTCAATCATCGCCCGTGAGAATAATAAGATGTCAAAGACCGAGCTTCCTTTGCTGGCACGCCAACCCATTCTGGATCATAACCTGCAAATCACCGGTTACGAGCTGTTGTGCCGGCCATTACCTCAGGATGACCAGCAATGGCAGGAAGCCAATGGCGATTACGCCACCAGCGAGGTTGTTATTGGAGCCTATCAGGAACTAGGGTTCGATAAGGTCACTGGCGGCCTGCCAGCCTTTATCAACTTCACCCGCAACTGGCTGTTCAACCCGCCGATGGTGTCAGCCAACATCCTGGTCGCAGAGATTCTCGAATATGTGCACGCCGATGAACAAACCATCGGTGCTATCGAAAAATTGCGGCGCCTCAACTATCAGATCGCACTGGATGACTTCATCGCCGAACCTCACCAGATCGACCTGCTGCCATACGTCGACATCGTTAAAGTCGACCTGCTGAGACTTGATCATATAGACCAGCTGACTCCGATGATCCGGCAATATCAGCGCCCAGGGCTCACCTGGCTGGCAGAAAAAGTTGAAACACCAGAAGAATACGAACGCTGCAGGGAAGCAGGCTGCACTTTGTTTCAGGGCTACTTTTTTGCCAAACCCGTGATCATGTATGGCCGCAGAATCCCGGACAACAAGGCAACCGTCTTGCAGCTGCTCAGCACGCTGAATGATCCGGAGGCGAGCATTGACGATGTTGCCCGGGTACTGCAAAGCGAGCCACAACTGAGCTTTCGCCTGTTACAACTGATCAACTCTGCCGCAGTGGGTATCGCCACAGAAGTCACGTCCATCAGCCGCGCCATAATGCTCGCAGGCCTCGACCGAATGAAGACCTGGGCCAATGTACTGTCTCTGGGGCAACTCAGTGATAAGCCTGCAGTACTGCGTGAACAAGCCGTACTGCGTGGATTCCTGGCTCAGAATCTGGCCCGCCTGGGTGGGCAGGCAGAAGAACACACCGCCTTCACGCTCGGGCTATTTTCCGTGTTGGATGCGTTTATGGATGTGACCATGGAAGAGGTCTGCGAGCGACTGAAATTGCCACCTGATCTGTCCGAGGCACTGCTGCACCATAGCGGTAGCTATGGTGAAATTCTGAAACTGGTGGTCAGCAATGAAATGGCCGACTGGCCAGACGCCAACTGGCAAGCACTCAGTGTCATGGGCATCACACCCCACACCACAGTCAGCGCCTACCAGCAGGCCTTAATTGACACCCGTGAGCTGATGCGTCAAAGCTGAACAGCTCTGCGATAAAAACGCGGACGTCTACTTCGGATACCCGGTGATCTCGCGGATCGATCGATACAGCGGCTTCATGCGCTTATACATCTTCCGGTAGACCTCTTTATACAGACGATCATACAGTTGTACTGTGGTTTGCTGAGGTTCAAACACATCACCCAGGCGGGTCATGTTTTCAATGGCCACATCATAGTCGGGATACATCCCCAAGCCCACACAGCAATTGATGGCAGCCCCTAAACCGGATGCCTCAAAGGTGTGTGGCCGTTCAGCCGGCATACCAAAAATATCCGCCGTCAGCTGCATCGCCGCATCACTTTGCGAGCCGCCTCCGGATACCCGCAATCGTGTGATCCGGGTGCCACTGCGTTTTTCAATCTGTTCTTTGCCGGCCCGCAATTCATACGCCAGGCCTTCCAGAATGGCACGGTAGATGTGCGCTCGCTTGTGAACATCACCAAAACCGATGATCGCCCCCTTTCCTTCAGGGCCAGGCTGACGCACGCCTGGCGACCAATAAGGTTGCATCATCAACCCCATGGAGCCCGCCGGCACCTGGTTAAGCAGCTCATCGAAGAGCATTTCCGGCTCAACCCCCAACTCCTTAGCTTTGCGCTGCTCAGCCTGAGCGAACTCGTTTTTAAACCAGCTCACCATCCAGAAACCGCGATATACCATCATTTCGGTGTTGTATACCTTCGGCATGGCACCCGTGTATGGCGGAATAAAGGGGATGGTTTCGACGTATTTTTTGGTTGCAGTATTAATGGTTGCCGTGGTGCCGTAACTCAGGCAACCGATATGCGCATCGATACCACCAGCACCCAAGACTTCACAGGCTTTATCGGAGGCCGCTGCAATCATGGTCAGGCCTTGTGGCAACCCCGTTAACGCCGCCGCTTCCGTACTGAGAGACCCCAACACTTCTCCGGGCTGGACCAGCTCTGGCATCATGTCCCGAGTGGCCGCCAGTAACTTCCACTTCAGATCACTTTTCTTAGCCCACTGCTGGCGACGGTAATCGTAGGGTAAGTAGCCCATGGTCGAGCCGGTAGAATCTTTCAGCTCACCGGTCAGCTTGTAGGTCAGGTAGGCCGACAAGCTGACGTAGTGTTTGGTCTTTGCCCAGATATCGGGCTGATACTGAGACACCCAGTTGTCCCGCGCCTTAGAACGTAACTCGGCGATCAGGTTGCTCAGCCCCAGTGCCTTAATTGCCAACCCTAACGGGCCACCCAGCGGACGCTCAATCTCGGCACGACGCTGATCCATCCAGACAATTGCCGGGCGCAGCGGCTTTTTGTCCGCACCCAGGTTAATCATGGTATAGCGCTGGGTCGTCAGTGATACACCGGCAATCTGCTCTGGCGAGACAACGCCCTGAGCCCATAGTTGCTGGCAGGCCTCTCCCAATGAACGCCAGTAGTAGTCCGCATCCTGCTCCGCCCAACCCGGTTGCGTCGAGTAGTACGCCTCCAGATGCACTTTGCTTTTGGCAACCACGTTGCCCTGAAGGTCGAATACCAGGGCACGGATACTCTGAGTGCCATTATCGATGGCTAACACATAGGGAGACTGGCTCACACTGCTTTCCTTCTTATTATTTTACCGGGGCTTAAGCCGGGACACCGTAGTGCTTTTCCCAGATTGACTGATAGCGGGCCTTTTCGTCGGCCCATTGCTGCTCACTCCAGCCTAATTCTTCTGCACACACAGCACGGATTTTATCTTCAAACTGCAAACCGCCTTGCGGCAACAGCAGCCCCAACCGGGTACGACGCAATAACAAATCATCCAGATGAACCACCGCTTCATTGGCGGCTGCCCAGCGCAGTTCTGCCCAGATGGCACGCGCCCCGGGAATCACCTCCAGTTCATCTTCACGGGCCATGGCCAACAGCCCATCAACGTCCATACCGTAATGGCCAGTCAGTCGTTTTTGTACGTAACTCGGTAGCTGAGCAAAAGCATCACTGGTTGCTACCGTGCGGGTAAAAATCTGCGCCCCGAACTCACCATCGTTCAGTTTTTTCACGTATTTTTTAGCCGCCTGCAGCACATCCAGTGCAATCAGACGGAACGTCGTTAATTTACCACCACTGACCGATACCAGGCCGTTATCATCCCAAACACTGTGATCCCGCTTTTCTTTCGACGGGTTTAATGCCCCGGAAGATACCAAAGGCCGCACCCCCGCCCAGGAAGAAATAATATCGTCTTCTTTCAGATCCGCTTTCGGGAACTGAAAACGCGCTACCTTGAGCAGATATTCCAGCTCTTCACGGGTCATACTCGCTTCACTGTTATCGATGCCATTGTTATCGAGGTCAGTGGTACCAACAACCGTACGACCTTCCCACGGGAAAATAAAAATCGGCCGCTGATCTTCCGGGTGAATCGCGGTATACGACTGCGAAACCGGTAAACGCCAGTAAGGTACAACGATATGACTGCCACGCGCCGGGCGGATTTTCTTCTCGTCCGTTACTTCACTGCGCAACTCATCGGCCCAGGCACCAGTGGCATTAATCACCGCGTCTGAGCGAGCTTCGTAGGTTTCACCAGTCAGAGCATTTTCAAGCAACGCGCCAACCACCCGTTCACCGTCTTTGATCAGGCGCTTTACACCGACATAATTAATAACTTCAGCACCGTCTTTCTGCGCTTCACGTAACACACGAATCACCAGTCGCGAATCATCCGTGACGGCATCGGCAAACTGAGTACCACCAATCAAATTGTCTTCGTTAATATTGGGGCTGAGATAACCGACCTGATCATTTTCGAAGAACCGGCGATAACGACGCCCTGCAAAGAAATCATAAACCCGCAGCAAAGTATTAAATACAAACGGACCGGGAAACCCGCCTTTATAATGCGCCATCATGTAGGCCATCTGATCAACCAGGCCCGGCGCTTCGCTCATCAGTCGCTCACGCTCCTGCACTGAATGCATGGTGGTTTTAACATCTCCGGCAGCAATATAACGCAGGCCACCGTGCACCATTTTTGATGAGCGACTGGACGTTCCCCAGGCAAAATCCTGTCGCTCCAGCAATAAGGTTTTCAAACCACGGCGTGCCGCTTCACGAGCGATACCCGCTCCGGTAATACCACCGCCTGCAATAATGACATCCCAGTGTTGCGGTTCATTTTTTAAACGAGTTAACAGGCGATCGCGATTACCAGCCTGCCATGCTTCTTGCCACATAGTTTTATTCATTCCTGTTCACAAAGTCGCCCGGCACTGGAAGATCCAGGCCGGGCTGTGAGGGCGCCGTAGTAACGTTATTCGTCTGTGCGAATTTACCGCAACGCTACCTGAACGCCATGACGAGGTGAGAACCCAGCCAACTGTATTAACGGTTTCCCGTTATTTATAGGATTTTCCCTGCTCCAGCAGAGTCCCGGGATTCAGACGCTGATCCGGATCAAAGTCTTCTGTCAGGGTCTGCAGCACGCGCATCCCCAACTTACCTTTTTCCGCCTCAAGATACGGGGCATGATCTTTACCGACACCATGCTGGTGCGAAATCGTGGCACGATGACGCGCGATGACCGCAGAGGCATCACCCTTCAGCTTCTGCCAGCGTTTAAAGGTTTGCTCGTAGCTATCGGCACAACGGAAGAAATAGGTGGTGTAAATACTGCAGCCCTGACCGTACAAATGAGACAAATGGGTAAACACCATAACGTCTTCATTCTCGTCTTTCAGCGCCTGTTCCAGTGCCGTTTCAATATCATTGAGCAGCGCATCGACATTGTCCCAATCGGTGGATGTCTCCAGCGTATCGATAGCAATGCCTTCTTCCCAGGTCGTTTCCCGCAGGTATGGGAATTTAAAGCGACCTTCTGCCCAGATAGTACCCATCATGTTGGCGATTACACCGCCAACACCACCATGCGACTTCAGCACTTTTCGGATTTGTTTCAGCGACGCTTTGTTCTGGAACTTACTGCCGGTAACACCAAAGGTCAGCATGCAGCGGTTGTCATCCAGACCCCGGAAACGCAAAAAGCGGTCGAGCGCTTTAAACTGTGACGCCTTGGTACCCAGATGTGCATGAGCCTTAGACTCTTTTGCGTTGGAGACACGCATCATCGACATCGGTACGCGCTGCTGAACCAGTTCACGCACGGCTTGTTTGGCCGCTTGCCAGTTCGGCATAAAATAGACGAAGAACTTCTCTTCTTCGGCCAGACGACTGACGCGCATTTTCACTTCGGTGAAAATGCCCATACGCCCCTCGGTACCCATAGTCACTTCACGCAGATCCGGCCCGGCCGATGATGCCGGAATGGTCGGTATATCCAGAGTGCCATGCAGGGTTTCAAAACGGCCGCCAGCAAACATCTGCTCGATGCGACCATAACGCAGCGATTGCTGGCCCGATGAGCGAGACGCAATCCAGCCACCCACGGTTGCCAATTCCCACGACTGTGGGTAATGGCCCAGTGTATAGCCACGAGCGCGTAGCTGAGACTCAACCAGTGGCCCCGGAGTACCGGCACCGAAGGTGGCAATCTGGCTTTCTTCATTGAGGTCAAGCAGCTGGTTCATACGCCCCATATCAATGGTGAGAATCGCTCGCTGACTCTTTTGCGGAGTAATGTGACCCGCTACGGATGTGCCACCACCGTATGGGATCACTTCAATATCGTGCTGAACGGCAAAATCAAGCAATTCACGCACTTGTGCACTGGTTTCCGGATAGGCGACACCGTCAGGGAAAACCCCAAATTCGCCACTGTGCATTGCCAACCAATCCGGAAAACTCTGACCGCGGGCGTGACGCACTCGATCTTCTGCGTCAGTCACCACCAGCGGGTGTTGCGGCAGGCGGGAAGCCGGCACCGTCGCCATCACCCGTTCCAGCGTTGCTGATGGCAAAGGTTCAGGTTTACCGATAATTGAATGGATCAGTTCCCGGCCGTGATCCGACACTTCTTTCCTGTAACTGTCATCACCCCAACCATTCCAACGACGA
>Ga0181591_10004473_pt1 | contig 12126 bp, 9 predicted proteins | sample 071ome_33_FD_133757 | JGI IMG/M metagenome (GOLD analysis project Ga0181591, IMG submission 133757) | Coastal salt marsh microbial communities from the Groves Creek Marsh, Skidaway Island, Georgia - 071412AT metaG (megahit assembly) | ecosystem: Environmental > Aquatic > Marine > Intertidal zone...
AGATTTTTCTCTCACATTTACTATTTAAAGTATAAACATTATAGGAGCCTTTACACATGGCATTTTGGACAGAAAACTTCTCAAATGGTACGCAAAAAGACCCAAAAAGAAATTTTAGATTTACAGTTCAGATCACTGGTTTAACTGACACAGGTATTACATCATCTATTGTTTGGTATGCTAAGACTGCTACAAAGCCAGGATATACAATCAACTCGGTTGAGCACAAATATCTTGGACATACTTTTAATTATCCAGGTTCGGTTACTTGGGGCGACGTTGATATTACTGTTGTTGACCCAACTGACCCAGATGTTGCCGGAACGTTAGCCAGTATAGTTACTAAAGGTGGTTATGTTATTCCTGCAAACACTAACACCCAGCAAACAATCTCAAAAGCAAAAGCGGTATCCGCACTTCAAAGTGTTATCATCACGCAGATAGATTCAGATGGCAAAGCTGTTGAGTCTTGGAAGTTGTGGAACGCTTTTATCACTGAAGTTCAGCATGGCACTCTTGATTATGGCAGTGATGAACTAACCGAATATACAATCAAGTTTAAATATGATTGGGCTCAGTTAACTGATGCAAGCAAAACCGATCACTTTACAACCACAACCACTTCATCATAAACTCATAAATAACGAGGTGTAAATTGAGTAGAAATAGTGACCGTCTTGGCGCAACTCGCCAAGACACCCAGCCACCAGCGCAAATGGAAGACTCTGGTGGTTTTTCTTTTGTAGTTCCAACTGATTTTGTAGAACTACCATCTGGCGGAAGATTTTATTCGCCTAACCATCCTCTTCATAACCAAGAGTCAATTGAAATAAAACAAATGACCGCAAAAGAAGAGGATATTCTAACTTCCCAGGCGCTTCTTAAAAAAGGCGTTGCTTTAGAGAGAGTTATAGCAAATCTTATTGTAGATAAAAGAATTAACCCAAACTCTCTTTTAGTTGGCGATAAAAATGCAATTATTATTGCTATTAGAAAATACGGGTATGGTAATATATATCAGACAAAAGTTACTTGCCCAAGTTGTTCAACAAGTCAAGATTATTCGTTTGATTTAAATGAAGCTAATATCTATAATCCAGGCGATGATTTAGGCGAAGATGTTGCTCTTAATGAAAATGGAACGTTTAGTACTACTCTTCCAAAAACAAAAGTAAATGTTTGTTTTAGATTATTAACTGGAACAGATGAAAAAAGCTTTTTAAAAGGCATGGAAGACGATAAAAGATCCAAAGTAGAAAAAAGCATTACAAGACAGCTTTACGCAATTATTGTTTCTTTAAATGGAGATACATCCGAAGAAGCCAAGCGTTATTTTGTTGAGAACGTTCCTTCTATTGATTCCAGATTTTTAAGAACAGCTTATAAATTAGCCGCCCCAAACATTGATTTAACACAAAACTTTGTTTGTTCAGAATGTAGTCACGAACAGGACATGGAGGTTCCGCTTTCAGCGGATTTCTTTTGGTCTAACAACTGATTACATAGAGAACGTATATGAACAGTTTTTTTTCCTTAAGTATTCTGGTGGGTGGTCTTTTTCTGAAGCTTACAACTTGCCTGTAGGGCTTAGAAACTGGTTTGTTAAGCGCTTAATGAAGCAATTAGAAGCAGAGCAGAAAGCCATGCAAGAAGCTTCAAAGGGCAATAAATCTTCTAATACTCATACATTGTCGGCAATAAACCAGCCACCAAAACCTAAAAAGTTGATGTAAACACAGGGCGCTATCGTTGCGCCCTATTCTTTTTTGCTGGGTTACTATTTATAAATAAAATGAGGGCTATTTTATGGCTGATGAACCAATTTCGGAAACCGAAGAACTACAAAGACAACTTAGAATACTAAAAGAGCAATACGCAGAAATTAAAAACCTAACAGAACAAGAGAAAGAAATTCTTGAAATACAAGAAAAGAAAAGAGAGAATTTAAGGGCGATAAGAGATGCTCAAAAAGGAATCACAGAGCTTAAAAAAACAATTGCAGAACTCGACGCCGCCGCTTCCGACGAAGAGAGAAAACAACTTCTTGAACTGGAAAAACAAACACAAATATTAATAAATAACACAGCAAAGTTAGAAAAACAAAAAGAAAACATTAAAAAAGCAAGCGAAAGCGCCAAAGATCTTGCAAACTCATTCTCCACTATATTTTCAGGCAAAGCTCCAGAATTAAAAGGAGCATTGGACCCTAAAAATCTAATGTCTGTCGCTGAAAAAATGAAAGATATTAAAGCTGGCGGCATGGCAGCAACAAAAGTCTTTGCTAGTAAGCTTACAATAGGCTCCCTTCTTGTCTATTCCAAAGCTATCGTTGATTTAGCGATAGATCTAGCTGATGTTGAAGCTAACTTTATGAAAGCCACTGCCGCTAATCAAGACTTCGCACGATCAGTTACAAACTCTTACCACGAGACACGTAAATTTGGTGCCAGTATGCAAGAAACAAGTAAAGCTTATGAAGATCTTTATACTGGTTTTACTGATTTTACGTTTATGGCAAAAGAGCAAAGAGAATCATTGGCACAAACTAACGCGGTTTTAAACAAATTAGGTATTTCTAATACAGATTTTACCAAAAGCGTTCAGAACTCAACAAAAGCATTAGGCATGTCAGCAGAACAAGCAGGGCAAAACATGCTGAACATGCAGAAGTTTGCAGAAGAGATAGGGGTTGCTCCCCAAATGTTAGGTAAGCAATTCACTGTCGCGGGCGAGATGATGGCAAAGATGGGCGATCAAGGTGTAGATGCTTTTAAAGATCTTGCAATCGCATCAAAGATTACTGGTCTAGAAATGGAAAAGATTTTAAGAATTACAAATGAATTTGATACTTTTGAAGGTGCCGCCAAACAAGCTGGAAAACTTAACGCTGCTCTTGGAGGCAACTTTGTAAATGCAATGGACCTAATGATGGCAACCGATCCAGTAGAGCGTTTTAACATGATTCGAGATTCGTTATTAAATGCTGGACTATCTTTTGATGATATGAGTTATTATCAAAAGAAGTTTTATGCCGATTCACTTGGTTTAAGCGATGTTAGTGAACTAGCTCTTGTTATGTCTGGAAACATGGACACGTTATCTGATAGTACAAAACAAACAGAACAAGATTATGTTGATGCAGCAAAACGAGCTAGAGAAATGGCGACAATGCAAGAGAAGTTGAATATGGCATTTGTTCAAATGATACCGATTATTACGCCACTTATTGACGCATTCTCGAAAATGGCTGGATTTATCGCTGATAACGCAAAAGCCTTTAAAATTTTATTGGGAATAGCATCGATTGTCTTTGGAATTATTTCTGGTCCTACAGGTGTTGGAGGAGTTGCTGGGCTTACTTTGGGTTTTTCTTTGTTGTTCGACTCTGTAGAAACTGGCGGGGAAAGTTTGACATTATTAGGTGCTATTTTTGAAGGATTTATAGCACCTTTTAAAGTATTTTTTGGTTTCCTATCAGGCATTTATGAAGCTGTTTTTAAGCCAATGGTGGATGGTATATCTGAACTATATCAAGAATCTGAAAATTTTAGAAAAGCCATTGTATTGTTCGGTTATATCTTGGGTGCTATTGGAGCAGCAGTTGTTGCTTCGTTTGCGGGACCAGTTGGTCTTGCGATTGGTGTCGTTGCAGGTTTGGTGGCAGTTATTCAAAAACTTGGTGATTTGATGTTTACTACTCCTTTTAACCCTCCAAGCTTTTTAATAGGCTTAGTAGAAATAGGAGATGCCTTTTTAATGATGGCTGAAAAAGCTATGGAGATTTTGAATCCATTCAACGCAGTTGAACGAGCAATCAGAGCGATAGGCGAAACATTTAGTTCTATTCTTGGTGGTGTGACCAGTTTCTTTACAGCAATCACAGATCCAACAGGTGCAGAGAATATTCTAAAAATAGCAAAGGCTATTTCAGAAGTCAAGACAATTCCAGCCGCTGCATTTACTGCTGCAGTGACTGCTACTGCTGCTACTGCTACTGCTACTGCTGCTGGTACGCCAGCGGCAACTTCTGGTAGAGAACAAATAGTAAGACAACCTATTCAAGTTACATTAAACGGCGATAAGATGGCAGAGTTTGTTGTTGAAGTAATCGGTAGAGAAATTAGAACAGTTAGAGCAGGAGGTTAAAAATGAATTTTAAGTATGATAGGTATAATGCTCCCGCTGGGAATTTTTTTAACGATCCTTCTGATGCTTTAGCCAATTCAGGATTTGTAATTATCTTTACTCATTTAATAACAGGCAAAGATGTTGCTTTCAAAGCATTTATTAATGCTTTTACTGATACATATTCGCCAGATTGGACACCAGAAATTGTTTATGGCAGAGCGGACCCCATTTATACTTTTAAAAACACAACAAGAAAGATATCACTTACCTTTGAAGCGCCAGCATCAAGCACAGGCGAAGCTTATGAGATACTAGCAAAAGCACAAACACTAGTTCAATTTCTTTATCCTGCTTATACTGATGTACAAAGCGCGACCACCATAGCTCAATCTTCGCTTATTAGATTAAAAGTTATGAACTTGTTAACAAAAAATACTACTTCGAATGGAGCAGACCAAGACCCTAAAAACATTTATACAAGTTATAAGGGCGGCGACAAGGGACTTCTTGGGATTATAAATAACGTAACTGTTAATCACAACATCGATAATTCTGATTTAGGCGTATTCTTAAAAGATAAGGGAGTTATTCTGCCGAAAAAGGTTGATATAAATATTGATTTTAGTCCTATTCACGAGCATTCACTTGGATGGCAAGAAGGTTTAGATTGCAATTACAGCTTTGCAGAAGGACATAACTTTCCTTATAATGCGGTTCAAGCAGGTGACATTAACTGTTTACCAGCCGAACCAGAGCCAGACCCAGCAGACACAGCATCAGAAGACATCGGCGCTGCCGTGTTAAATGGTGGTGGGTTATCTTTTTATGATGGTCGTTTATATCCAGTTAAACGTCCAGAAGTGATAGATGATGATTGAACTATTCAAATAAGGATTTAATACTATATTATGCCCTCAAGATATAATAAAGCAAGAATACTAACAAATAATAGTGACTATTACGAGCCAATTAGAAAATCAAGAGGTTCAAAATCAATAGTTCATCAAGCTACAAGACCTATGGTTAACCCAACGGTTGCTCAAAGAGCTTCGATCAGAACTACGTATCACACTTGGAAATACGGAGATCGTCTTTATGTTCTCGCTAATAATTATTATGGAGATTCCAGATACTGGTGGGTTATCGCGTGGTGGAATGGATATAACATGGAATCTCAAATAAAAACTGGCAAAGTTCTTGCTATTCCACTAAATTTAGAAGAAACCTTAAGAATCTTGGACGTATAACATGGCAAATGGCGAAGAATCTAACGAAGCACAAATAGCGAATTATTTTGACCAAGACGGTGCGAATAAATCATTTAAAAAATCCTACGAAATTTCTATTAACGACCAACAATTTCGTGAAAGCATTGGTGCGGAAGAAGACATGTCTTACGAGGATTGGTTACAGCAAACAGAAATTGGAAGAAAATTTAATTCGCTGAAAACAAACTTTCCAGACTCCTCGCCAGCTTTAACGTATTGGATTTCTAAATGTGAAGAAGAGCCAAATTTTGCCTTGTGTCGCGGACCAGATAGTAAAGAATTTGAAAACTATCTTAATGAAAAATTTGTAGAACTTATTGGAGATTCTTACCAAAAAGTAGCCGAAGAAGATGGCATACCTTTTTTTTCTAAATTAAATTTTGCATCAATGCTTGGCGCAATTAGATATGAAGAAGCAGAAGCGCAACAAAAAGCAGCCATAGAGGCAGATGCAAAAGCACTTAAAGACTTGGCTCGTGACACTTTAATTTATAAAAACATTAGATTTAAAGAGCAGTGTTTTCTTTTATCAAACGTTCAAGCACTTGCAAGAATAAAAAAACAAATTGATATAGGCTCGACTACCGACATGGAAGGCGAACCAGTAAGAGATCCTTTATTTCAAATGCTTCATAGAAAGCAATTGCCCTCAAAAGGTGCCTCTGGCAATAGAACTTTATTACTGCAAGGCGATCCATACGCTTTGATGAACAGGTTAACACAAAGCGGCAAGAAAGAAGCATTCTTCGACATTTCAAATGCTGCTCTTTCTTCTTTGCAGCCAATGATGCGCCTCTATAAAGTCATCTATGACACCAAAAGTCAAACAGAAAAAGAAGTTGAAATAAAATTTGATAGCAATACAACACAAAATGACTTATCACTTCTGGAAGACATAAAAGTAAGAGGGCATGGTGTAGGAATTAAAAGTTTTAAAATTAAATATGATGGTGACAACCCATTTGCGATTAAAAAATCAATCACAGCAACATTAGTAATAGTTGCAAATACGTTTGGAGAGTTATTGAGAGATCGTGGCGAATACTCTTACATTGATCTTGCGCTCAAAACTGGTGGCGAAGAAACGGTCAACAGCTTGGATCCACTAAGCGCAGATGAGAAATTAACGTCAAATCTTCAAAAATTAAATTTTAGATTAAAAGCAATCGTTGGCTGGGCAAACCCAATTAGCGTCGATGGAACTGTTATCACAGACGATATAAAAAGTGCTGTTTATGATTCTTATATTACTTTAAACTTGACTCCAACGGTTCATGATTTTAAATTTGAGGAAACTGGTAAGGTAACTTTCACACAAGAATATTTTGCTTACGTTGAAGACTTTTTTGATGAAAAAAGCTTTGATATTTTCTCAAACCCAGATATATCTGGCTCCGTTAGTCAAACATTACGAAAAATTGAATACGCTAATGAAATAAAGAAATGTAGCGCAGTTGAAAATATTTCAGAAATTAGAAATGCAAACGCTGAAGTTATTGAGCAAGAGAAAATAATAAACAGACGTTCTCTTATGTTAGACATGATTGAAAAAGAAAAAATTAGAGTTGTAAATATACCGATTAACACAATGGATTTATATAGGAGAAACGGTCCTTTATCTGATAGCTCAGAACAACTAGAAAAAGCATTTGCAGAAGTTACGGTACAAAGCCTTTCGCCAAATACTCCTGATTCTTTAATTTCTACTTTGTTTACTGAAGTGGATACTGATGAAGAAAAAGTCACAGTAGCGACACCAAACACTTCAGCAAATTCTGTATTTAGCACTTCTTTTTTCTGGGTAAGTGATTTGTTGGATGTAATTTTGGAGCGTATTGGTAAGACGCTTGATTTAACAGTACAAGAATTAGAAAAAAAAGCTCCTGAAGGATTAGAAGAAGCTTACGCAATAGAAATTGAAAATTACAAGAGGTATCTTGAAAACTTTAAAAGATTGAGAATAATGCTGGGACCAGTTGAATTATTAAATGCGAACAAAACTGGTGCTGCCATTACAACAGAATTCGTTAACTTTGGCGATTTGCCGATTTCAGTTAAATATTTTATGGAGTTTTTAACTGAAAAATACCTTAAAAAAGAAAGAGAAATATACCCACTCAATACTTTCCTTAATCAGTTTTTTAATGAACTTATTGGTACTTTTTTAAATAAAGATACGTGCTATAGTAATAGAGCAAGACAAAAGACAAGACTTGGTAGTGCTGCGCTTACTGCTTACAACAACTACGATGATGTTGATGATATTACATATTTATGTAAAATAAGTAAGAATACAAGACTTCCCATTCAAGCCTTGTCGATGCCGATACTCGATGTTATGGGCGGAAGAGATGAGGCTACCAACAACCCAGGTATTGATAAAGAAATAAATTATCTTGTTTATTACGCCGCAAGAACACAACCAACTGAGATTATGAGAGGCGTGAAAAGCGACGATCACCCAAAAGGTATATGGCACTACCAAGTTGGCAAAGATAGAGGTATTGTTAAAACAATAGACTTAACAAAAACAACATCTACTGGTTTAGCGGAAGTTCGTTTCGAACAAGAAGGCTACGATGGGTTATCACAATTAAGAGTATTGTACGATGTTACTATTAAGACATTTTTAGATGTTTCAGCTTTCCCTGGTAATTATATTTATGTTGAACCTCGTGGCTTTGATCCATCACTTGACCAAAATTTAACTAGACTTGGTGTTGGTGGCTATTGTATGATTATTAGCTCAGATCACACGATTGGACCTGGATTGGCGGAAACAACAATAAACGCGAAATGGGTAGCACAAGCAGAAGCAGAGGAATCTGTCAGAATTAGAACTGAAAGTATAGATGAAGGTACACAAGAGCCAGACGTTTCAAAGTGTTCAGATTTGCTTGGAAGATTGGAGGCATTGAACAAAGATCTTGAACAGCAAAATGCACTAACACCAAATGACGGAAACGAGGATGATGGTAGTAGTGGTGATGAGAATAACGTATCAATTCAATTCCCACTTCCAGGTAGGAAATTTTAATGGGAACTTTTTTAGTAGAAAAAAACAATGAATCAACTCTTTTGCTTTTTAACAAAAGAATTGTTTACAAAAATGACGCAAAAAACTCTGTTTCATCTGAGTATGAAAATCTAATGGATTTTACCGCAGAGAAGTATCTTTACGGCAGAGTTAATAGGCGCTTTACTCCAATATACGTTACTTCAACATTTGGTAACAATCTAAAGCAATTTAAATCTACAAACGCTCAGCAAAATGGTGTTCGCGCTTTAAATTTTGTTGTTGATGCATTTAACGACATGCTTCAGCAGTTTCAAAAATGCGCCATGACAGGCAAAATCGCTACTGATGATCCTTATTTGTCAACTCTTAAAGTTTATAAGGCATACCAAGACCCGCAAGTTTTATACAACAATTATAAACAGCGTTATAGGGGGCTAATAAAGCAAATCGCTGACTCTCAAGAAAATAAAATAGAAAACTTTGATCAATTTACCAATTTAATGAAACAAAGAGCTTCCTCAAAAGGCAAGCAAGAGCCAATTACATTTCCAGCTTTTGTTAAAAGCCGTGTTTGTCCGCTAACTGTCTCTGGATTAGTTATTGAAATAGCTGATTTAGACGCCACAAACGACCAACAGAAAAGCGATGTGTTTTTAAACAGCAAAAACTGGCAATTTTTTGTAAATGCAGCTAAAACATACGGTTTTATGATCGATCAACATGTTCCGTGGAGGTTGGTTGCTGATATTGGCTCTTCTACGATGATTCAATACGCCAGAAGATACGGAGCTACCTCTACAGATGGAATTTTGGCAAGATATTACCGTCCTGCTTATTCTCCTTACGCTAGCAACTTCAGTTCAGAACTATTAGACACTTATAACACGGTGAAGCCAACAAACATTCAGTATTTTGAAGAATGCAACGGCAGAACAATCGCAAGAAATAAAAAACCAAAGACCTATTCAAATGTACAGCGTTTAACTGAACAGTATGAGAGCAGTTATTTTCTTCAACTTTATTGTCGTACAAGATTTTACGAAGAAGAAAGTAATTTTACTGAAAATCAAAAAGCTTTAATGATTGACGATGTTGTGGAAGTATCACAAAGAGTAAACACAACAACAGCTTTAAGGCAGTTTGAGCTAATATTAAATAAAACGTTTGACTATCAAGGATCGTTGAGTTATTATATAAACAAAGAAAAAGCGATAAAAGATTCAGAGAGGTGATTTTTGTTATTTCAAACGCTTGACGATAAAACTGAATGTGTTGGCGTTTACGTAGATGGAAAGCTTCATTTTGATCATATTCCGCAGAATTTAACAAAAACATGGCGCTTTACTGGATCGGTAACCGACCCACAAATTAAATACGCTTGGCTTTACTCTAACGGAGCCGAGATGGAAGATGTTTGTCCTCCAAGCTTGCTACCAGAGTTGGCAAGAATCAAAAAAACGTATTGGGCGTATCAAAAAAGCTTTGAGATCGCCAGAATACCTTTAACTGAATTTTGTTTTTTTGATATGGTTCCTCAATACTTTTTGTTGGAGTATTGCGAAATCAAAAACAAAGTTACACAAAATGTTTTTAACAATTTTGAACAGCCAGATAACTATGATCTTTTAGATTCTATTGATAAGCTAACTCATAAGATTCGTTATCAAAAATTAAATTTAAATAACGAAGGTTGCAAGAATCTTTATTACAGCACCTTTGGGCGTACAACAGCAGCTAAGTTTCTAAGTGGCAGTCGATACATCGACTACAACATGTTTGGGACGGTCACAGGACGCCTTACAACGAACAAAAAAAGTTTTCCGATACTGACGTGTGCCAAAAAATTTAGAAGGCTTATAAAGCCGCACAACGACGTTTTTCTATCGTTAGATTATAACGGTGCAGACGTAAGAACGTTCTATGATTTGGTCGGCATTCCGCAACCAAATGTTGATGTTCATGATTGGAATCGCAAGCATTTATTCTCTGGACAATTAACAAGAGATAACGCCAAGATTAAATTTTTTAAGTGGCTGTTCAACCCTGACTCAAAAATTGTTTCAGATCATAAATCATTAAATCGAGAAAAACTTCTTGACGAATGGTACGAAGATGGTTATATTAACACACCATTTAAAAGAAAGATGCAGGTTGACAAAAGAAAAGCATTAAGTTATCTTATTCAAAGTTCAACCAACGATAGAGTATTAACAAGGGCAATTGAAATTGATTCATTCTTACAACATCATAAATCTTTTATTTCTCACCTCGTTCACGACGAGGTTGTCATTGATTTGCATGAATCCGAGAAACATTTGATTCCATCAATAATTAATATCTTTGAAAAAGATAAATACAAAACCAATGTAAAGATCGGTGAGAATTATTTAGATTTAGAGGAAGTTAAATTTTGATTTCTGTTATTGGGCTCGGTACAGGAGCTTCTAAAATTGCTAGTTTATATTCTCGTTTGCCTCAATACAACGCTTATGAGATGAACTCGTCTATCTCCAGAAACTCAAAAAATAAATTTGCTTTAAAGTCCTTTAATAACCCAGAAGAATACGAAAACAACATTCCAAATGTCTCTAAATTTTTTAAAGATTTAGATCATGAGGTTCAGTTTTTTGTTGTTGGATCTTCTTATAGTTCCAACTATTCTTTGGGCATAATAGAGCAAATTAAAGATAAGAAAATAGATCTTTTTTATATCAAACCTGATACCGAACTTTTAGCTGGAATTCCAAGACTTGTAGAATCTGCAACTTATGGTGTTCTTCAAGAATACGCAAGATCAGGTTTATTAAACAGTATTAATCTTATCTCAAACTTAAATGTTGAGAGCGTTTTAGGTAATGTTCCGATTAAAGGATACTATGAAACTTTAAACTCTGCTATTCAAAATTCTTGTCATTATATTGACTATTTTGAGCGCTCTGAACCAGAAATAGGACTAATTACTAAACCATCCGAGATTTGTCGTATTAAAACCTACGGTATGCTCGACATGGAAACTTTAGAAGAAAAATGGTTTTTTAACCTTGACACTTACAGAGAGATATGTTATTATTTATGTATCAATGAAGAAAGGTTGAGAACTGACGGAACACTTCATAAAAAATACGTAAAATTACTAAAAAACAAACCAAGAAATGCTTTTATAAATATTTCGTATGCGATATACGAAACTGAATCCGAACAGGACTTTGGGTTTTGCGTTGCCCGAACTAACGCAGTGCAAAAAAACTCTTGACTTTGCTAGCCAAGAGTGTTAAGTTGAGATATCAAGGAACGCTTGATATACTATAGCCAAAAAGGAGAAACAAAATGGCAATTAACATGGATCTAATGCGTCGTAAACTAGCGACTCTTCGTGGTGAGTATACTCGTGATAGTAAGGCTTCAATCTGGTTTAAGCCTGATGAGGGAGATACTGATATTCGTATCGTCCCTACTGCTGACGGGGATCCTCTAAAAGAACTATTCTTCCATTATGATGTTGGTAATCATAAGGGAGGTATTATGTGCCCCAAGCGAAACTTTGGTGAGCACTGTCCGATCTGCGAATTTGCGTCAAAACTATGGCGTGAAGGCGTCGATAACGATGATGTAGACAGCAAGAATCTTGCAAAAAGTCTATTTGTTCGTACTCGTTATTTCTCTCCTGTTTTGGTGAGAGGTCGAGAGGACGAAGGAATCAAGGTGTATGGA
>Ga0181591_10004478_pt1 | contig 12122 bp, 15 predicted proteins | sample 071ome_33_FD_133757 | JGI IMG/M metagenome (GOLD analysis project Ga0181591, IMG submission 133757) | Coastal salt marsh microbial communities from the Groves Creek Marsh, Skidaway Island, Georgia - 071412AT metaG (megahit assembly) | ecosystem: Environmental > Aquatic > Marine > Intertidal...
CAAGTGAATTTCAATGGCGAATTCGCTTTAATTATGGTCTGCAGCGTTCCAGATGGTTAAAAAAATAAGGCGGGCAGCCTACCCCTAAGCTGCCCGCCATCTCGTTTTCTTAGTTACCCCAAAATCCCGCTGAGCGGGAAAGTGTTTGTTGTTGACCGGAGTAAGGAGGGATTCTCTGGTGTCTGTCAATATCCATTTTCAAATTTCCGAAACTTTCTAACCCGCCGATTTATGACTGAACCAATGGCCCATGTTTACCAGCCGATGGGCGATTTAATTGTCGAGGGCCCGGATAGCGCCCATTTTCTTCAGGGGCAGTTTTCCCAGGATCTTCGCGTGCCGGTCGGGACCTCAGTTTATGGGCTTTGGCTAGACGCGAAAGGAAAGATCCAAGCGGATAGTTTCCTGCTCAAGGAAAGCGATGGCCGCTTTCGGGCCATCAGCTACTTTTCTCCCACCGCATTTTTGCAGGAGAATCTGGAGAAGCGCATCATTATGGATGATGTGGCGACGTTGACGAGCGAGACGCCCGCTAGCGGAGTATCGCTTTGGGGAGATGCTATCGACTTGGCGGTGGGATTCATGGGAATCGGGAAACCCGAACCGGGAACCGTATCGATAGGCTCCTCCTGCGTGGCATTTTGGGGTAGGCGAAGCGTGGCAGCCAATTTGGAAATGGTGTTCAGCGAGGAAAAGGGCGCGGTTCAGGAATTGATGAAATTTCTAGAGGACAAAGAAGTCCAAATACTGAATACAAAAAGTGTTGATTCGATCGCTCTTCGAGACCAAAGCTTTCAAGTGGGCAAAGATATTCTAGCTTCGGATTTGCCGCAGGAAACGAACTTAGGCGAAGTAGCGGTATCGTATCAAAAAGGTTGTTACATAGGCCAAGAAGTGATGGCTAGGCTGAAGTCAATGGGCGCGGTCCGAAAATCGCTGCAATGCGTGACCCTATCGAAAATACCTATGGGGGAAGGGCCTTGGGAGTTGATAGGCGAGGAAGGCCGAAAGGCTGGGGATTTGAGGCGGGTCCTCGAGTTCGGATCGAGTTGCATAGGCTCGGCGATGCTTAAGCGGTCGATGGATGAGGCAGGATGCTTTCGCGTGCGGGACCAGACCAATGTAAAGGTTTCAAGACAGCCAAGGTGACGCCGAATAATGGATACGTCAGGAGAAATCGAGCAGCTCGAAAAGGTTTTTTTGTCTCGAGGCGCGAGCCCTTCCCAAGCCATGGTGATGGCTGGGCAGTTGTCGAAGCGCGCCGATCAATGGGTGGTAGAGCGAGGCCTGAGCCGGCTGGAGGCTTTGCAGCGGCTATTGGAGATCGTCATCGCTGGTCGTGAGGGAATGGTTCCGGATGGATTCAATGGGGATGGATCAGGCGAAGAAAAGCCGGTAAAAGATAATTGAGCCAAGGCGAACATTTCGTTTGACGCTTGTGTACAAGAAGATTCGATTCGTCCCGTTCCTCGCGAAGAGACGCGTTTAACGTTAACCACTATAATTAAACATTCCTAACTATATGACTAAGTCTGAACTTATAGCAGAGATCCAAAGCAATCTGGGTGACGCCTCGAAAGCTGATGCAGAAAAAGCGTTGAGCGCCGTGTTGGCCTCTATCAAAACCGCCGTCAAAAAAGCCGGTAAATCCGTCAAGGTGAGCGACAAAGCGGCCAAGGATGCGGTGGCTATCCAGCTCGTAGGATTTGGCACTTTCTCGGTAACTCGACGCAATGCCCGCTCTGGTATCAACCCGCTGACTAAGGCTCCTTTGAAGATCAAAGCCAGCAAAGCGATTAAGTTCAAGCCCGGCGCCGGACTCAAAGAGCAACTCTAGTTTCTCTAGCTCGTCAAAATTTTCGTCCCGCAGCTTGGCATTCTGGCTGCGGGATTTTCGTTCCTAGACCCTTAGAGAGTTTCGAATAATTAAGAATGAAATCCGCCGAGCAAATGAAGGAGCGTTTCCAAAAAATATTTGGAAGCGATCCCGCTGTAATATCAGCGGCTCCTGGACGTGTGGAGTTTATTGGCAACCACACGGACTACAATCTTGGGCCGGTCATAGGAGTGGCGATCGATCGTCGAATCTATGTCGCCATTCGCAGAACAGAAGAGCGGGTTTTCCGTTTCGCGTCTGAAGAAAGGTCGGATTTCGTATCGCTGAAAAGCGCGGACTCTCCTGTTGACGGCGAAGACTCTTGGGTAAACTATCCATTGGGTGTATACAATAGCCTGATACGAAGGGGATTGAGTTCAGGTGGCGGATTCGAGATTTATGTGGATTCGGATCTGCCTACGGGAGCTGGACTCGCTAGCAGCGCGGCCTTGGAGTTGGCTTCGGGAAAGGCCATGTGCCAGTGTTTTGGGCTGGAGATTGAACTTGAGGATCTGGCGGTAGCTTGCAAGGAGGCTGAGAACGAGTTTGTAGGCGTGCCTTGCGGCATTCTCGACCAGGGCGTTTCCGCTTTCGGAAAAGCCGGCAGCCTGGTCCATATTGATTGTCGCGACATGGTTTTCTCGGTTATCCCATTAGGCAAAGAAGTCAGTATATGGATATTTAATACGCACAAAAAGCACGCGCTGGTAGAGTCCCTGTATTCAGAACGGCATGAAGAATGTCTGGCGGCTGTGAACGGCCTAGTTGAGTCGGGACTCGATATTACTTGCTTGGCTGACGTAACCTGGGAAGCCCTGGAAAAAGCCAGTCCATCGCTAGACGGGAAAATTGCCAAGCGGGCAGAGCATATTGTGGGCGAGATAAGCCGAGTTGAGGCGGTTAAACGACTTCTTGAGGAAGGCGAGCTGGAGGAAGCAGGGAAGCTTCTTTTCCAGTCTCATGCCAGTTCGCGGGACCTGTTCGAAAACAGCATCCCGGAACTGGATTACTTGGTTGAAATTTTGCGATCCATGCCTGGCGTTTTGGGGGCCCGGTTGACAGGTGGTGGATTTGGGGGCGCGGTCATGGCCTTAGCCAAACAGGAATTCACTAAAATTTACGCGGAGTCGGTAGCTTCGGCTTATCGGGGTCGATTTGGAGAAGAGCCGGAAACTTTGGAGTGCCACGCGGCCGATGGAGCGTGCATTCTGGAGAGCGTCTAATTGACTCATTGTTCACCCTGCCATTGGAAGACTGGAAAGCCGCTTTTAGCCAAGTAGTTCCAGTACGAGCGACAAGTAAAGATCGACCGGCTCTTCAAGGACAAGGGTGTAGATCAAAGCTCCCGAAGCTAGCATGGGACCAAAAGGTATCTCGCGCCCGATGAGGCCTTTATTATTGGAGTCGCCTTTCTTTTTCCCAGAAGATTTTCCTATAGCCCCTCGGATCACGGCCCAGAGCAGGACGACTATCGTTCCAATGACCGCTCCGCCGAACAAGGCGAAAGTGGCTCCCTGCCAGCCCAGAAAGGCTCCGATTCCTCCCACAAGTTTAACGTCGCCAAAGCCCATTGCCTCTTTGCGCAGCATCGTCTCGGCTCCCAGGGCGATCCAAAGGATCATTCCGGACCCGATCATAATGCCTAGAGCCGACTCGAATAGCCCCTTGATTGAAGCAGCGGCGTAAACGGGTTCGGATATCCCGTGAAGCGAAGGGACGATAGCCGACAAGATCAGACCGCAAAGAGCCAAGCCGATGGAGAATCGGTCGGGGATTTCCATGTGATCCAGATCGATGAAAGTCGCGCAGACAAGCATCGAAACTAATAACCAGAGACAAGTAGCAGTTGCGTGGGGGTGTTGAATCCATGCCCCGAGAAAGAGGGAAGCTGTTAGGAGCTCGACGAATGGATAGCGAAAGCTGTAGGGCGCTCCGCAACAGCGGGCTTGGCCTCTCAATATGAACCAGCTGAGTATTGGAATGTTGTCGAACCACTTTATGGGTTGGCCGCAGGCGCATGTGGATCCGGGAAAGACAATCGATTTCTCAGCAGGTATCCGGTAGATGCATACGTTAAGAAAACTGCCAATCAAAGAGCCAAAAACGAATACCAGACAAGCCACGGCAATCGGAAATTCCTGATCGATATACTGAAGTTCGCTGAGCATCGTATTGATTGAAACCTTGCAATTGGGCTAGGCCTTTTTCGCGAGAGCGGAGTTCGCGGCCTCCATCATGGCTCTACGATCGATTTCGCGATCGCTCCAAATTTCCAAGGCTCGGACTCCTTGATAGACGAGCATGGAAAGCCCATTCGTTGAGCGTCCCCCTCGTTCGGATACAGTTTTCATAAGCTTTGTCGTCCGAGGGTTGTAGATCATGTCGTAGAGGGCTGTAGTCTGAGAGAGGCGTTCTTCGGGTATCGGTAGCGGGTCGCTAGAGTTTAGTCCGAGAGAGGTGGCGTTTATCAATAGCGTATTGGCCAAGAGTTTCAACTTGGGATCCTGGGGACTGAATCCGTAAAGCGGTATACCCCTTTTGTGAGCGATTGGTCGTATCGAGTTTAGCAGGTTTTCGAGCCGTTCGGCGCTTCGATTGACAATTCGAAGGGATTGGCATCCGCTATGGAGAGCTTGAACGGCCGCCGCCCGAGCAGCCCCTCCGGCTCCGAGGATGGCGACCTCGCTTCTTGTTAGCGAGGCTGATAGGTCCTCCTCGATTCCCTTGGCCAGTCCGTATCCGTCGGTATTGAAGCCCCGGTACCCGGCGGACTCTCGTTTTAGGGTATTGACGGCGCCGATTTCGAGGGCGTTGGGATCAACAGACTCAATTAGGTCGAGAGCGATCTCCTTGTGAGGCACGGTGAGATTGAGACCATAGAATCCTTTTTTGAAGAACTGGGGCAATGCTTGGGGCAGCATTTCAGGTTCTACCTCGAAGCGAAAATAGCGCCAATCGCGGAATTGGGGATCTTCGGTGGCCAGTTCGGCTATGGCGGCGTTGTGCATTGCCGGGCTGATAGAATGCCGCACGGGAAATCCAATAACGGCTAAGCTGGTGCCGGGGAAAGTCCAATCGTCAAGGTCTCGAAGTTGGTAAGTGACTTCGGAATCGTAGGGAGCCATCAGTGAAAAAGAACCGGATCGCCGATGGCTGAGCGAGCAAAATTATACCTGCTTCTCGTAGGCTTCCTTGAACTCCTGGAGAAAACTCCGGAACAGCTCAGCCATAGAGGAATCCCGATTGTCGGAATAGTGATGAGCTAGGTTTCGGCATATACGAGTTAGCGTTTCGTGAGTGGATGCTGGGGCCAAGTGACCGATGTTGGGGGAAAGCGTTACAGCTTCTATGCGCTTAAGCATTTGGCCTGCGGTCAAGAATTTGCCTCGCTCGAATGGATCTATGTAGAAGGGGGCTGGCTCGTCAAAGCATCCGATAACGAAATGGCTAGGGGCGCTGATTGGCTCGATTGGAGTTCCGAGACGTTGACCGATAAGCAAGTACAGCACGGAGAGCGTTATCGGCAGGCCCCGTCTTGTCTCGAGCACTCGATTAATGAAGCTGTTGTCTGGATCTGTGTAGCGCTCGGAATTTCCTCGAAAACCCATTTCGTGGAAGAGGACGCGGTTAATAACGAGGCATTGTTCGCGAGCTGAGGTTGGTTTGACGAATAGTTCGTTGCAGCGGGAAGCGATAGCATCGAGTTCGTGGCAAACGTCGCCTACTCCCAAACCAGGGTAGGCAATGCGGCTAATCATCAGCCAGCCAGACTCCATTTCGTAATTCATCTCTTGTATGAAGTTCCGGAATTCCTGAGCTGGATCCGAGGCCTGCAGCTCGGAAAGCAGGTTTGCTGCGTGCCAGCTAAGAATGCGGTTGGGCCCTTCGACCGCCTCCTTCAGCAAGTTTAGGCCCTCTTTGCCCATTTGCCCGAGGGTGTTGAGAAGGGCCTTGCGCACGAAAGGGCTGGGATCATCTATCAGGCTGAACAGGGCCAGTTTCTCATTTTCCGTCATAGCGGTCACGCTCAACGGAAACGATGATAACAATCGACGCTTTCGCAATAGAGAACGGCGGGAAATATCACGAATTAGCAGGAGCCCTAGTCCAGATTCATGTCAGCATTTCCAAGGGCCGTTATAGCCTTAGCCGTACAGCGGATTTATTATTTAACATTGTTTAAAGATCAACACGAGAGGCCTGTAAGCGTGTCTGATGGGTTGAAGCCTTTCACGGCTTGCAACAGAATGGGTCCGCTCAATCGGAAATCTAGATGATGACCACTAGGATAGACAACCTATTGGCGTCTGAAGGCATTCCTTCAAGACCGTTGTGCGTGGTCAAAACCGGTAAAAAAGAAGCCCTTATTTTGTTATTTAAATAGTTGGTAATCAGCAACTAAAGAGAGAACTCAATAGCGCGGCAAAAAATCGTCTTTTCCCCGATCAAGGAAGCGAGGCGTTTTCCGTTTTAGTAGGTTGAGTCATTTTATCTTGCCGGAATTCGAACGGAATCGAATCGAGAATAGCATGGAACCGCTCTATCCACAGAATATTTTGGAGAGAACTTTTCCGCATCTTCGCGAAATGCGCGAGAAAGCGGAAAGGGAGGCCAAGTTTTTTCCGTCGGGCGACAAGCGGGCGATTAAGGCAGTGGAAAGCTTCGAAGTGGGTGAAGAGGCGGGCTTGTATTCCGCTGTTCCGCACGAGAGCGGCGCAATAGGGTGGAATTTAAGCACCTTCGCTTGATAGTTCCCGAATGTTTTGACGTCTCAGTCCGTCAACGACTTTTTCGATCAAGTCGGCGGCGCGAAACGGTTTTGTGATGATTCCCTCCACGCGGCGATCTCCGAGCCGTTCAGTGATTTCCTCGTTCAAGCAGCCAGAGGTCATGAATATTGCCATTTGAGGGGCGAGCTTTTTGATATCTTCGATCAATCGCTCGCCGGGAAAGTCTCGTAAATTCAAGTCGATAATCACCCCCTCGAGATTCTGACCATCATCCTGGACGATTTTCATGGCATCGGGAGCGTTGCTGGTTGCGATTGATTCGAAGCCGGCGGATTCTAGAATGGCTTCAATGAGGTCGAGCAGACTCTCATCGTCGTCGACGATGAGCAATTTTGTTTTCTTTGAATCGGTCATCGGGGATCGTATTACGCATAGCGCTGGTTAAGCTGGATGCAACTGGAAATCCTTGTTAGTTAGTTTGTCTTGAATGATCCAATACAAGAATCTTTCAGTTGGGCAGGTCTCTGCGAGAATGTCTTTGCCATTCCTGATTTATAGCAATTGGTTGACGCCGTGTTTTCATCGAGGATAAGGATCTTGTTGGGCTTGGCTGTATTGCCAGCGGTGGCCGGGGTCGTTATTATTTGGCTGTTTTGGGAGAGGCTTATGCAGATCGACGTTCAGGGGGCGGTTGATTGGATAGCGGGTTTTGGCCCCGTCCCCTTTTTCTTGGCCATGTCCATCCTTCCCTCGCTCTGGGCACCAGTTTCGCCTTTCTTCATATTGGCGGGGGCTCTTTACGACATGCCGGTGGCTTTGCTGGGGAGCGGCTTGGCTCTCTCCTTCAACATGGCGATCTCCTGGCTGGTGGCGGGTAGGTGGTTTCGGCCTCCTTTCGAGCGGCTTGTGCAACGTTTCGGATACACGGTCCCTGAAATAAATAAAGAGACGATGGTTACGGTGGCAGTTTTGATGAGAATAACCCCAGGTATGCCTTTCCCATTGCAAAACTACTTGCTCGGGCTCGCCCGCATGCCCTTTGCTTGGTACATGGCGGTTTCGGTACCCCTCAATCTAAGTATCGCTTTCAGCATCGTCTGGTTTGGGAGCGCCCTCCTGAAAGGAAACGCGACCATGATCCTATTGGCTTTAAGCGTAATAATCGCTCTGAGCCTGGCAGTACGCCAACTGAGAGCCCGTTTGAAACGCAAGTCGTTGGATCCTGAGGTTGGCTGATGAATTCGTTCTTAGAGCAGTTTGGCGATGGCGAAGCGAGTTCGGTAACCGAGTACACTCGCAGGATAAAGAGGCTGCTGGAAGGGTCCTTTGGACCCGAGTGGATTCGTGGCGAGGTATCCAATCTGCGCAAGCAAGCTAGTGGGCATCTGTATTTTTCTTTGAAAGACGAGAACGCCCAGTTGCCAGTGGTCATGTTTAGAGGCAGCGCTTCGGGCCTGGATTTCGAGATCCATGACGGAATGGAACTGCTGATCTACGGTGAATTGAGTGTCTATGAGCCGCATGGCAGGTATCAGCTAATCGCTAGGGGCGCGATCGAATCGGGGCAAGGGCGGTTGCACCGAGAGTTCGAAAGACTTAAAAAAAAGCTCTTAGCGGAAGGCCTCTTTGACAAGGAGCGCAAACGGTCGCTCCCCGAATTTCCTAGGCACATCGGTTTTATCACCTCGCCCAGCGGGGCGGCAGTGCAGGATTTTATTAGAATTTTGAAAAGGCGGGGCTGGACGGGGCGTCTAACCGTTTTTCCCGCCAAGGTTCAAGGGCGCGATGCCGCCCAGTCGTTGATTCGGTCCTTGGCGATAGCGATGCGCTTGCCGGGATTGGAAGTCCTGGTTGTGGGTCGGGGTGGCGGCAGCCTAGAAGATCTTTGGTGTTTCAATGATGAAAGCTTTGCCCGGGCTTTAGCGGAGTCCCCGGTTCCTACCATATCCGCTGTGGGGCACGAAATCGATTTTGCTTTGAGCGATTTCGTGGCGGATGTGAGAGCGGAAACGCCATCCGCTGCTGCTGAGTTGATAAGCAGTTCTTTCCTGGAGTTTTTGGATCGCTTGGAAGCGTCTCGGGAATTCATGTTTCAGGCCATGGAATCTGGCCTAGAAGAGGCTAGGCGTTCTCTCGGCGACATGCATGCCCGGTTGCGGGCCGTGGCGCCCCAACGAACGATCGAAACCGCAAAACTAAAATTGGATGAGCTAGTCAGCCGCTTTCAATTGGGGACTCGACAAGCTTTGGGGAGCTTTCGGGAACGCGCGAACATAGCTAGATCGGACTTTCTGAAAACGCGGCCGGATCGAAATGCTGTTCGATGTCGTCAGGCATTGACTGGTCTAGAAAACCGATTTGCCCGATCAGTGGATCGTCGATTGGGCGAGATCCGCAATCGCTTTCAGGAAACGAATCTCAGATTCCAGTCTCTAAGCCCGGATACGGCATTAAAGCGTGGATACGCGATTCTCGCAGACGAGAAAGGATCGATTTTGCGCGCCGTTGACCAGATCAAGCGGGCCAATAGGGTCAAGGCGACGGTGCAAGACGGCGAAACCTGGCTAGAGAATGAAAGAGAGAGAAAATCGTAATCCGCACTCTAGATGGTTGGGCTGACTGTCCCCAGCCAGCCGAATTAAAAGAAGGTAATTGGCGCGGCTGATTGAGAACAATCAGCCATACCATTATACACGCTCCCCTTAGACTCTCGGGACAATTCCGCAAGCACTCGAGAGGCCAGGGGAACATTGGCGACCTTTACTATAAGTTGCTTCGTTTCCCCGCTGCTGGTCAGCGATGGATAGACATAGTCGACGCTAATTCCAGCGCTCAATAGGTAGCGCGCCATATGGGACAACCGGCCTTTTTCTTGATTCACTTGCAGGGAAATTACGGGTTCAGTTTTCACAGAAAACCCGTTTTCTTCCAGAAGGGATTTGGCTTCCTAGCTGCGATTAGCGACAAAGCGAAAGCCCTCTGACGGCTGAGCGGTATCGGATGCCTGAATCTCCATGCCGCTCCGCGACAAGAGGTCGGAGACATCGGTTAAGGGTTCGGAATTGCGATTTTGGAACGCGGAAAGTTGAGTTTCAATAGAGTGTATCATCAATAAATTCAAATCCGGCGTCGGAGGGACGCCCATGGTTGAATTTCGGTCCGTCGACAGCGGACTGGTCGGTTGAGTCGGAACGAGCAACCAAGAAGGGTTTAGTCTATTCTTCCTCTTCCGATATTCCCCGAGTTTTGGAAATATCGGGTGACTCGATCGTGGGCGATTTGCCGTTTGAGTTTAGGGATGGCGAAAAGAAAGGAATCGGATTCCAGTTCAGGCCCCCCCTCGGTCCGGCGATTGGTAATTACCTTTAAAGGAGGATTATTCTTAAAAACCTGGATGGGTTTGAGGGAATTGTTCATGGGGTTCGAAGAAAAGGGGTTTCGCTTTAATGCGCTCCGATTATTGGCGTAAAATGAGTGGTCTTTAGCGAGGTTACCAAGTATAAACGAAATTCGCTACAGGATTTCGACTGGTTAGTCCGAAAAAGAAGGATCCTTTTGCGAGTCGGATGCGTATGATTCATGCGTTATGCTCTCCAGGCCAATAAATTTCTTTTGGATTCTCCTGATCGTTTCATTTTCACCAATTTTTTCAGGGTGCAATTCCACCCAATCGGCTTCCCGATACCCGACCACGGTCACGGGCATGGCTAAAGAGCTAGAAAGCGGCACGATTGTCGATGTCCGAGAAGTGATCATCGATGGGCGAACAAGCGTGGTGGGGACGGCGACCGGAACGTTGTCGGGGGCGGTCGCAGGTAGCCAGATTGGAGGTAGTTTAGGCGACCTTAGCTCGGGAGCTGCCACTGGAGCAGCAGGAGGAGCTATCGCTGGGGCGGTCATTGGCCCCAAGGTAGAAAAGGCGCTGACCTCTAAGCGGGCCCAAGAATTGACGGTGCGCATGGATTCAGGAGGACTGATTGTCGTAACTCAAGAATTGCGAAAGCCCTGGTTCAATATTGGAGATCCTGTAAAAGTGGATACAAGCATGAGCGGAGCAGGCAGAGTGTATCACGCGTACGAGGATCCCTTCATCGATCCTGATACGGGAGCGTATCTCCCGGAAGATTTCGAGATACCAACTGAGTAAATACTGGTACAGATCTGCTGGATGTTGAATCCAATTTCCCCAGGCGAGCGAATTAGTGAACAGACATAACGGAAAAATGAATAAATCAGCCCGAATTTTATCGATCGTCCCCCTAACGGTAATAGCCGCTTTGCTTTATGGATGCGCTTCGGGCGGCTACGAAACGGTGCCACGCAATTCAGCGGGGACAACGCAGACGCTTGATTTGGGAACAGTGGTTGCCACTCGCAATGTAATGATAGATGGAGAGAGTTCTCAATTGGGCCTTTATGGCGGTGGCATCATGGGGAGCGCGGTGGGTTCCACGATTGGAAGTGGAGACGGGGCCGTATTGGCCAGCGCTGGTGGGGCGGTCGCCGGAGCGATCGTTGGCCAGCAAGTGGAGAAATCGCTGACCAAGAAATTGGCCCAAGAAATTACGATAGAGATGGACGATGGGAGCACGGTTGTGGTGGTCCAGGAATTGAAAGAGCCGCCTTTCAACACGGGTGACCGGGTCAGCGTGTTAGAATCGCGCGGGGGCTTTGCTCGTGTGAGGCACGAGGACTATACGCTTTCGCAATAGTAGAGAGTATCCAATAATTGGCTATCGAATGCCTCGCTGATGGTAGGGTTAATTGTCTCCAGTCAGCCCTACCATTTTATCAAACGGAAATTGACTAATTGGACACTCTCTTAGAGGGGTCTGCCGAAAGAATTTTGTTGGGGAACAACAAAAAATGGGGGAGTCTAGATTCGTCTCCCCCTTTTGGGGTTGCCTTGCTTGGCTCTGGAATTCTCACTTCCGAAGGTCCGTCCTGCCAATTGAATACGCCACAGCTATTAAGCATTTTCCAAATAGGCTGCGCTTTCGTCTAGGCCTCCAGGGCGATTTCGAGCTAGCCATAGGGTTCTGTACTCGCTGACCAATCTTTTCCGCTCTTCCTCTTGGTCCTCATGGTTGCCCGAGACTGCGTTCAGGCCTTTTTTAGCTGCGTATTTTAGAAGCTCAATCGTCAGCATGAGCTCGCTAGAGACGAGATCGCTGGCTTTCCAGGAAACTTGATCCGCTCTCGTCGAAGCAATGAAGGCTTCCAGACGCTTTCCTGCCTGTTCCAGCTCTCGATAGTTGGTATGGCTTAATTGATCATTCAGTTTCCGCCCGTTGGACATTAGCAAATCATTGAGTAGAGTTCGGTTGTCTGGCTGGTAGCTCAAGGAGTTAACGATCTCGCTGAGTTCGAATATCGCTTTTGCGGTGGCGGAGGATTTACCGGATAGGAAGGCTGTTTCGACGGCATTGTTGAGATCGAACTGGCCTTTTGAAGATTGATTCCACGAAAGGGCCGAGCTCCAAGTGATGGCGTGGTAGCTCGTGAAGGGGAAATGG
>Ga0181591_10004487_pt1 | contig 12113 bp, 25 predicted proteins | sample 071ome_33_FD_133757 | JGI IMG/M metagenome (GOLD analysis project Ga0181591, IMG submission 133757) | Coastal salt marsh microbial communities from the Groves Creek Marsh, Skidaway Island, Georgia - 071412AT metaG (megahit assembly) | ecosystem: Environmental > Aquatic > Marine > Intertidal...
ATCTGTGTCTTGTGGACTGTGAAAGTAACTTTCACTTCCTGTAATGTCATTCAGGTGCATTGCAAAGGATCTGTTTAAGTCCCTTTGAACAATATCTTCAGCTAAATTTTCGTAAGAATATCCGGTAATTGGAAGGGTTAAAAAAAATGAACTCGCTAATATTTTGATTTTATTGAACAAATTTACGCCTTAAAATAAGAGTTATTGAATTCTGTTATCACATCAGATCCATTTTAAAAAACCTCATTTTTACATTTAGGTTGCAAACTATGGGAATCACTAGGTTTTTGTTTAGAGGCTGATGTAATTACAAAGTAGTTACCGAAATAGATAAGTGATGTAATCAGCACCAAAAAACAAAGTTTCTACAAAAATCATCGATGCAATCAGAAGCAAGAGATCCTCTGTGCTTAATTTATTCATTTAATTATCTCGATATAATGATATAGAAGACACTACGAGGGTAGTGCCTTCTATTGTAATTACAAAGTAATCACTTTAGGTTATCAGGTTCGAACCATTCGACATCTGGTTCAAGGGTTTGGTGATAGTCTAGGCGATAGTCTAGAGTTAGTTGCATCATGACTTGTTCAGCTTCATCTTCAGAGGGAAGCAGATCAGGTTGAGTTTTCTTTGGTTGTACACTCATTTAGATCCTCTAAGCATATGTTTAAGTTGGTTCAGAACTTTTTCTCTTGATCCTTTAAGAGAGTAGAGTTCTTTAGCAAGGGAGTAAGCGGTACGTCCTTTGAACTTGATTCCTTTAAGTTCAAGGGAAAGTCTTCCCTTGAGACAAAGGAGGTTCATAAATTCCCTTGTCGAAGGGCTGATATCGGTCAGGTCTGTATTCATGATGCCAACTCATCAAGGATGAAAGAATTTGCTTCACCGAAAGTATCAATGAGATACTGAGCTTCTCGAATTCGAGTAGACTCAATAAGATGCAGATGATCTTCATAGTCTTCCCATTCACACTCTCGCATTGCGATTTCTTGTTCTTCTGTTTCAGTTATTTCAGAAGTGAGGTCATCGGCTAGTAAACGCATATTCATGCTCCAAGGTAAGGTTTGAAGAAGCTGTGTACTTACACAGCAGTCATTGATGTACAGAAGTACATCCTTAAACCCTCTAGCAAGAGGGTTTAAACTATACTCCTAGATTAGGTCAACAATCTTATTGAAGGCATCATGTTGAAGTCTTGCTGCAACAGGATCAGCTTCAACAAGTTCAGAAACCTCTGTTTCTGAAACTCCAAGATCGAGAGCAAATTGCTTGATCTCCGTAGAAGAAAGACCAGTAAGAACTCTTACTGGTTCTTTATAGAGATAATCAAAGACTTTATTTTCATTAAGAGCGACTAAGCTCATCATGAACTCCTATTTAGGTTAATAATTCAGAATTCTCTTCTGAGAATTCTAGGTCAGGGTCTCCCCATCGGATAGATCTTAGGACAAGATCTGCTCTGTGACGGATATCGGAGACATGAACATATCCGTCTCCACCCCATCCTTCTGTGCCTCTGAACTTTTCAGAGTCGATGTAGCTGATGAGATGTTCTATATAGTGTTCAGCGCATTGAAGCTTATGTTTCTGTTCAGCACAGTCTGCTTGAAGTTGTTTGATATAATTCATTGACCCTCCTGTATTCTATTCTTTTCATTGACTTTTTCGTCATTAGAGTCAGCCATGATTGGAGAGATCCAATCAGGGCTTGACCTCATTTTCTGATACTTTTTCCAAAGAGCTTCCTGTTGTTCTGGAGTCATGACAGGAACATGAACAAAGTCATTTTGATTCATCTAAACTCCTTGTTTAGGTTAATCTTGAACAAGAGCATGGGCATGTCGTAAGAGTTTAGGACAGCCATTTGGGATTAAAGAGAGAAGATGTTTCTTCTCTTCTTTATAGACCTTGAAGAACTTAGGATCATGAAGTTTGATGCTAATCGAGTTGCTGATTAGATCAGCATACTTGATCGTATGGCACTCGGTTGTGCCATGCTTGGCAAGATGTTCAGCAGCAGCCTTCTTTCTGAAAGCACGATTCCCTTCAACTACAGGATCTGTTAGAGCAAAAACATATTGCTCTACAGTACCTCCAAAGCGCTTACGAATATCATCGAAAGTAACATCTGTGTCTTCTACAGTGTCATGAAGCACTGCTGCAATCTTCATTGCATGAGTACAATCTAAAGCAGTTTCAACAATTTTCATGACTTCGATGGGATGTTCTATGTAAGGCTCATGAGTATACTTCCTGAATTGTCCTGCATGTGCTTCGGTTGCAAACTTAATTGCATCTTCAATGCTGAAAGTAAGTTGAGTCATATTGCCTCATTTAAGTTTAGAAATATCCTACAGCATTCGCTGTAGGATATTCTTGATTAGATAGCCTTGCGATAAGGAATCTTACGCTTGGCTCTCATTGGGGTGACTTCCATGTCCTTTCGCAGTGTTGGCCTTTCCTTGGCTACATAGTCTGTTTCAAAGAGAACAGCAGGCCTTTCAATGATGGTCTGTAAAATCCCATCACGATTGTGATGTGTTTTTACCTTGAACTTAATCCGATAGGTTCTGCCAATCTCAATATCCTCCATTGCTTGGGCGAATCCTCTGTACACCACTTCATTGCCGAACTCATCGACCATCAGGTAGACTCTACGAGAACCATCATCAGACTGCCAGTGTGGCTCGACCTTGTAATCGATGATTTCTTCAAGCTTCAGAGTCTCAATCATGACTTGCTTGAGAGATCCGATGTGTCTGGAATCGACATGTCTCTGAGCAGTGGAACTCAGTGGGACTTTCTGAGTCTTGAGTTTCTCCACTTGTGTTTGAGTCAGATAGTGATGTCGATCAAACTGTTGGGCCAGAGATCCGATGAAGTTTCTCTTGTACTCTGTAACAGAATCTCTTCCTTGCTCAAGAAGAAGAATAATCTCTCTAAGGTCTTCATTGAGAGTTCGAAAGTGATTGAGGTTGCTCTCCTTGATTTCGGAGTTAACAACATGGCCGAAGTTTGGGTTGGTTCGTACATATGCTGAATTAGGCATATTGTCTCCTTGGATTGTGATGAAAATGAACTGAGTTGTGAATCATGTTACAACTGCAGTTTTGAAGTGATGTACTAAGTACATCCAACTACCCACTTCTTAAGTGAGTAGTTAGGATACTTAGGCTTCTTCCCAGTCTGGATAGAGATTAATCATAGAGTCAGGGTAGTCCTTGACACGATCCAGAGCCTTAACCATTTCCTGACTAGAGGGAAAATTGTAGTGATTCCTGAGAAGCATGAGCTTTTCAGCAGCCAGCGGATCACACTTAATCACACTGTGATGATCCCAAGGTTTGAACTGATATTCATAAGTTCGGTAACCTATTGGAGAATAGGTCAGAGCAAGTTCTCCTTTCCCTTTTGCTTCTATTTCAAAGAGGCTTGAGCAGAAGAGCAGATAGTTTAATTTCTGGTCTTCAATGATAGTGACAAAGTCTGGGGCTTCTACAGAATAGTGCATAAGGCTCCTATGCATTCAGGTTAAGAAAGATCGTTGAGCATCTTGATTTGATGCTCCAGATGAGCTTGATTAAGCTCAGCTTCAGAAATCATTTCTTCTGTACAAAGATACTGGTAGTAATCCTTGTCGAAATCGAGATCCTTCAATTCTGATCTCCATTGATCACTGAAGGCTTTTGACTTGGCTAAGTCAGCTTTTAGAGAAGAAATCTTTTGATCCTTGGTCATATCCTCCTACAGTTTGAGGTTTTGATTGCCCATGCCAGAGTCAATTAACTGCTGCTCCGTGATTAAAATAGGCTTGATGCCTCGATACTTCTCCTTGTAGCATGTTAAAGCTACTGGAGGCTTGTTAGACTGATACCATTGGCAGATCTTGCCATCTACCAACTGCTGATGTATCAGTGTCAACTGTACATCAGAAGCTAGCTCCCAGCCTTCTTCTAATACTTCTCGAAAAAGAGCCTCCTGAGGAGTCTCGCCAGAGTCCAGCTTGCCTCCTGCCAAGCCTATACTGCCATCTGTTCTAGTTGTAGCGACATACTTGTAACCTATTTGAGAAACTAGGAAGACTGCGAAGACTTTCATGGTACTCCTAAGTGGTTTTTAGAATTTAAAAAGATTCCACGAATTCGATGCGTTTCAGTTTATTACCACAGTAGACGAATCTTTCGTGGTAACCGTAATGATCAGAATAGTCTGATTGTATTTCATACTCACTTTCATCGAGAGAGCACTCATAGAGTTCATACTCATCGAAGATTCCATAGAGTTCAGATTCATGATCTTGTTTAGACTCATAGAAGGCATGAATCAGTGCAGGATGTGATCTCCATTCAAATCTTTCAGGTTCAATGAAAGCATTGCGAATGAAATCCTGAACTACTCTGACAGTGAACTCTTCAGACTCGAAGTCAGGCTTATCTTCTTTTGCTATGAATTGAATCATTGCCTTAAAGACATGTTCATTCATAAGAAGGTCAGGGAGTTCTTGAAAGGTTCCATTACACAAGATGAACTTTGTTGGTTCTTGATTTTCCATTAGTACTCCATGATAGAGATTTTGTTGCCGATGTACTCGATTCTTTCGATGCAGACAAAGTCATCGTCACTATTGATATGTCGATTCTGATAGATCTGCCATTCATCAAATGGCAAGTCTAGATGATAGATCACTCCTTCAAAAACTCCTTCTGTTTCCTGCGTATCTGTTTCGCACCATCTTGGAGGCTTATTAAAAGCCCGAATATACTTTTTTTCTCTGAAGTGCTCAACGAATCTTGAATGAGTTCGTAACTCTTTATCTGGAGCAACACGAAGTTGTTCAGAAAATTTTGATACACGCTTGCCATTGGAGTCATACTCTTTAATGAGAGTAGAGTGCTTAGTTAGCAAGTAGATGAAGTGATAATCTTCTGACTTTACAGCTTCTTCAATCAACTCATTGAAAGAGAATTCTGAAATATTAAGCCCATGAGTAGAGGCAGCAATTACAACTTGTGTCATAGTCTCCTTTGACTATTGAAATTATCAATAAACTCCTTGCTGACTCTTTCTCTTTGATGTGAAGAGTAGTCATCGGCAAAGAAGTTCATCAGTCGCAGTCCTGAGTCTTTTTTCAGGATACCATCGACTAGAATGACCTTGAGATCGACAGGATTTTGATCCTGAAAGATGACCTCAGTTTCAGCATTAGGCCACTCAGGGAATTCCCAGAGAGCCTTTTCAATCATCCACTCTTTTTCAGAATGGAAGTGTTCTATTTCCATGACATCTCCTTTGATGTTTGGGAACGCTGTGAAGCACAGCATCGACTGCACCTTTAGAGGATGCAGTCTGTGCTGGGCTACTCCAAGATTAGTAATGAAGTAAATACGAAGATGGAAAGCGTTGTCATGAGTACAAGGCTATTCCACAGGATCTCGATCATTAGGGCCTTTCTCGATCTCATCTAAGATCTCTTTACAAGTTTTCAGCATCTCCTCAATAGATTCTGACTCTTGTTCAGACTTCTTAGAGGTCATAGACGATCTGACCGAATAGCATTGCCGAGGGATCTTCGAAGATGAACTCAGTAGGGTCGTTATTCTCTTCAAAGGCTTCATCATTTAGAAGCAGAGACTCTTCGAGTTCAGGGTGATTTTGTATTGACATGGTACTCCTTGGATTGTGTGTAACTACCCTGACCTAACAGGGTAGTTTAGGTTAAGATTAGGCAGACTTGATGCGCTTCTTCTGGCGAGTTGAGGACTTCACCACAACATCAGTGTCTTTTCTCAGATCAACTTGAGGACGAGCATTGAACTGAGCCTCGAATAGCACAGCAGGCCGTTTGATGACAGTCTGCTTGCACCCTTGGTACTCTGTCCAGTCTTTGATCTCGCACTTGATCCGATAAGCATTGCCCTCAATGCAATCGGCAATCGACTTAGAGAAGCCTCGGTAGCAGATTTCGTTACCAGCCTCATCTTGAAAGAGTGAGACCCTGCGAAGACCATTGTCTCCCATGTAGGCAGGCTTGACCCGATACTCAATGACACGATTGAGCTTGAGAGTCAGCACCATCACCTCACGGATAGAGCCAATATGCTTACTGTTGAGGTTCCGCTCAACATCGACAGACTCTGCTTTGCGTTGGCTCATCAGTGAAGACACCTGCTTAGGAGTCAGGTAGCCATCACGGTCATACTGTTGAGCCAGAGACCCAACAAAGCCAGAAACGTATTCGGTTACTCCGTCTCGTCCAGCCTTGAGAGCTTCCTCAACAGAGGGAAGATCACAGGAATCAGCGAACTGAAGCTGATTGGCGGCCTTGATTTCACTGTTGACAAGATCAGAGAAAGAAGCAGAGGTGCGGATATAGTTAGCCATAGCTAAACTCCATGCATTGGATTAAAGATACAGGTGAGCATTCGCTACCTGTTGGGCCTGAATAGCCCTGCAAAGGAAGAAGATCCTTGCAGGATCATTCAGATAATCCAACCTCTGGGCTGATAACAGCCACAAGCTGCACTCCTTAGAATGCAGCCTAGTCTGTTACCTGCGGCTCTGCCTCCGAAGTGCAAGGTCAGAGTAGGTCTCGAACAGGACTCCGATTGGAGTAGTGAGGGGTCTCCTCTTAGTTACCAGATTAAATAGTGATCACCACTTGTCGTTCATCGTTCCTCTCATTAGAGTTATCAATCAAGCTTGGCTCCATTTAGAATAGAGATGCACTCTTTCATTGAGAGTGCAGGCTTGCCAGATCTGAAGCGATTGTAGCCCTTCTTTCTAGCCCAATGCCCTTTCGTCATCGGCGTTAGATCACGGGCTGCTATGGCCTGATTATAGGCATAGCGATACCCTTCTTCGTGTTGTAGAAGCAGGGAGGGTTTGAAGTCATCTAAGATGACTGTCCTCATTGCACTTATGAATGCGTCCCATTTAGTGGCTTGAGTAATCTCCCTGATGTAGGCAACTCGCCGATCTACATCAGCGTAGTGCCAGATGAGAGAAGCTGAAGAAGGATCACGGTCAGCTTGATCCCTACCAGCTTCTTCTTTTGCTTGCTTTACCTCAGACCTCCAGTCCCTGAATTCTTTCAGGGACGGTTTACGACCTTTTTCTGATACAAAAGCATTCAGAAATTCGCCTTGGGTCTCTGCATAAGCTAGCATAACAGTCTCCATGTTTGCCCTAACGGGCTTGACCTAGCTCAAGTGAAAGATGGCTAGGCATCCGATGTTCAGCACTATGGAGAAGAGTGCTAAACCTGTCGAGACCTCCCTTAAAAGGTCTCTGCAGGCTTAACAAAACCTACTTTCATAAGCATCGAAGGCTTCTTCGAGCAAGCCTTCGACAATAGGCGTTAATTTTTCGAGACAACTAGAGTCAAAAGACTTTTGCTCATCACAGTCATGCTCCCAAGAGCCTTGAAGCATCTTGAGATCAGAGAGGGCATTGTCTGCATCCTTGACGAGCTTATTCAATGCCTCTAGCGCTTCAAGATCAGACATTGATACTTTCATAATTGAATAGAGGGTGAATAGATGGTTGACGAGTCTTCACATATTCTATGTTACGAAAGACATCGTGCATAAGATCCTGCAGGTCAAGGTAAGTACAGTAGAGAAAGCCATCGGCTAGCCAGTACTTAGATGTCCTAACCCCACTTATGCCCATGTTTCTTCCCTTAACATACTCACGGGCACGACCTATCATTTTGCCTGCATCCAGTACCTCCATGTCCTTAGACAAGGTCGGCTGATACATAAGCGTCCCGATCCTACCATTGAAGGTATACAACTCCTTGTTGTCGAGGATTCTCTGAATGTCATCAGAGAGTTCGACCTTAACTTGAGAGTGCATAGCACCTCCTTTAAGCGTCCTTTCGGACTAGATAACCTAGGTCAAGCCTAGGCATCTATTGAGTACTGAGTACTCGCATAGCCTGTCGGGCTAGGGCTATCGGCTGGATTATGAAGGCTTTCTGCCTTGCCGTGGGCTGCTAGCGTGACAGGCTAAACTGGCACTCGGATTGGTACTGATCAAAGCAGGCTCAGTTAACTTTTAGGCATGGATCAGAGAATAGACCCATGCAGCACAAAGAACAGACCCCACTCCTGTGATGACGAGAAGGAAAGAGAGAAGATGTACATTCATGAAACTTGCGGAACAAGAGTAGAAGATCCATCTTCATTGACTTGAAGCATCATATAATCTTCGTCTTTGATAGACTCAGTCCACTTATCTAATGCTTCAATCTTCTCTTCATTGGTCGTGAGACCTTTGAAGAGATCCTTCGGAGGATCAGGCATCACCAGTAACGGTGTAGGCTCTTGACCCTCAATGCACTCCATCATTACGTTTACTGTTGACATAACAGACTCCTTTTGACGAGCCTGCTTTGAACAGCACCAAGACTCAGGTTATTCCTGAGCCTGTCGAGACCTCCCAGAGAAGGTCTCTGCAGGGTCAGGTCAAAATGATCCTGTACGACCCTCGTAATAATTGGCTACCTGATCCCAGTCAATCTGAGAGACAAGCCACCATTGGATTGTTGACCCTTCTGGAAGGGTCGAACAGCCTTCTGGCAATCTAGGGCCAGAGTACTGCCCAATCAACATTCTGGTTGGGTCAGACACGTTGACACGATTACAAGGCACTTCCCGACCCAAAAGGGTAGAGAAGACCGCTGCCGTGTCTTTGTGTCCTACCGCTGAGTCAAACCCTCCTGAAACAAGCTCACGGGCATCCTCTAGGGATACCTTTGAGAACTTGAAAGACCCAGAGTTTGACAACATGTTGATTGAGAAGGCATTGCTTAACAGCATCTCTATTCTCCAAAAGAAGATTGCAGCAAAATTACTGCATTCAGACGGATAAATTTCCGCCAATCCCTTCTAATCAGGTCTTTTTTTTAGAGTAGAGACCCTTCTCATTTTCTCAAAAAGTTTTCCAGTAAACTGAAAAATTTTGAGACAAGCATGGTTGCAGGATCACGGCAAGGTCGGTCTCCGCACAAGAGTTCGGGTCGGCCTGCCAATCTCAGGTCGAAAAAGCTATCGAAATAGCCCATTCAATCTGAGATAATCCTGCAAAACTGCAAGGATAGTTTAAGAGTATCTGATAGAGTTGGGCTTGAGGTTGAAACTTAGATTGCTTCAGATGCTTCTAGGTTGTCTAGATCTAAATTTTCTAGATCTAGATTGCCCTTGCAGGGCAAGGGCTCGTGAAACATTACGCAATTGTAGAGTTGTCTACGCTCTTGCTTGATTCTTTCCAAGGTATCCCACATTTGATCGAGAGATTGATCATTCAAGAGATTATTAGATACTACTATCTGACATTCAGGATTTACTATCATAATAAAGCTTTCTCCCAACTCTATCAGATACTCTCAGGTCTTTCTCAGGTCTGCCAATCTCAGCAGGACTAAACTATCAGACCTGCTTTTGCTTATGAGTTTGGACTGGATTCCTCAGTCCTGCTTTGTTCCAAGACCGATTATGGTCTGGAACAAATCTTCGTAATTCTCGGTCTGCTACGGCATGTTCACCGACTTGTGAACATGCCCTTTTGTATTCTGCTTCGGAAACTCCAAACCCAGTAATTCCCTTTGTTTTTGGGGATTCCGTCCGTTTAAGCGCTCGCAGATATTTATTTCTGCTTTTGTTGTGCTTTGCGTTTGCTCTGTGCAGAGCAAAACGCTTGCGCTGGTCCTTTGAATCTCTTTCGGCGTCTACTGGCTTACCAGTAGAAACAGACTTCATCTGTTTCATCGGTTTACCAGTATACGGATGCAAATCAACCTTAAGATTTTGCAGAGTTTGCTTTTGCTGCAAATCTGCAAGTTCTTCTGACAAATCAGGTCCGTACCCCTCGGCTCGGACCTTGGCTTCTTGAATCCTTCGAGTTGTTCCCGCAGAATTCAAAACTTCGGTCCCCGTTGATTTTCCAACTCTAGAGCCCTTGTATTTGCTCATAGCTAGGTCAATCTGATCTTGCGTGATTGCCTTTTTGGAAGGTTCCAAGTAGGTCTGCCTCCAACTAGGTCCGTCAACTGGACCACAACTTTGTCCGGCCTTAATGCCTAACGCTTTGTTTGAGGTCTTGAAAACCCCAAACGTTACATCGTCACTATTAAGACCTCGAATGCTTTTGGTACTCGTTTGGAAACTTGAATCCGTTTCGCCGGATTCAAAGTCCTTGCGTTCACCAAAAACCTCGGATTGCACGTTTGATCTTTTCATTTTGTGTCCTGCTAAAATTGTTATAATTATTAGCAGACCTGAGAAAGACCTTGTTTTCCTTTCCCCAAAAAATTGGTCTTGGCTAATTCGCTCGCATTCCTTGGAATGGTCTTGGCTACGCTCGCAATTTTTCAGGTACTGAAAACTCAAACAAGCAAGATTTATTTTCTTGCTAATTTCTACTAGATTTTTAAAGAGCAAAAACCTACCAACGTAGGTCCGGCCTTCCGGCCGCAAGTGCGAAATTCCATTTTCTATTTAGTCTGCATCCTGCAAACTTGAAATCCTATGGTGCTGGTTGTATACCATTCGACAACGTTTGTTTTCCTTTTTGTTGTAAACTGTTGTTTTTATTGATTAAAAAAGTTTAATTTTTTTTTATCTTTTTTCTATCTTGTGGCGATAATTTCTGTATTTATCTGATTTTATTATCTTTTTTCGTTTTCCTTGTTTTCCTTGTTTTTCTAGTTTTCAAATATTTAATGATTTCAATGATTTATATATACACTAGGCAAATCTTGCCGTATACTAGGCAAATCTTGTAGGCAAATTTTACCTATATCTCCATTTATCAATTTTCCTTGTAAGTATTTGTTTTTGTTAGCTAATATTTTTTTTCACGTTGTAATAATAACACTCTTTTCTTACGTTATTATGTAACTTGTTGTTTTTATTATGTTTTTTCCTTGTTTTTGCTCTGTTTTCCTTTGTCTTCCTGCTTACATTTTATCCTGCTAGTTTGCTCAAATATCTTCAATTTTACTTGTTTTTTCCTTGCTACGGTCTTTTTTTTGTTTTCTTGTTTGTTTGTACTGGTAAATAGAAAACGCTTCTCATGTTGCTTGTATGAATTATTATATATACTAATCAACATAAGTTACTGATTTTATAGCTCTTTTACTAGGGGAGGGCTAAGTGACTGATTTTATTGACATCTCCAGGGATGACCTAGTCTGAGACAAAATCCAATCCGAGTCAGGAGGGGGGGTAGTAAAAAATATTTTGGGTGTAATTTTAGAGACTTAGCGAAGTATATATGGGGTGTTAATTTAATTGAGGGGATAGAGAACGCTTGATAGGAGATGTTGAGGCGGGTTATTTATTTGAATCTTCCTTTTTATTTTGAGTAAGGTGGTCTTGGTAATGAACGTTTACGATAAGTGGAGTGTTTCAATACTTATTTTAAACGTTTACGAGAATTCTTTTTGATTCATTCGTCTAAAAAATAATATTTACAGTTAATCATTCTGATCTTCTTGATCAGGGATATTATTTTTTAGTGTACCTCAAGTATTGGTAACTGAACAAACTTCGATTCTGAGGAGATCTGAGAGTTCTGAGAAGGTTGTCAGTAAACGATCTGAGTCGTAGTCATCCAATAATGGGTGGTATTTAGGTTGAGGGAGGTGATTTAGTGATTCGAGATCTACTTCAGAGTAGAAGGAGTTGACTCCATGAACTTTGAGGAGACGTTGGATTTCGAGTGTTTCTTTTATGGAGTGACTGATTTCAATAGGTTGATGAGGTTCACGATAGGAGAAGACGGCATAATAATTTATCTTCATTTTCTAAAGCCCAATGACGCCGAAGGCGTCTTATAGCCCTTAGGAACTGAGACATTTAGAATAAATTGACCACTTAGCATGTTCACCTACCTGTGCGAAGCACTGTGCAATGTATGTATATTTTCAGTTTACTCTACAAGGTAACGTAGTGAACACTTCTGGAAGGATAGCCTCAAAGAGCGTACCTGACAGAAGTAGTTCACCCTAGATGAGTCATAGAACTCAATTATCAAAAAGGCATCTAAGTACTAGATAGTGGTTAAGTTACTGAAATGCTTTATCAATTAAGCGTAATAGTACGTTA
>Ga0181591_10004490_pt1 | contig 12111 bp, 15 predicted proteins | sample 071ome_33_FD_133757 | JGI IMG/M metagenome (GOLD analysis project Ga0181591, IMG submission 133757) | Coastal salt marsh microbial communities from the Groves Creek Marsh, Skidaway Island, Georgia - 071412AT metaG (megahit assembly) | ecosystem: Environmental > Aquatic > Marine > Intertidal...
AATGATTAAATGGACTTTTTCTGCACTAATAGCGAGCCGCCAAATCCAAAATGATGCAAATATTTAGGTGAAATAAACACCTAGTAACGGCTTGAATTGACTGATTTTTTTTTGGTAAAAATGCGTTTGTTTTACTAAGGGCATCATTTTTCAGCTGTGTGACACGAGAAAATAACAAAAAAGCATCCAATCTAGCTGCTAGTGCTTCTCTTTCTGATGGCTCAAACCTAAATAATTGCCACTCAGAATCAGGTCAAACCGGCCATATCACACGCTGTTTAACCACTGGCTATTTGCTATACTCCACCTGTTTTTATTGAGGGTCTTACATGAGCAAACCAAAGGCAGTTGTCATCTACAGTGGTGGCATGGATTCATTTACACTTTTAAACCGAGTCATCAAAGACAACTATGACGTGTTTGCCCTCACGTTTAATTATGGTCAAAAGCACGTAAAAGAGGTCGAAGTCGCCTCTACTGTCTGCGAGCAACTGTCTGTCCCTCATAAAATTCTAGATATCTCTCCTATTAATCAGCTGATGCAAAGCTCCTCATTAGTAGGCACCGCTGACGTGCCTGAAGGTCACTACGAAGCTGAAAACATGAAAAGTACGGTGGTGCCAAACCGCAATATGATTTTACTGTCTTTGGCCATTGGTTACGCCGTCGACATTAAAGCAGATAAAGTATTCTATGGTGCGCACGCTGGGGATCATGCCATCTACCCTGATTGCCGCCCTGAATTTGTTCATGCCATGAACGCAGTGGCTGGTATCGCCAATTACGACCCTGTTTCTATTGAAACCCCATACTTAAATGCCAGTAAAGGTGAAATATTGAAAGATGGGCTTTCTATGAATCTAAGCTATGAAAATACTTGGACATGCTACAACGGTCGCGAAAAAGCCTGTGGTAAATGTGGTGCTTGCGTTGAAAGACTAGAAGCCTTTGAAGAAAACAACGTCACCGATCCACTTGAATACGAATAAATGAAAACAGCCACCTTCAAAGTAAAAGAAGCCTTTTACACCTTACAGGGTGAAGGCGCCCGTGCAGGCCGTGCATCGGTATTTATTCGCTTTAGTAAGTGCAATTTATGGAATGGTAAAGAAAGCGGTCGTGAAGCCGCCCTTTGCCAGTTTTGCGACACCGATATTGTTGGCACCGATGGTGAAAATGGTGGCAATTATTCTCAGGCGCAATTACTCAATCTTGCACTCAGCCTGTGGCCTAAACATGTAACAGGCAAACCTTATGTGGTGTTCACTGGCGGAGAGCCAGCGTTGCAGTTAACGGAATCCCTGGTTGATGACTTTCAAAAACACGGTTTTGAGTGCGCAGTAGAAAGCAATGGCACTTTGCCATTACCTAACAACTTAGATTGGATATGCATTAGCCCAAAAGGCAAAAGCCAAGTTGTGATCACGCAATGCAATGAATTAAAACTGGTGTACCCGCAAACGGATATCACCCCAGAAGACGTGACCCACATTCAAGCCGATTACTACTATCTGTCACCTATGGCCGATTACGGTACAGAGAACAGTGGCATGATTATTCGCGAAAACATGCAAAGTGCCACGGACTATTGTCTGCAGCATCCCATTTGGCGAATTTCGTTACAAACACATAAACTGTTGGGCATTAATTAAGCCCTGTTAGAAAACTTGCAAACTGCAAAGGCTCCTTACATGATGGAAAAAAAGGAGCCGCTATGTCTCGAATTACACTCACCGTATCCGATTTCATTGCCACATTGACCCTTAACCAGCCTGAGTTAAGAAACCCCATATCAGACATTGAAATCGTTGAAGAATTTGAAGCTATTCTTGCTCAATTGAATGAAGATCCAAATGTACGCTGTTTGATCATTACAGGGGCTGGCAGTGCGTTCTCAAGTGGTGGCAACATTAAAGACATGCTGAACAAACAAGGCATGTTCAAAGGCGACGCCAACACCATTCGTGAGAATTACGCCAAAGTTATTCAACGCATCCCAAAAGCCCTCTACCAATTTGATTTACCCACCATTGCCGCCATCAATGGCCCTGCTGTGGGTGCTGGGTGCGATCTGGCCATGTATTGTGATATGCGCATTGCCAGTACAAAGGCAAGCTTTGCCGAGAGCTTCATCAAAGTAGGATTAATCCCAGGAGACGGCGGTGCGTGGATCTTACCTAAAATTGCAGGATTTGGGCGGGCCGCAGAAATGGCATTTACGGGTGACTCTATTTCCGCGCAGCAAGCTTATGACTGGGGTATGTTAAACGAAATAACAGAACCAGGCGCATTGATGGAGGCCGCCAATGCACTGGCTCAGCGCATTGTGTGCAACCCGCCTCAAGCTTTAAAAGGCACAAAACAGCTGCTCAGAGCCTCCAATCAATTGCATTTAGATCAAGTTTTACAGCTAAGCGCCGCTATTCAGGCCAATTTACACCAAACAACTGACCACTTTGAGGCAGTATCTGCTTTAATAGAAAGAAGGCCCCCACACTTTAAAGGGAAATAATGAATCATTTTTCGCGCCTCATCAGCCTTTCTTGCTTATTCATGCTTTGTGCATGCGACAGTGGTTTGGGTCAAAGCGACATGAAAGGTATCTTTGAAACCGACAGTGGCGAGTGCGTGAAAGAAGGTGACGTAGGGCTAAGCCTACTTAAAAATAATCGGATACACATCGATTTTTATTGCTTTTTAGAAAAGTGTAATTCAATGGAAGGCCCCATTGGTAAAGGCGGGCATTTTTACTTGTCTGACAAATTCGGCCATTATATCCAAGGTCAATTATTACCAACTAAAGCCAGAGGTTTATGGTACACCACCATGGGCGGTAAAAAGTGTTCTGGTAGCTGGTTTGCCTTAGATAAATCTCAAATCAATAAGCAGCAATGAAAAATAGTCAGCAATGGATTAAACAACTCCATTTAGAACCTCACCCAGAAGGCGGGTATTATCGCCGAATCTATCAAGGCAACGCGCAAATTCAAACACAAACAGGCATGCGAGCCAGCGCCACTGCCATCCATTATTTACTAGAGGCCAATGACTTTTCTGCTTGGCATCGCATCCAACAGGATGAATTATGGTTTTTTCATGCTGGCGTGCCCTTAACTATTCATCAAATTGATCAACAAGGGAAACTACACTCCCACCAACTAGGGTTCGAGCACAACATAAACCTTACTATTTCTGGTGACACTTGGTTTTGCGCACAGCTCACGCCTCCTTATGAGCCACAGGACTTTTCCCTAGTGAGTTGTGTGGTCAGTCCAGGATTTGATTTTGCCGACTTTGAACTCGGTAAAGCGAAAGAGTTAGTCAATGAATATCCTCAGCATGAAGCACTTATAAAACGCCTATGCCGAGAATGAGTCTATGGTTGGATACGTTCTAACTGCCAGCTTTCGTCTGCCTGCAAACGATAAATAAAACGATCATGCAATCGATTGGTTCTGCCCTGCCAAAATTCAATACTAACGGGTTTAACCTTAAATCCGCCCCAAAAATCAGGCAAAGGCACATCCCCTTTCAAGAATTTATTTTTCATTTGAGTAAACGCTTGTTCCAACAATTTACGTGATGCAATAGCTTTACTCTGATGACTTGCCCAAGCGGCTAATTGGCTGTCCCGAGGACGGGATAAAAAGTATTGCGCATTTTCAGCCATGGTTAACTTATGTGCTTCACCACGAATAATCACCTGACGCTCTAAGCCCAACCAAGCGAAATGCAGGCTAATTTTGTTATTGGATTCTAACTGCATGGCTTTATTACTTTTTAAATTAGTGAAAAAGGTAAAGCCGGATTGATCATAGTTCTTTAATAAAACAATACGCTGACTGGGCATGCCAGTTTCATCCACCGTTGCCACGTTCATAGCCGTTGGATCGGTGAATAAATTGGATTCAATTGCCTGCGCCAACCATTTTTTGAATTGATCGATGGGGTCAGCACTTAAATCTTTTTGATGCAACTCATCAGCACCGTATTGACGACGAATATCCGCAATATTATCCATAACACAACCCAGAGAATGAATTTTGCTTAGTATAGCGTTAAACCCATTCAAACCTTAACTTTTTAGTATATTGACTCTCGCTAAGAGCTTGTCCCACTCACTGATGTTATTACCTAGAGCTCAGGTTATATCATTGCCCGCAGAGCCCTAGTGCTTTGAGAGCATTTATCCCTTGGCACTGTCTGTCATACCCGTACAATAGCGAAATAAAGATGAATCAGACCAAAAATTATGAGTAAACGTAATAAACGGGATATCCCTGTATTCGATCACCCTATTATCGAAACCCATTGCCATCTGGATTACCTCAAAGAGAATCCTTTAGAAACCACCATTGCGAACGCAAAAGCGGCCGGTGTGGAGAAAATCATTACCATTGCGGTATCCCCTGACAACCTAGATACCGTGATCCAGCTGACCCAAGAAGACCCCATGATTTGGGGTACACAAGGCGTACATCCTCACGATGCAGAAGCATATTCTCCTGAGGTTGATCAAAAAATCCGCCAGCAAGCGCTTAATGATAGGGTACTCGCCATTGGTGAAATTGGATTAGATTATTTCTACGATAATGCCGACAGAGACATCCAGCGCCAAGTGTTCCATGATCAATTACAAATTGCCGCTGATCTGGATTTACCCGTTGTGATTCACTCTCGGGATGCAGATGAAGACACCATTGAAATTCTTAAACGCTTTGAGCATTCCCTTAAAAAGAAGGGGGTTATTCATAGCTTTACTTCAGGGCCAGAGCTTGCGCAGTTTGCCATAGACCAAGGGTTTTGCTTAGGCTTTAACGGCATCTGTACGTTCAATAAAGCAGAAAACGTTCGTGAGATTATTCGCATGACCCCTATTGAACATATTATTCTTGAAACGGATGCCCCTTTCTTAACCCCGGTACCTTACCGTGGTAAAGAAAACGCCTCATGCTATTTGCCTTTTGTAGCTGAAAAAGTAGCACAAGTTAAAGAGATCACGGTCGATGCTTTATTGCCAGTGGTACACAAAAACAGCCTTAATCTATTTTTTGAAAATACGTGATGATGCAAGTGAAAAACACCCAGTACTGCACCCTCGCCACTCAAGATCAATTAGAATGCTTGCATATTGAGCACCCTAATTTTTTTGCAGAAATTTGTTTGCAAGGTGGGCAGCTCACTCAGTTTAAACACAAAGAGCTCGGCGATTTTGTCTGGCTAAGCCCAACGGCTGAATATAAAACAGGGCAAAGCCTTCGTGGAGGAATTCCAATTTGTTGGCCTTGGTTTGGGGTATTAGAGAAAAATCCGCAAGCGGTTATTCAAAATGTGAATGGCCCACTAGGCTCTCATGGGTTTGCTCGTACAGCAATTTGGCAATTAAGCAGCATCGCAGAAGAACAAGATGGCGTGATCGTCGAACTTACCCTGAGTCACGATGAAAAAAGCCTTGCTATTTGGCCCTTCAAGTTTTCATTGACGTGTCGTTTTCATTTAGGTGATCAACTCAAGGTTGAGCTTATTCATCATAACCTTGATTCAAAAACCGTGCATTACAGCCAGGCCTTACACACCTATTTTCCAATCAAACACATTACTCAGACTCAAATAGAAGGTGCTGAAGACTGTACCTATGTGGATGCGCTAGATAACTGGCAGCGTAAAACTCAGCAAGGCCATATTCTATTTACTCAAGAAACAGACAGAGTCTATTTAGGTGACATAGCGTATTCACTGAATGCCGGCACCCACACATTCAAGCTGCTGAGTAATAGTCAATCGAGTGTGGTGTGGAATCCATGGATCGATAAAAGTAAAACCTTAAGTCAGTTTCCTAATGATGCTTATCAGTCCATGGTATGTATCGAAAACGGCAATATATTAGACGATATCGTGTCATTAGAACCGAATCAGAGCCATACATTGCGCATGACTCTGAGTAAAACGTTACTTTGACATCACTTTTTTCTTAGCAATGGATTGCACGATTCGCATGTACCCCGCCCCAAGTACGCGACTGATTATGCTTAAGAAATGAGCATCTGCACCAATTAAAATGCGGGCTTTATTCTTCTGCACGCCCTCTAAAATGGTTTTCGCCGCTTTTTCAGGGCTGGTACGAGCCAGCTTGTCAAAAGAGGCCGCTAACTCTTCTTTGTTTTCATCGGAGCTCACTCGGGCATTACGTGCAATGTCTGTTGCGATTCCTCCTGGGTGAACCGTACTGACCTTCACGTTAGGGTGCATTAAGTTCATTTCTTGATGCAAACATTCGCTATAACCACGCACGGCAAATTTTGCTGCGTTATATGGGCCTTGTTTAGGCACAGACACAATCCCAAAAATACTGGAGATATTTACAATGTGGGCATCTACGCTCTGTTTTAACATAGGCAAAAACGCTTCACATCCATTTACCACGCCCCAGAAGTTAATGTTCATTAACCATTGAAAATCTTCACGCTGTACTTGATCAATAAGGTAAGAAAGTGCCACCCCTGCATTATTAATAAGCAAGTCGATTTGCCCAAATTGCTCATGTACGATTTTGGCATATTCGCCAACCGCTGCTTGGTCAGCAACATCTAACTGATAAATGTGCATTTGGGTGTTTGGGGCAATACTTTGAATCTTTTCGACGGTATTATTTAAACCATCCTGATTAATGTCAGATAAAGCAATCTGCGCCCCTGCTTTTGCTAATTCTATTGCCAAAGCTTGGCCGATCCCAGAGCCTGCCCCTGTTACTACTGCTACTTTATCTAAGAAGGTTTTCATTTTTACTCTTTTTTATGCTTATTTTTGGATGAGATCCCCATCATATTAAGTTTTTACAAAACAGGCCAACTTTTAAAAACTTGCGTTATACTTGTATTAATAACTAACAATAACAACGATAAGAGTGTGGCCACATGAGTAAGGGCGCAGAGAAACATCAAATAAGAGTCAGCGAGCTAAATAGTTTTGGTAAAGATCTGGCCCGGCGCAGTAAAAGTCATTGTGAACTTTGTGATGCTCATGGAGTGAAACTGTTTATACATGAAGTGCCTCCCATTCCAAAACAGCCAGATCTCGCACATTGCATCTTTATTTGTGAAACCTGCCAAAGCCAAATCAACCAGCCTAAACGCTTAGATATTAATCACTGGCATTGCTTACACACCAGTATTTGGAGTGAAGTACCAGCCGTTCAGATTATGGCCGTGCTGATTGCTCAAACCATTGCCGATCAAGCGGATTTTGCAGCAGAATTGCTCGATCAAATTTATCTAGATGACGATCAACAAGCTTGGTTAGCCGACGCACATACAGAATTAGCAAAAAAGAAATAACACAACGCTCTTTACAGCCAGCGCATCATCGGGGCGGCAACGTGTTTATCCAACGTACGCAGCGCCCCATCTTCAAATTTTATCTTCCAATGCTTATCGGTTTCTAATTGAATCCACCCTTTGCCAAAACGATTATGCTCTACCCACACTTCTACTTGCGCTCGTTGATTGGCCAATGTGGTTTGTTTAGTTGATGGGTGAGAAGACTTGGTGGTACTCGCTTCTAACTGAATTGGCCATTGGCACTGCTGCACATAACGATGCGCTTGATGAATCACACTTTTTGGTACAGCAATGCTCTTTTCGCCTTGTTTGAGTGAACGCTGTATTCCTAATAAAGCTGGGATTTTCATACTCTGAATAAACGGGCTCACACGGTTTTGATTGCCTTCCAAGCTTTGCGGGGTTGGAGTGATTAAATGCAACTGTTGTTGACTACGGGTCATGGCCACATATAAAAGGCGTCGCTCACTTTCCAATGATGAAGACAGCTGCATATCTCCTTCACTTTGATAGGGATAATAATGATTGGTTAGCGCAGGGATAATCACAACGGGCCACTCTAGACCTTTAGCCCGATGTATGGAACTTAATACTATGCCTGAATGTTCAGTTTGTTCTCGTTTACGCGCGGTTAAATCTTGCAAATATTCATGGGCTTGTTTTGCGCTTAAATTCATTTTTGCCATGAAGCGAGCAAACCCTTGGACCGTTGCAATTCGATCATCTACTTGTTGAGCGCTAAACGCACTATCACTCAAACCTTTATAAAAGTCAGTTTCACGCAAATAACGATTAATTAATTGATGGGCGGTAATTCTAGGGTGCATTGCCAACTCAACAAGCTGCAAACGAGTACTGACTTGTTGTTTCTGCCAAGCAGAGATATCCGAAAGATCCATTTCTTTAAAGGCGTTTAAGGGCTCGTCACTTAGAGATAGCTGCTTAGCAATATCATCTAGTATGACCCGTTTTATTTTTAAAGCGGGAAACGTTAAAAACATTTGCCAAGCATAAAGGCGTTTACGTTGACTCTGATCTTGAAACACACCCGCTGCCATTTGAAATAACATCATAAACGGCTGCAATTCGTAACGCTCTAATACCCAAGTAGAATGAGCCATTTGATAAGGAATGTTTTCTTGTAGTAGAGCCAACTCAATAGGTGCGCTGATCCCCCATAAACGAAACAAGATGGCAATTTCATTGGCTTCAAATTGCTTTAATGCCTGTTTAATTAATTGAATGGTTCTAAGTGCATAATCATCATTTTCATGCAGTGACACTTGAGTATTAGGATTTTGCTCATGGGCAATGGCCATCACATCTTGGCGCTGCTTGTTTTGTTGAATCAGTTGATTGCTGAGTAACGCAACATCATGGCCATAGCGAAAACTACAACTTAATTGATAATGTTGAGCCCCTTCAAAATGTTCATCAAAATAATTTAACATGAAGTGACTGCTCGAACCGCGAAACTCGTAAATGGTTTGGTCAGGATCACCAATCACCATCACATTGGCCCGATGACCCGCTAAGGTTTCTAATAGAAACTGCTGAATAGGATTGATATCTTGGTATTCATCGACCAATATCCAATCCATATGATTAGCATAATGAGCTGCTAAATCAGGGCGCTCGCTGAATAACCTACATGGATCATAAAGCATATCACCATAGCTAATGCGTTTATGCTGTTTGCGCCATTGCTCAAAGGCGTCAAACACCTTCACAAAGAAGTCACACTGCTTAGGCAAACCGGAAACGTTAAAAACCGCTTTTGCTGGGTCTAGACCGCTTTTCACTTGTTCCATAAATGACATCATGGGATCGAGCCATTTTTTTTTGTCATTTAAAATTTCTTGAGCAACGCTTTTATTGGTGGCGTGCTGTTGTAAAAGTCGCCATAAAATAAATTCTTGTTCTGACTGAGTTAGAATTTGATCATCAAAAGGCGCTAACCAGCCTTGTTGCACCAGCCCTTGATAAATTTTTAAACCCAGCGAGTGAAACGTACGCACCTGAGGCATAGGCCCCTGCATCACCCCACGTAACTTATTAGAAAAGTCTAGCTGGGCTGATTTGTTATACATGATCACCAGTAAACGCTTAGGATTTTGTCCTTGCTCCAACCGAGCTTTTATAAAACGTACAAGCGTACTGGTCTTACCGGCACCGGCAACTGCAATGACCTTTCCATGGCCTGAATCATGATTAATAATGGCTAATTGTTGATCAGTTAATTGCAAAGTATTGGGCCGAATAATATAGAGCGAGCCATTTTAAAGTATTTCATGACCAATGGGTAAAACTCAAAAAGACTGTATGTTTTTTAAACTATTTTGCTTATAGCTAGCGCTAGGAGAGAAGCGCAACTGGTGATAGAATCGCCACCCTTTTTCAATAACCCCTATACATTGCTAAGGAATCCCTATGTTTGATGTTAATGAATACTTTGATGGCAAAGTGAAATCCATTGCTTATAAAACCGAAACCCTACCAGCCACAGTGGGTGTAATGGCCGCCGGTGAGTATGAGTTTGGTACCAGCCAAAAAGAAACCATGACCGTTGTTACTGGTGCTTTGACGATTCAATTCCCAGGTACCACTGAATGGAAAACCTTCAAGCAAGGTGAATCCTTCATTGTTGAAGCCAATGTAAAATTTGGCGTGAAGGTCGACGTTGATTCTGCCTACCTTTGTACTTACGAGTAATCTTACTCTTAGTTCGTATTTGAGCTAGAAACCTCAGTATCCTGTACTATTCTTATAAGTATATGGATACTGACACTCTAATAAATATAACACCCTTCGATTGGCCATCTATCTTTACGGCCTTACTCTGCGGCACCGTCATTGGCCTAGAGCGTCAAGTGCGCGGTAAACCAGCCGGCATCCGTACATCATCATTAATTATCCTAGGCACCTATATTTTCATGGCGTGTTCAATTTACGTCAGTCAGCATGCAAACATGACAGACCCTTCTCGTATTATTGGCCAAGTCATCACAGGCATCGGTTTTTTAGGGGCAGGCGTTATGCTCAGTAAAGGGCGTAGCGTTTATGGTGTCACCAGTGCTGCCACGATCTGGGCGTTAGCTGCTGTTGGTGTGTGCATCGGCATTGGAGAATTAGCCAGTGCATTCAAATTATCGCTAGTGGTTGTCGTTATTCTATTTGGCGTGGATTGCTTTGAAGAGTACAGCCAAAAAATGGGGAAACACGTTCACGTGCGTTACCAGCACTGGCGTAATCGCGATGATGAATAACCTACAAAGCCGCTTGCACTGCTTTAATGTCAAAGCCCTGAACTCTCTCGTAACCAACATAAACCGTTGGATACCCCGTAATCCCTAACGTTTTAATTAATTCAACTTGCTTGACTGGTTTCTCAACATCGTAATCTAAAAACGGCATATTATGTTCGTTGAACGCTTTTCTTAATTTCTTACAATAGCCACACCAAGCTGTACCATATAACACAATTATTGGATCACCATTATTATCAAAATGTTTTTGATAAATGGATTCTTCATACGAAGTTAAAGCTAAATCTCCAAAGTACTGTGCTAAATTTGAGCTGTACTTTCCTTGGTTGTAACCTTGTACCTTCTCTTTACCCACTATTAAGTAGGGTAAAGTACGAGGAAAGCCAACTTCTTTGACTAGTTGCTTATTCAAATGAATATCGAGTTCCTCATACTCAATGCCTCTAGCATTTAGATCTTCTCTCGCCATATTACATGGTTTACCACAATCATTTTGAATAAAAAGTACAATTCTTGGGTTACCGTTTTCATCAAATAAGCCCGATTTGAAGAAATGTCCAATATCATTCTTAAAGTGAAATACACCAGCTAAAATAAACAGCAAAATGACGATCCGTTTCATTATGCCTCCTCATACTCCACACTAAAGCCAGCTTTATCTGTTATGCCCATTTTTTCAATCAAAAAAGGTAAGCCCTCATTGAGTTGTTGTTCTAAATTCCAAGGCGGGTTTAATACCGCTAAACCACTGCCATACATGCCCTGCTCTTCATCACTGCCACTTATCCACATACGTACATCTAAAAAACTTTTTGGCTTTAGGTTCTTTAGTTTACGTACCATGGACTCGCTCATTTTTTGCTTATCATTACGATTAATTAACGGGTACCAAACCACATAAACACCTGTTGCAAAGCGTTTTAGGGCCTGCTGCAACGCTTGAACCACTTGCTGGTATTCTTTTGCTTGTTCATAAGGAGGATCAATCACCACCATGGCACGTTTAGTAGGCGGAGGTAATAATGCTTTCAGCCCTGCAAATCCATCTGACTTTTCAATACTGACTATTTTGTCATTAGTAAAATTTTTACGTAGTAATTGAAAGTCTTGCGGGTGCAGCTCAAATAATTTTGCACGATCATTTTCTCGTAGACATTGACGCACAAAATAAGGACTACCAGGGTATAAACGCAAGCGCTCCCCTGGGTTTAATTGATTCACCACATCCATATAGCTTTTTAAAACCTTCGGCACTTTTTCACCCCAAAGGGTTTGAATACCATTGGCCGATTCATTTGTTTTACTCGCTAAATGATCATTGAGACTGTAAACACCAGCGGCACTGTGGGTATCAATGTAATAAAAAGGTTTATCCTTATTAGTCATGTAGTTTGCTGTTAATACACATAACCAATGTTTTAAAACATCAGCATGGTTTCCAGCATGAAACCCGTGGCGATAACTAAGCATAAATTAAACCTCTAATGCGGGGGAGTATTAACCACCGG
>Ga0181591_10004500_pt1 | contig 12100 bp, 11 predicted proteins | sample 071ome_33_FD_133757 | JGI IMG/M metagenome (GOLD analysis project Ga0181591, IMG submission 133757) | Coastal salt marsh microbial communities from the Groves Creek Marsh, Skidaway Island, Georgia - 071412AT metaG (megahit assembly) | ecosystem: Environmental > Aquatic > Marine > Intertidal...
ACAGCTAAATATTTTGCCGAAGTGGTGGTTGATCTGGACGCGATTAACGAGCCTATGATAGCCGACCCGGATGTGCATAATGCCGATGTGTCCAAGCGTTATACCCATGATACTATCCGCCCGATTTCCTATTATCATGGCGATAAAAAAGTGGATTTGGGCTTTGTTGGTTCTTGTATGGTGCATAAGGGCGATATTAAAATCGTCGCACAAATGCTGCGCAATCTGGAAGCCCGGCAGGACAAGGTCGCGTTTAATGCCCCATTGGTGGTAGCCGCCCCAACCTATAACATCATTGACGAGCTGAAGGCCGAGGGCGACTGGGAAATATTGCAAAAATATTCCGGCTTTGAATTTGATGATAGCGCCCCGAAACAGGCCTCGCGCACCGAATATGAAAATATCCTGTATCTGGAACGCCCGGGCTGTAATCTGTGTATGGGCAATCAGGAAAAAGCCGCCAAGGGCGATACGGTGATGGCGACCTCTACGCGCCTGTTCAAAGGCCGGGTGGTTGAGGATTCAGCCGATAAAAAGGGCGAGTCGCTGCTGGCCTCTACCCCGGTGGTGGTGTTATCGGCTATTTTGGGGCGCACCCCCACGGCAGAAGAATATAAACAAGCCGTTGAAGGGATAGATTTGACCAAATTTGCCCCGCCAATCGCCAAAAATCCGGCCACTAATTCGGTACATTTTTAAGGGGAAAAACATCCTCCAACGGGGGAGAGACGAAAAAGCAGGGCTTCGGCTCTGCTTTTTTTGTGGGGGGTAATAGGGGGGGTGTTTGCCATTTATTTACTCCCTTTTGTCAGAGATTTCAGCATCGCCTCCATCTGCTTTAGTCGGCTGTCATCATCGGCCGGGCTCGGATGGGCATGTCTGGGGTGATAGAGGTGGTTCAGCACTTCTGGCGTGCCGCGTTTGTCAAAATGCTGGACAATATCGGCTGTTTGCTGGTTCCGCATGGCTGTATTGCCCTGAGCAACCCGCAACAGCAACATAATATGTTTGCGGCGGAAATCTTCCAGCGCGTGGCGTTCCACACGGATATCGTGATTGACCCGCCGCAACCGCCAGATAAAGGGTGAGCTGATGAAGATAACAGAAAAGGAAAAGGACAAAAGCTGCAGGAAGATGGTGTCAATTGGCAGAAGATTTAGAGTTTTCAGCAGTGCAAAAACACCAAAGCAGATGCGCCAGACAGTCACAAGCTTCCACCAGAGATTTTCGCCAATATTTTTCCCCTCTACGCGCAACTTCCCAAGGCGGTTTTCGCTGGCCTCAATTTCCTCTTCAAAAATTTTGTTGATTTTGGCAGGGTCGCTGATGGAGGCCAGCTGTTCTTCATGGCTCTGTTTTAACCGTTCTTCTGTTTCCTTTGCTTCCTGAATGAGCCGTTCTTCTGTTTCTTTTGCGGCTTGTCGCCCTATCGCTAACGCTCTATTATGATAGGCTTCGACAAAATCAGGTTTTTTTTCAATGGCCTTGTCATAATCAGCGATGGCGCGGTCATATTCCCCCTTATGATTATAGGCTCGCCCGCGATTTCCATAGGCCTTTGCCAGATTGTTAGTGAATATTTCGACATTAAACCCCTTAGGGGCATTGGCCAGATGGCCCTCAACCCGTTTCCCGGCCTCGATCGCTTCGTTCCAGTTTTCCGCTTCCCCTGCCTTGTTAAAATCATCGATGGCTTGTTCAAATTCTGATTTTTTCTCAGCCATTTATCCCCTCCTTTTTGTTTGTCCGGTTTCTGGGGATTTTGTCTTTTTCTTAGCCTTAGCCTTTACCTTCCTGGCTTTCTTCGCTGACAGCTCAGATGCAGCAGATACAGCAGGGGCGACAGAGCCAGCTTCCATCGCCTGGCGGATAGCGGCCAGATGCCCTTCTATCTGGATCAGTCGCGCGACCAGCCCGGTCAGTGCCGCCAGCCCCACTGCCAGCACCAGCCCGAACAGGACAGCCCCCCAACCATGAGGATGACCGCCGCCATAATGCCGCCAACCGTGATGTTCATATCCATGATGATTCCAGCTGTGATATTCCCGGCCGTGATATTCCCGGCCGTTCTGCATTCTATCCTCTGGCATCTGGCCGTCTTGCATTCTATCCTCTAACATCCGAACCGAAACACCGCCGCCATCGCGCATGACAGAGATTTCAACATGGCCGCCCATCTGCCCGCCTGTCAGCCCGGCCAGCGTCATAGCAAGGACAAGGATGATCAAAGCCGTGCCCAGATAGGCATTTATCGGGGTCAGCATATTTGCCCAAAACCGGTTTAAACGGGCGCTTAAGGGGGGTTTTTGCGGTGTCATTTTGGCTCTCCTTTTATCTGTCTTTTGGGCAGGTCTGCGGGAAATCCGCCCTGTCTCAAAGCGCCATGCTATCAAAACATTCTTAAAAAACCGTAAATGGCCAAAAGAGCGGGTAAAAAGCCCGCGTGACAGGGGCGGGCGGCTTTGCTACATCTTGGGGGGTAATAGGCAATTTTTATTAATTCTGGCTCTTTTTTCGCTAATGGCTGTTTCTGACTCGCAATTGAAATTCGTGCTTGGGCCAACCAATACCGGCAAGACCTTTTATGCGGTTGACCGGATGATGGGCTATAGCTCGGGGATGATCGGCTTTCCCTTGCGCCTGTTGGCACGCGAAAATTATGACAAGATGGTCGCCAGGCTGGGCGTATCGCAGGTTGCGCTCATAACAGGCGAGGAAAAAATCATTCCCCCCCATGCCCGCTATTTTTGCTGTACGGTTGAGGCCATGCCCCTTAGCCGTGATGTAGATTGTCTGGCGGTGGATGAGATTCAGCTCTGCGGCGATAAAGAGCGCGGCCATGTTTTTACAGATCGCCTGCTCCATGCGCGCGGGCGTCATGAAACGCTGTTTCTTGGCTCGGATACGATGCGGCCGATTTTGCAAAAACTCTATCCGTCGGGCGAGTTTATCTATCGCGAGCGCCTCTCGCGCCTGTCCTATGCCGGGCATAAAAAAGCCAGCCGCTTGCCGCGCCGCTCTGCCTTGGTGGCGTTTTCGGCTGCAGAGGTGTATCGGCTGGCCGAGCTGGTGCGCCGGCAACGGGGCGGCACGGCTGTGGTGATGGGCGCGCTCTCGCCGCGCACCCGTAATGCCCAGGTGGAACTGTTCCAAAATGGCGATGTGGATTTTCTGATTGCGACCGATGCTATCGGGATGGGGCTGAATATGGATATTGGCCATGTCGCGCTGGCCGATGATATTAAATTTGACGGCCGGTCAGTGCGCCACCTGACCCCTGCGGAGATTGCCCAGATTGCCGGGCGCGCCGGACGCCATACCGCCGATGGAACATTTGGCACAACCGAAGGCTGTACCGCCTTTGAGCAAGAGCTGATAGATGCGGTCGAGGGTCATCGCTTTGCCCCGGTGCGCGCCCTTTACTGGCGTAATCGGTCTTTGAATTTCAGCACGCTGGACGGGTTGCTAAACTCGCTGGAAGCTGCCCCGCCCCATCCGATGATGATGAAAAAAACCGATGGCGAGGATCATTTGACCCTGGCCTCTATGGCAGAACAGGACACAATCCGCAAACTGGCAGACAGCCCCGGGCGGTTGCGCCTGTTATGGGATGTCGCGCAAATCCCCGATTTCCGGCAATCCATGACCGATAGCCATCTGGTGATGGTCAGCCGCATTTTTACCCAGCTGGCACGTGATGGACAGCTAAAAAAGGACTGGGTGGCCAGCCAGCTGCAACATCTGGACAGGCTGGACGGGGATATTGACACGCTGATGACCCGCATCGCCCATATCCGCACCTGGACCTATATCACCCATAAAACCGGCTGGACAGATGAGGGCGAAGGCTGGCCAGAGCTTGCCAGAGCGATAGAAGATAGGCTATCAGATGAATTACATAATCGGCTTACTCAAAGATTTGTTGATCGGCGGGCAGCCCATCTTTCCAGAAGGTTAAAGGAATCTGCAACATTGTTGGCATCAGTAAGGTTGGACGGTAGCGTCCTGGTAGAAGGAGAGGAAGTCGGCACGCTGCAAGGCTTTACCTTTATCCCAACATTGGCTGAAAGTGATGAAAAAGCGGTGATTTTATCGGCCGCCCGAAAAGGCCTGCCAGATGAGATTGAAAGGCGGGTCGGGGCACTGGTTATCTCTGCTGACCCGGCCTTCAAGCTGGATGGGCGCGGCCAGGTTTTCTGGCGCGAGGCAGCTATCGCCCGGCTTGTGAAGTCTGATACTCTGTATGCCCCGCGTGTCGAAGTGGGCGATAGTGATTTACTAAACCATGATCAGAAAGCCCGCATTCAGGACAGGCTGAACCAGTTTATTGCCGATCATGTGGCCGCGCTGTTACAGCCAATTATCCGCCTGACCAAACCGGATGACCTATTTGCCGAAGAGGCCGCACAAAAAACCCCGCAAACAGAGGCGGGGAGCGAAAATGCCAGCGCCTCTGATGCGCCATCAGAGACAGAAAAAGCCGATACGCCTGTTTCTGACTTGCCTGTTTCTGGTCGGCCTGTTTCAGCCCCAACCCTGTCCGGGGCGGCAAAGGGCGTATTATATCAGCTCTATGAAGGGCTTGGTACTGTGCCGCGCCGCTTGCTGGCCGACCAGATAAAAGAGCTGAGCGAGGCTGACAAGCCGCTATTGGCGCGTGCCGGTATTCGTATGGGTATTGAAAATCTGTTCCTGCCTGCCATGCTGAAACCTGCCCCTATCGCCTTGAGGGTATTGTTATATAGCCTGTATCACCAGAGTTTCCCTGTCTGCGGGCCACCGCCTGAGGGGCGCGTTTCCTTTGGCCTGGCCGAGGGGCAGGGCGAGATGCCGGAAGATGACTATTGGCTGGCGGCAGGCTATTGCCGATTAGGTTCGCGTATCATGCGTGTGGATATGGTGGAACGTGTGGCGGCGCTGGTGCGTGCGGCTGCCCGTGAAGGCCAGTTCGAGATAAGCGATGATATGCTGTCTCTGGCCGGGGTCGGGCGCGAGGAAATGGCGCTTATTCTAGCCGATTTGGGATGCAAGCAAGTCTCCGAGCGGCCTTCTGAAGATACCGAAAAACCGGCCATCGCTATTTTTGAACGCCAGAAACGCAAAAATCCGAAACGGCAGCAAAATAACGCGCCTTCGGGCAAAAAACCAAATACAAAACCCCACAAGCCGCGCCGCAATGATGCTGGCAGGGGTGGATATTCCGGGCGGCCATCTGGCAAGCAGCGCCAGAATAACGAGCGCGCGCCTGATCCCAATTCCCCTTTTTCGGTATTGGCTGCCTTGAAAAAAGGCTAGGGGGCTGGCAAGGGCTGTGGGCAAAAAATGAATATGCCGTCTTCTGATAGCGGTCTGCGTCTGGATAAATGGTTGTGGTATGCCCGTTTTTTCAAAACCAGAAGCGCGGCAACCAGGCTTATTTCCGGTAAAAAATTGCGCCTGAATGGCGAGGTCATGTCCAAGCCGCATCGCCAGGCACAAATCGGCCATACATTGACTTTTCCGCAAGCAAACCAAATTAGGGTGATACAGATAGACGCCCTTGGTACGCGCCGGGGGCCTGCCAGCGAGGCTGCAGAATTATATACAGATTTGGCTCCGCCAGAGGCAAGGAAAACAGACGGAAAAGACCTTGATAATACTGTCTTTGAGACCCGAAATCCCGGGGCTGGCCGGCCAACAAAAAAAGACCGGCGCGATACGCAAAGGCTGAAAGATACGCTTGAATAGGGATGCAAGGCCTACCCCCCCTTATACCGAAAAGAACAAACAGAAATCAGGATAATTTGAACAATGTTTAAAACCGTTGCCCAATGGCTGAAAAGCGATAACACGCAAAAACTGGAAGCCGATAATACTGACGAGCTGGCCGGGCTGGTTACCGCCCTGATGGTTGAGGCCGCCCTGGCCGATGGCACGGTTGGGGCAGATGAGGCGGCGCTGACAGCAAATGTCATCGCCCAGCAATTTGATCTTGGCGTAGAAAAAGCCCATCAGATGACCAATGAAGCTATCGAGCAAGGCAAGGACCGGGTGGAATTGCATAGCCTGCTGCGCCGTTTGCGCGAGCAGTCCGATTATGAAGAAAGGCTGGGGGTGCTGGAGATGGTCTGGATGGTGGTGCTGGCAGATGGCCGGCTGGATCATATAGAAGCCCAGCTGATGCGGCGTCTGGCAGGCTTGTTATTTGTCTCGGATGTGGATTCTGGATTGGCCGCACAGAAAGCTAAATCCAATCTGGGTCTTGCCTGATAAGATGAATTACAGTATCAGGCTAGTCGTCTATCTCTTTTCAGTTTTTTGAGCCTTTCAATGACTTATATCGTTAATGATAAATGTATCATGTGCAAATATACCGATTGCGTGGAAGTATGCCCGGTGGATTGCTTTTATGAAGGGGAAAATATGCTGGTCATTCATCCCGATGAATGTATCGATTGCGGCGTATGCGAGCCTGAATGCCCGCCCGAGGCCATCTTGCCTGATACAGAGCCAGGGGCGGATGCCTGGCTGGATCTGAACAAGCGTCTATCCGAGGTCTGGCCGAATATTACCCAGCGCCGGGATCCGCTTGCCAATGCTGATGCTCTGCGCGATGAAAAAAATAAATTTGAAAACTACTTTACCGAAACGCCGGGTGAGGGAAACTAGCACGCCATTTTTTGGGTAATTTGTTAGTTTCCGGTTTTTATGCTATACTCATTCCGGAGATATATTCTGCGTTGCAAGTGCGCGCACTTAATCACTTAAAAGCATATATCGATTCGAAAATGCGTTCAAAAATCGGAACAAGCCTGATGGTATAATCATCAGCCTTGTAGAGAGAATATGGCAAAAAAACAAACCTTTACCTATCAAGATGGCGATTTCGTTGTCTATCCTACCCATGGTGTGGGCAAAATTCACGGCACAGAAAAACAGCAAATCGCAGGCACAGAGGTCACCCTTCTGGTGATTCGCTTTGAGCAGGACAGAATGACCTTGCGCGTGCCGCTGGAAAAGGCCATGACCCTTGGCTTGCGCACCCTGTCTTCGCGCAAACATATGGATGATGCGATTACCACGCTGAAATCCAAGGCAAAGGTAAAGCGGGCCATGTGGTCGCGCCGCGCTCAGGAATATGAAGCCAAGATTAAATCGGGCGATCCGGTAAATATTGCCGAGGTTGTCCGCGATTTGCGTAAACGCGATCCCAATACCGAGCAATCCTATTCCGAGCGTCAAATGTATCAGGCCGCACTGGAACGTCTGGCACGTGAATTTGCCGCTATTGAAGATATCGATCAGGATACCGCTGCTGTTCGGCTGGAAGATTTAATGGATGCTGCCTAGCTGCAGGTTTGCGGCACAGCTGTTTATCCCGTTCTTTTGTTCTGTTTTTTAATCGTCATTCCACCATTTGAAATGACTGCCCATTTTGTGGTGCGCTTTGATCTGGGCGCTCCCCCTGGCCGTATAGAAGATACGGAGAAGGTATAATGGCGCAGCTCAATCAGACAGACACAAAGAACGCAGATAACCAGTTCATCCGCAAGGTAATGAAAAAACCTTTGCTGGAGCGCGATTACGAGCTGGAACTGGCGACGCGCTGGCGCGAGAATGATGATCACCGCGCGATGCATGAGCTGGTGCTGGCCTATGGCCGGCTGGTGGTCAGCGCGGCTTCCAAATATCGCCATTATGGCCTGTCGCTTGGCGATTTGATCCAGGAAGGGAATATCGGCCTGATGCAGGCCGCACGCCGTTTTGAGCCAGAGCGCGGTTTTCGTTTTTCTACTTATGCGGCATGGTGGATACGCGCCTCTATTCAGGATCATATTCTTCGCAACTGGTCGATTGTTCGCACCGGTACAACCGCTGCCCATAAATCCCTGTTTTTCAGGCTAAAGCGTTTGCGTGCCCGCATTGGCGAGGCAGATGGCGGCCCCTTATCAGATGAAGGCCGGCAGAAAATTGCAGAAACCATCGGGGTGAATGTAAATGATGTAGTGTTGATGGAACAGCGCCTGTCAGGGCCTGATTCCTCGTTAAATGTGCCGCTCTCTTCTGAAAGTGACAGCGAGGCTCAGAATTTTCTGGCCGATACACGACCTGATCCTGAAGAGGTAGTGGCCTCCATGCATGATGCCAAAATCCTGTCCGAGCGGCTGAATGAGGCATTGAATGAGCTGACCCCGCGCGAAAGGCTTATCATTTTTCGCCGTCGTCTGAATGATGAGGGGGCAACGCTGGAACAATTGGGCGGTGCGCTGGGGGTAAGCAAGGAGCGGGTGCGACAGCTAGAGCATCGCGCGTTGAAAAAGCTTCGGGTAAGTTTGGAAGCCCAAACCGATATGCCGCTGGATTTATTGCCGCAATTATCATAAATTAATTTCAGACGCCTTTGAATAGCTTTGCAAAAGCACGGCCTGTTAAAAGGTGAGGCGAGGTCTGATTACGTGCATGCCCTAGATGCGGAAACAACGCTATATGCGCCGGTAACCCCCTTTAATACCGGCTTTTTAAAGCGTGGGGAGCATTCTATCTATTATGAGGAATGCGGAAACCCCGATGGCATGGCTGTGTTTTTTGTACATGGCGGGCCGGGAGCGGGATGCGCGCCGACCCATCGCCGCTTGTTTGATCCTGAAAAATATCGTGTTGTGCTGTTTGATCAGCGTGGCTGCGGCCGTTCCGAGCCCTATGGCAGCCTGAAACAAAATACTACACATGACCTGGTCGAAGATATGGAAGGCCTGCGCATAAAGCTGGGCATTGATAAATTTATTCTGTTTGGCGGCTCGTGGGGGTCAACGCTGGCACTGGCCTATGGCGTTGCCTATCCCGATAATGTTCTGGGCTTTGTTTTGCGGGGAATCTTTCTGGGCAGCCATGAGGAGATTAACTGGTTTTTATATGATATGGGACGGTTTTTCCCCGAAGCCTATGAACGGTTTGTCAGCCATATCAGCCCGGCCGAGAGAAGCGATATCCTGTCTGCCTATTATCGGCGTTTGACCAGCCCCAGCCGGTCTATTGCAATGGCAGCGGCCAGTCACTGGGCAGCTTATGAAAATTCCTGTGCCACCTTGCGTGCCGTGCTGCGTGATGGTGGCAGTTCTGCCTATACATTGGCGCTATTAGAGGCGCATTACTTCCTCTCAGACTGTTTTATGCCTGAAGAATATCTTTTGGGGAATGTTCACGCGATCCGTCATTTGCCTGCCTATATTGTGCAAGGGCGATATGATATTATCTGCCCGCCCTTTTCAGCAAAAAAACTGGCCGATATCTGGGGGGATAAGGCAAAATTGAAATTGATGGATAATGCCGGCCATTCTGCTTTTGAAAGCAGTATCGTTCCGCATCTATTGCGCGGACTGGATGCAATTTCCAAACAGGCCGAATAGCCCCTAAACCCTATCCAAAAGGATAGGTTCCTATCCATATTAGTTAAAACTTAAAAACTATTGTACAAAAACATCCTATACGTTATGCAACCTTTAGTGTTATCTTTTGCGCGAGCGATCATAAGGAAAGACAATGGCTGAAAATAATGACAAGAATTTCAGGGTCACCAACAATAACGCGGTTGATATGCATGTTGGCAAGCGGGTGCGTTTGCGCCGGACATTGCTGGGTATGTCGCAGGAACAGCTAGGGGCTTCTTTGAATATCACTTTTCAGCAGGTACAGAAATATGAACGCGGGGCAAACCGTATCAGCGCATCACGCCTTTGGGATATTGCCCAGATCATCGATGTGCCAATAAGCTATTTTTTCGATGATATGACCGATGATGTGATGCAATCCTCGCCGCGCCGTATCAGCCGCGGGGCAGAACATACGCTGGATGATGATTCAATTCGTGACCCGATGGCACGGCGCGAAACACTGGAACTGGTTCGCACCTATTATTCTATTGAAAAACCGAAAGTGCGTAAAAGAATTGCCGAAATGGTCAAGGCAATCGCGGTGACCATTAACGAAAAGCGCTAATTTTTGCCGCGGTAAACAACAGCACGGAGCTTTTTTTGGTCATGGAAGAAGAGAACAAGACAAAAGGCACATCGCCTGAGGCAGGGCTGGAAACGCTAAGTTTTGAAGAGGCATTGAGCCAACTGGAAGCGATTGTTGATCAGCTGGAGCGGGGCGATGTTTCTCTGGATAAGGCAATAGATGCCTATAGCCGCGGGATGGCATTAAAAACCCATTGTCAGGCACGTCTGGAAGAAGCCCGGCTAAAGGTAGAGCAAATAAAGCTGCCAGAAGAAGGTGGAGCTGTGCGTACCACCCCATTTGACCCTGCTAGCTGATGGCTGGCACGCCCCTTATTTTACAACAGGATGCCGAGCAGACTTCTGTCTGGCTGGAGGATTATTTTAGCCGCCTGGATAGCGCCGAAGCGCCGCAATTGCTTGCCGCTATGCGCTATTCTGCGATGAATGGTGGCAAGCGGGTGCGAGCAAGTCTGGTATTATCTGCTGCCAGGCTGGCCAGCGGTAATACAGGCGCGCCTTTGCCTGCCCATCTGGCGGTCGCCGGTGCGGTAGAAATGCTTCATGCCTACTCGCTTATCCATGATGATTTACCGGCTATGGATGATGCCGATTTGCGCCGGGGGGTGGCAGCTTGTCACAAGGCATTTGATGAAGCGACCGCTATTTTAGCTGGTGATGCGCTGCAAACAGAGGCTTTTTCTATCCTGTCCCGCCCGGGATTAATGACAGATGCAGAACAGCAATTACGCCTGATAGCGATATTGGCAGCTGCGTCCGGACAAGCCGGTATGGCCGGCGGGCAAATGCTGGATCTGCTGGCAGAAACCGGCGCACCCGATTTAACCGAAACCCAGAAAATGCAGGAACTGAAAACAGGGGCGCTTATTCAGGCTGCGGCAATGATGGGCGCGATTGCCGGTGGCGGGGATGAAAAACTGGTAAAGGCGGTGGAGAGATTTTCCAGCCATTTAGGCCTGGCTTTTCAGATTGCCGATGATTTGCTGGATTATCAGGCAGATGCGGAACAGATCGGCAAGCCGGCAGGCCGCGATGCTGTGCAGGGAAAAGCCAGTTTTGTTGAATTTCTGGGGCTGGCAGAAGCGCGTGCCAAAGCCGATAGCCTGATAGACGAGGCCTGTGCCAGTCTAGATGATTACGGGGCCGAAGCCGATGGTTTACGCGGACTGGCAGATTTTGTTATAAACCGAAATCATTAATACGCTCGTATAGAGATTAGGCAACATTATCTTCTGGTAATGTTATCAGCTGCACCGTAGGCTAAGACGGTTTTTTAAGGAGCATGGATAGGAGAGGGAAGTGACGGGGCCGCAAACACCACTTCTGGATAAAATTACCTCTGTTGAAGCCTTGCGTGGCTTAAGCGAAGCCCAATTGCCGCAATTGGCCGATGAAGTGCGCCGCGAAATGATCCGTGCGGTATCCCAGACAGGCGGGCATTTGGGTGCCGGGCTTGGCGTGGTAGAGCTGACGGTTGCCTTGCATTATGTCTTTGATACGCCTGGCGATCGCCTTATTTGGGATGTCGGGCATCAGGCCTATCCACATAAAATTTTAACCGGCCGGCGCGCGCAAATGGCTAGCCTGCGCCAGGAAGGTGGCCTATCAGGCTTTACCAAGCGATCTGAATCCGAATTTGACCCCTTTGGTGCGGGACATTCCTCCACTTCTGTTTCTGCTGCACTTGGAATGGCAACAGCCAGAGATTTCAAGGGCGGCCATAACAAGGTGATTGCGGTGATTGGCGATGGGGCGATGAGCGCCGGCATGGCCTTTGAAGGGCTGAATAATGCCGGTGCATCAGAAAGCGATGTCATCGTTATCCTCAATGATAATGATATGTCGATTGCCCCGCCTGTGGGGGCGATGTCGGCCTATTTATCCGAGCTGATATCCTCGCAACCCTTTCATTCCATTCGCGGATTGGTCAAGGAAGTGGCCAGCCGTTTTCCAGCCGAAATTGAGCGCACAGCAAAACGGGCAAAAAATCTGGCACGCGAGCTGGTAAGTGGCCATAGCCTGTTTAACGAGCTGGGCTTTTTCCATATCGGGCCGATTGACGGGCATGACCTGAACCACCTGTTGCCGATATTACGCAATTTAAA
>Ga0181591_10004520_pt1 | contig 12070 bp, 10 predicted proteins | sample 071ome_33_FD_133757 | JGI IMG/M metagenome (GOLD analysis project Ga0181591, IMG submission 133757) | Coastal salt marsh microbial communities from the Groves Creek Marsh, Skidaway Island, Georgia - 071412AT metaG (megahit assembly) | ecosystem: Environmental > Aquatic > Marine > Intertidal...
ACCTTTCCTTATAGGACGAGGGGGACTTGAACCCCCACGGGAATACTCCCAACAGATTTTAAGTCTGGTGCGTCTACCACTTCCGCCACCGTCCCATATCGGGGCGACAGGATTCGAACCTGCGACCCCCTGTTCCCAAAACAGGTGCGCTACCAAACTGCGCTACGCCCCGAAAAACTATGCAATTTTCAATTTTCTTTTGAGTGCTTGTCGTCTTGCTCTTGCTTGACGGAGTGCCACGGGACGTTTTTTAGACTTTTCGTTGCGACCCATCTTTCTAGGAGTTTCGTGATTTTTGAGACGCATTGCCCTGCCCCGTTGACTCACATATTATATATCACTGTCCTGCTGGTTGTCAAGGAGCATCTGCTTACGAAACTCTTCAACTTGGGTTAGGACATCTTCAGAAAGAGGAGGACCACTTTGAATGATTGGAGCAAGAATTACAGCAGCACCATCAGGTCTTTCGATACGCCAAACGCAACGATTGCGCTCACACATATCTACCATAAACTCTAGATACTTTTCTGCTTCTGCTTCAGTTACTCGGATAGGATCAGTCATTGCTCAGTAAAACAATAAGTACGCATACTAACATCGGTGACACTTTCGATAGCAGAGACAGTCTCTGCAAATCCTTCGGATCCTTCACGATCCCATTTCCATGAAACTGTTTTAGTTTTTCCGCAATCGGATTCGATTGTCACCTCTCGTTTGGAAAAATCTATATAGACGTGCTCTAGGGAATCCATGAGTGTATTCAGACTACCCTAGTATTATAGCACATCAGTTGAGGAAAATACTAGCAGCAGTCAGTTTCATAACTGCACCAGCGGTCAGAGTCATTGCTGCACCAGCCTCCATACTCACAGCGGCGCTGGCACCCATTGATATTGCGCCAGCAGCAACTTTAACGTTAAAAGCACCTGCACCAACCGTAAAGGACGCTCCAGCAGCAGCACAGGTCGCAAGGAATGGTCCTGGTGTTGTAATTGAGAATGGTGGAGTTGGGATCTTAGATGGTGTCTGCACGAATGTAATCGGACCACCAACATTTACAAGATATCCATAAGACCCAAGTGAAACAGGAGGGAAATTGACATTTTGTGTCATGGTCGCAGTATTCATTGTAATTGCATTACCTGCATTAACTACAAACTCGCCAGGAGAAAACGTTGCTGTTTTGCTTGTATTTTCATATGCAGATCCACTAATTTTAATGTCTCTAGCACCAACTTCCAAATTTGTACAGTTGGTTTTTAGTCCAGCACCATTAACAATAATATCTAAGTCAGATCCAAAAGACATTGAGTGTTTTTGGATTTTGTCTTTTTTGCCCTTATCATTTCCATTATTATCAACCTGCTTAGGTGCTCCCTGAGCATTAAGGAAGAAACCTCCACCAACTTCAATGTGACAGTCGCCTGTAATTTTTAAACGATAATCACCATTAACTGTACGGCAGAGATCACCATCAACAATTCCACAATCATCACCATGAACTTCGTGAGTATGATTCCCAGGATAGTTTGTGTGGTCTGCAACCAGATTTCCCTGCTCGCTGCTGCTGCCAGTTTGCTTTGCGGTATATTCTTGAGCAAGTTTATCTACCTCTTCGGTGGAAAGATTAGGATTTTTTTCTCGTATATCCTTTCTTGCTTTATGCTGAGCTAAGGCAGTGTTATTTTGCTTAATTGATGTTGTAGTTTTGCCAGATGCATCCTTAACAATAGTCGCTTGCCTACCAGGGGTGCCAAGTTGCATTGAATATGCACCGTTGACAAAGTTTTTAGCTGCACTTAAATATGGATCTGCTTCTTCAATGAAAGAATCTAAAAATCCTCCTCCAGATCCACCACCACAATTACCGTAGGCACTACCAGTTGGAATTCCAGCAAGTGCTGATGGAGTACAAGCAGTGGTGCCGAAGAATGGATACCAACCGACATCCTCTTCACCACCACTAGATTCTCTATTGCATCCAAGATCAAATAGACTCAAAAGTATTGTAAGAAGACCTACAAGACCATCAATACCGAGTTTTACGAGATCAAAACCCTCATCAAAAACTTTACTTCCCTTTTCCCAAGTTTCAATAATCTGTTGAATGTCACCAGCGGTGCCAACAACACTCTTAACTAGACTAATAACACTAGAAACTTGCCCAAGGATACTTTGGACACTACAAACGATCGAATCAATAACTTGCTGGACGCCCTGTAGTGCTGCCTCTGCCTTACTAATCAGACCATCAACAATTCCATTAACAAGATTGACAAGATATCCTAGTGGATTTTGAATAAAACTTACAATTTGAGAATCAATATTACAAAGCAAACTTAGAATTGCAGAAATTGCTGATTGAATAACGGCAAATGTGCCGCCAGGAATTCCCAAAAATGAAGTAACAAATGATGATTTTTCAATCTCTTGTACAAGTTTGTCAAGTTGCAGTCTCATTGCAGAAACAACTTGAGCAAAAACTGCACTCAAAAAGTTTTGTACTTTTGCTAAAAGTTTCTCGGCACTTACTACTTTATTCTCAATAACATCGATAAAGTTTCCATCTTCACCTTTGATTAAATTACTTGCAGATGACGCCAGATCTTCAACCAAATATGTTAATTGATATTCTAAAGTTTTCCAAGGTCCACCAGTTCCCGCAGCTGCTGGGATTGGTTTTGATGGAGTTGTTGGTTTTTGACTGTTTGTAGATGATCCGCTTACTCCAGCTGCATTTCCAACGTTTGCAGGAGCACCAGAACCAGTGCCAGGTGGTACAGTTTTAGACCCAGGAATTGCTGGACTATTATTTTGTGTGCCTCCAGATTTTGCTCCAGATCCAGTATTGACTTGTCCTGGTTGCAAGTTAGATGCATTTGCTCCCAACCCAGTAGGAATTTTCTGACCTGTAAGCATTTGCTTATTATCTTTTTGGGATCCAGGTTCTCCCTTGTCAATCCTCATAACACCCATTACAACGGGCATCTGAGCATTTTCTCCATCCATGAAGAAACCCATGACGATTGCCCCTGGTTGCAGTTGACCAGAGGAATCGCCTTGACCATCATTACCTGCTTGGTTTGTTGGTTGTAATACTGATGCCCATGGCAATTTATCAGTTGGAAGTTTATCATTACTTCCACCATCGGGTGTTGTATAAAAATTCATCACCCTGACTCGGACTCTACCAAGCTCTAAGGGATCCTCATGATCTTCTACTTCACCAACCCACCAGAAAAATCCATCTTTTCCGACAAAATTAGTACTTTGCTCGCTGATAATTCCGTCAACAGTACCCAACATAGTTTAATCGATTTGATCTTTTTAATATTTATTCATCTTGGGAGTAACTATTAACTCCTTTAAGATTTTGCACCATCAAATGTGCAAACGCTTCCATTTTCTCTGGATGGATTGCTCGAATTCCAGAATCCTTCATAGCAATTTCAATACTAGTAATCTCATTTTGAGTTAGTTTTTTGCCATTGTTGGGAAGAGTCATAGTCTCCTGAGTGAGTTACCATAGTATTTTATCCGCGTACGCTCACAAATCAAGCATTTTTAATAATGATTTTACATTTCAGTTGAGGGGTCTTTTGTTAATGGTTGTTTATTGAGACCACTATAGTATGCTTTCATTACATCTTCTCCCATAATATTAAAAGATACAATGATTCTTTCTTTATCACTCTTATTCATCGGACCTTCATGAATCATAAATGCTGGGAAAATAACTAGGTCACCTTCTTTGACAATAGGTTGATATTCCATCAGATCGCCTGTGGCAGGATCACTAAACGGAGACCAAAATTTAGTTGCATCATGCTCAAACTGATCGAATTCCACATAAAGAACTGCAGAAAATCCTGTTGCTCCATGGTTATGTGGACCATGCACATCATATTTCTTTGCTCTTTCACACCAAGCACTAGTGAGCATAACTGGACATGGATAATGTGATGCAAAATCCTGCATACATTCCATAATCACTTCTCCAAGAGTGTCGATGTATTCTGGAAGACCTGTTGCTTTATTTTTAAAGAAATCGGTGTATCCTTCTTTGGGAAGGACTTCCATCAGTTTTGCCTTTCTTTCTATCCAATTTGGAATTGAATATTTGAAAAGAGGCACTTCAAATACTGTCTGTTTCATTGTCCTTTACTCCAAAACTCAATGTTGCCCGAGGGCATAATACTTCAGGATCATGATAAAAACCTTTAGGGATAAAAAGACTGTCACCAGGACCTAAAGTATGTATGTCTCCGTTATCAAACTTATATCTGATCTTCCCTATTGCTTGTACAATTAGGACATGATTACTATCTTTGTGTCTACCAAAGGTGTTACTGCTTTTAGCAAAAGAAACATAGACATGGCAACTTTCTAATTCATATTCTTTGCTAACCTGTTGCATACACTCATATATCGATTTCGATAAATTGGCATTGTGACAAATAATAGTAGGACCAGAGTTTTTATTCTCCATTAAAACTCTCGGAGTTTTATTCTGAAACTCATCTGCCAGTTTTTCCATTACGTCTTCCCAAGTAACCTTGGAAGCAGTATCAAAATGATTTCTTGTTAAGATTACTTCCATAATAAAAAAATTGGATGGGCGATACTGGATTCGAACCAGTGACTTACCACTTGTAAGGAGGCCACTCTACCGCTGAGTTAATCGCCCTCGTTTAAATTTATATAGAGATAAACTACCAAAGACCATATTGCCCTCAGAGTCAAATCCCTGATCTTTACTTTCAAGACCAGTTTTTGTTAGATGAATTTCAGGTTTAACGCGGACACCATCTCTAACAAAACAATTATCAGAAACAAGTTGTCCGTGCCATGCCTGTCCATCCCACTTGAATATCATATCACATCCTTCACATCTTGTCCAGTCTGTGAGATAATTTTCGACTACAACTTCAGTGTCAGAGACTTCTATGATCTTATGGTATCTTTCTCGATAAGGTTTACTTGGACCGTCTGATCTATAGTAGTTTTTTGAATGGTATCCACCATCAATCTTCTCCCATAGAATGTACACTTGTGCAAACTCTGTGGGATGAGATTGTGCTTGTTGTCTGTTATCATATAAACCTAAAAGGTATTCTTCAAAATTAGTCATCATAAATTTTACACTCAGAGGCATCAGGGTGAGAATCACAATAAAGCTCTAGTGGTGTAGGATCGTGATGATCATTTGGATGATTTTCATGATATTGCTCCAACTCTTCTAACTCTCCTTCAATATGACGGCGTTGCTGTGGCGAAATTGTTGGGTCATTAAGGATTTTCTTGTCCGCCTCAATGTGCTGCTCAATGTTTTCCATGAAAGTGTTGTGATTGTTTTAGTTATTTATTGTCTGGTATAGAGTCCCTATAGAGAAGCATTTCAGTGTAAATTGCTTGTCCAGCATACTTATGCCTAATCCCAGCGATGACATATCTACCACTAAAAGTTTGATCTTTTACCATAGCGTCACCCTGAGGTTTAGTTTTTGGGATGTCGATTTCAACTCCATAACCAGCATACAAGTCCATATTACCAGGAATATTGACCATCAGCTTAATGTTTTTAAAACTCTGTAACCTTAAGTGCTGATATGCTTGTAGATAGGGCAATTCATCATAATTTTTATTATCAGTTGTAGATCCCTTTTGGTCAAATATTCTATTAGGGAGAATACTATAACGTATTCTCCTTGGTTTTTTCATCATAGTTTTAACTTCATCCGTAAAATTTTCTACAGGATTTTTTCCACCTGTAATATGACTCATCTTACTCCAATACTTACTTATATCATAAGTTGATGGATTATCTGCATTTGGTGCTTCTGTAGATAATTTTGAATTGCCAAATTTTGATGGATCGAATCCAACACTATAACCAGACCAAGATCCATTTCGCATTTTCATCAGCAGATTTCTATCTTCTGGGAAGGTAATATTATCGATTCTAAAATCATCAGAATCTTCATCTCCAGATTTTTTGGGTTCATACTTATAACGATAAAGTCTTGCTTTACCTGATTTTAAGTCTGATTCGATATCATAACTTTGATTGTTAACATCATCAATGATTTTATCAATGGTTTTAAAATGGAATCCCATTCTATTTTCCCAGAAAATAAATCCATTTTGAGGTTCTGCTCCACTAGATGCAGCTCTAGTAGAATTTTTTGCGACCCAAAAAACTGTATCAAATGGTCTCCAATGAGAAATTACAAAACTATGTGTATTTTGAGAGTCTTCAGCAAATACACTTTTTACCGATGGAAGATCCTTTACAATTTTCTGTACAATTTCTTTTGCTGTTGTTTTTTTATCAAAAACAACATCAGTATGCCCAAACAAATTGGTAGATTCATTTAAAATAAATTCTCTAGAAACTGCTTCGATGATGTAAGATTCTGCATTTCCAACTCTAGCTCTACTATCAATATTATAAGCTTGGAAAAAATATACAACTTCACTATTTCCAGTCTCAATTTCCAATCTCCAAGTTTCACTCCCATCAAGACTGTTGATCAAACCACTACTGTCTTGAAGGATTAACTCTGCATAAATTGCTGGTATATCAATACCTTCTGTAATGGTAAACGCTGTTAAAAATTGTTTCAATTCGTCAGCTTGGTTATCACCATTACCTTCGGTTTTGACGAAAGTTTGTCCTTGATCTCTAGAAATTTTCAAGGAAACATTTACGTCTGTTGAATTTTGTCTTTTGATACTCATTAGAAGTCGGTCCTCAAGATATTATTTCTAGAGTTAAGTTGGGAAATTAAACTTGGTTTTGATGATCCTCCAGTAGGAACAACAACAGGTTTTTGCTTTTTGGAAGAAGCAGCTGCTGCAGCATTTCCTTGTGCTGCTGCAGCAGCAACTCTTCTTGTTTCTGCATTTTGAATTTCTGTCAACTGAGCAACACTTGCAATTGCTTGTCTTGCTTGCTGCTGTCTTTCACCCTTTTGTTTTACATTTGTGTTTGTTTGACTAGTTAGGGTCGCTGATGATGAAGGTGTAGAGGATGCTGATACTGATTTTGCTCCTGCGGTTGTTGCTGGAGTCAATGCTGCAGATGCAGATCCTCCAGATGGTGCTGAAATAGAAGGTGATGCTGTTGCAGGTGTTGGTTTATCGCCAGGACCACCTTTAGGACCACCTGCATTTGCACCACCAGATTTTGAGAAGTGTCCAGTGCTTGTAGCAGGAGTATTTTCTTGGACGGGGGTGCCCTTTTTAGAAGCATCCGTTCCAGATGCTCCTGCAGATACTCCTGGTGATGCATTGGGACTGCCTGAAGCTTCAGCACCAGAACTATCCCACCCTTCACCAAAAATTTTTCCTGCCATTGCTTCAAATGCTTCCATTGGATTTGCATAAGAAGCAGCTGCTGCAACACCATCCACAAGTGATCCAGTATCACCACTATCGTCATCACCACCACCGCCGCCGCTGTAACTGCCGCCGCCACCGCTAATACCAAATTCTCTCTTTTTCTTTGCAATTCTTTCACTTAATTCACCGATGGTAATACTACCATCCTTGTCCATATCAAGACCAGCATTATGGGTATACCATGCTGCAGGGTGATGACCCCAACTATCAGTAAAACCACCTCTTTTAGCAAGTACATAACTTGCAGGTTTTTTAGCAAATGCAGGAAGATATACCGAAGTATATAAATGTCCTGGGGTTGGATTTGAAACGCCTGCCAGAGTTCTTGTTAAGAATTTTTCAACATACTTCATCTGCTCAACTCTGGTCATTCCCATGAGTGCCCCAGTAGAAGTGCCCAACCCTCTAGCAGTGTCAGGCATAAACTGAATCAAACCAGTAGCGCCGCTTTTATTTTGTGCTTGGGGATTCAATCCAGACTCAGATGCCATCAAACCCAGAAGATCTGAAGGATGCACACCAACCTTTCTAGCAACTCTTTTTACTTCTTTTAAGAATGCAGTGTCATTTCCAACTCTTTGTTTTGCGATGCCAGAGAGTGCCATTTCACCCCCGCCGCCGCTGTCGTCGTTACTGCCACCACTGCCATCATACCCACCTCTATGATTCTTAGGATGAACGAGGGCAACAACTTTCTTAGTGCCAGCACCATACACAGCACCGACACCATCTACAACTGCCTGCCAGTGACCACTCCACAGTTTTCTACCACCATTCTTTGCAATCGCAGAGTCATTACCACTGCTGCTAGCAGAATTGTTCCAATCAGAATGTCTTGTAGAAAAAACCAATGATCCTGATGGGACTTTATTGCCTTTAACTGCTTTCTTCCATTGCCCAAAATTCATCTCCTTGACATTTACATTGCCATATGGTGATGTAATTTTTTTAGACTGACCAATATTTAATGCAGCATAACCAAAGTTTTTCACTGCTTGTGCCATCAAACCGCGAGGGTTATTGCGGTCACGTCCAGTTGCAACGTGAGGAGCACCGATTTTAGCATTATTTGCCTGAGCAGTATTCAAAACACCAGTAGTGCAATAACCAGCGGGAGCATTTACCAGTTTTGTGCCATCACCCAATTTAGCAAGCTCACCTCCTCTAGCAAAACCTTGAAGCAATCCACCAGCAGATCGCATCATTTTCGCAAAACGTTTCTCCTCTTTATTTGCTCTTTGTTTTGCTACTCCTCTTGCTTCACCATCTCGATATTCACCACCACCATCAAATCCTTTCATCATACCGCCAAGGTTATAACCCATACGGGATGCTTCGGTCATTCTCTGACCCATTAATCCAGGATTATTCTTTGTTGCTGGAGTATTGATTGGGACTACAAATCCGCCAGATGATTTTTGAGCAACATACTCCAATCCATGACCAATGAATGCAGTAGATTTACCTCCATCCAATGATACAGGATACCCAGACATGGGTCCATTAATAAATCCACCACCTCTAGCAAATTTCTTTAATTTGCCACCTCTCGCTGCTTCTTGCTCGTTTTCACCTTTAAATATCTGATATGTACCATATGCAGCACCAGCAACCAGAGCAACAACACCCGCTCTCTTCAGAGAAGTTACTGCCTTACTAGCAGTCTTTCTTAATGCCTTTCCAAAAAATTTAAATGCTCCTTTAAAATCTTTTAGAATCTTAAGAGGATTTTTTAACCACCTAATACCTAGGATTCCCAACCCAAGAGCAGTAAACCCTTTAATAAATCCACCAAATTTGTCTAACCAAGAAGCATCTTCATTACATAAAAGTTGCCACAGACCATCAATTGCATGATAGGCAACTGTGCCAAAGAAATTAGTAATTACACCAAGAATATCAAAAAGTTTTTCTAGTGTTTCTTTCGTCTTCTTCCTGTTTTCTTCATTACTTAACCACTTGAAGGCACCAACTGCAAGACCTCCTAGTAGTCCAGTAACCAATAAATTAAATAGTGATTCCAACCAAGATGGAGATTCCTTCTCTTCTTTCTCCTTTGGAGCTGGACCTTGCTGGGGTTTAGGTGCTGTTGGAAGATTATATTTAGCAACAAATCCCGACTTTGCTTGAGAACTAACTGCTTTATAAATCGCAAACTGAGTATCTCGCATCTCAACCATTGAGCGAGATACAGAATTAAGAGTTTTACCTAAGTTGTTAAATCCTGTAGTGAATGTTGCAAATGAAGTTACTAATTCATTTTGCCTTTTTCCTTCCCGTGTTTTTCCCTTAGCTGAGGGTTTAGGGACAGCAACGAATTTATATAGATCTATTTTTGAATTCTTTTTAACTGCCATTACTTACTCAAGAAAGGGGATTCTGATGAATATATTAGCTTGGTATCAATATTTATTGGAGTAGTAATGGGTACTGCAATAGGACTTTCAAACACGACTGGGAATGGAATCAATTCATTCTCTTTATCCATAGAGAATGCTTTAGAAAAATCATATTTACCAATTGTAGATGCATCTGAAAATACACCTTGGAATTTAGATGGATCTACTGAAAAAGCAGATGCCAAATCAGGAGTGGTTGATGCTGGTTGATCTCCTTCTAGATTAAGATCTGGGAAGATCTTACCCACCATTGCAGTAAATGCTTCCATTGGATTTGCATATTGTGGTGCTGATGGTGCGCTATCTACTGCAGTTTCGTCCGCAGAGTAACTATCTCCAGAATAATTATCATCGCCACCACTACCATCATCCTCAACATCAATAGCGTCAGCAACAGGACCAGTCATTCCCTTTGCACCTGCTTTAATGGCAGCTGCTAACTTAGAAGATTGTGCTTCAATAAATGCACCAGGATTTTTTAGATGCTTCATATTCAAAGCATCAATCTCAAGAAGTGTAGATAGATTATTTGGGTTTACAGCACCAAGTCCTCTTTGAGCACTATGAATTCCATATGCAACATTAACTGCTTTTAAGATAGGGTTTTTAGCACCTCTTGATGCCATACTAGGACTAACACCCATTGTGCCAGGTCTACCCATTGGCGATGGAGCATCCTGGTGAATTTCAATCGTTGTAATTCCTTTTGAATTATCAGCATCAATTCTCTTCCAGTTTCCCTTAGGGTCTGATCCAGATCTTGTACGAATTGGTTTTCTATAGACTGCTGCTCCACCAGATTTTGCTGCTGCCTTCTTAGCAATCATATCATTGAAATATGCCTCATTACTAAGATATCCTGCTTGTTTAGCAGCGGGGACAAAACCACCGCTAACGCCGCCAGCAGAAGCAGGCAATCCAGAAGAATATTTACCCCCAACAATATTACCACCAGCAGTACCAAATGCCCCAGATGGATCGGATGGTAACATATCAGCATGACCAGCATATAGTGCTACTTTACCGCCACTTGCCTTTTCGGGTAATCCTTCTACTGCTTTCTTACCTGCAATTGCTTGTACAATTTCTCCCAAGTCTGGCAGCATTTTACCAACAGACTTCATCGCATCGCCAACTTGCTTTGCATTAGGAATTTTATTAATCATCTTTTCTTCAAATTCCTGAATGCCAGGAACTAAATCTCTGGCAAACATATATGCATCGATGCCCATGGAGATTCCAGCACCAGGGACAAATCCAAAAATAGTTGATAAGTCGAAACCTGCAGATAGTGCTTCCAGTAATCCACCAAAAGGATCTCCTTGAGCAAATCTATCATAAGCAAACAGCATGTTGACCAGACCGCCAACAATAGGCAATGCCTTACCGCCAACTCGCTTGGCGATGCCCATGAAGTCACCAGCACCGTTAATACCTTTCTTCTTAAGTGCCTCAAGGATTTTTTTACCTATTGGAGTATTGAAGAGCGGGTCCATGATCTTGCCCGCCATATTCTTCAACTTTGTGACCACTGGTTCCATTAATTTTTTCAATGGAATCAGAATCATATCGGTAGCAGCTTGCTTTGCCTTTGCCGCTAAAGTGCCAACACCTTCTTTTATGAATTTTGCGGCATCTCCAACTTTATTATTTACCGCATTACCAATTTGTTTTGATTTTGCAGCAAGTTTCTTGCTGACATTGACCATATTCTCCCATTGCTTTCTTGCCGCCTCAGAGAGATTTGCATACGCATTTTTTGCCCAACCATCTACAAGACCCCATTTATCTGAGGCAGCCTTCATTAATCTATCACGAAGTCTAGCAGCATCTGCTAAGCGATCATCAACAAACCTAGTAAGGAAATTTCCCCTCCTGGGTTTTGCCTCTGGCATATTTCCCTCAAGGACATCATCAACTCCAGTTGTCGGTTTCCTTGGTTTACCGTCAGCATCTACATCCGCATCTGCTCCTTTCTTCTTACTACCTTCTGGTTCGTCAGTTTTCTTTTTATTTTTTGCGTCAGGATCATCACCAATACCTGCTAAGGTATCAAATAAGAATCCGAGAATACCTAGTGGATTAAATGCTAATAATAATCCGCTAATTCCAACCAGCACTTCACCAAGTCCAGTGAGTCTATCAATTAAACTCTTATCATCACCTGTTAATTTCTGCCACCCACCCCACACATTCATAACACGATCTTTGATAAAATCAAAGATCTTACCGAAGACACACTTTGCCTTCTCAAATGTTTCTAAAAA
>Ga0181591_10004525_pt1 | contig 12064 bp, 14 predicted proteins | sample 071ome_33_FD_133757 | JGI IMG/M metagenome (GOLD analysis project Ga0181591, IMG submission 133757) | Coastal salt marsh microbial communities from the Groves Creek Marsh, Skidaway Island, Georgia - 071412AT metaG (megahit assembly) | ecosystem: Environmental > Aquatic > Marine > Intertidal...
TCGCACCTAAAAATTGTATTTAATCCATTCGCCAAATCTGTTGCTCGGCATTGAGAAGTTTATGGTAAAACTCTTTGTCCATGATGTCGGCCACATCATCGTAGTTATACACGGGACGATAACCAAGTCGCTCAACGACTTTAACAAGGTGAAACATTTGCGATTCTTCAATCGGGTTTAGGATGGTTATTTTTGGTTTTTCCGGCAATTTTTTGTTTCTTTCCGACAAAAGAAAGGAATGGTTGCCGTTTTTGCGATGTGGCTTGCTAATGTAAGTGTTTCCGACAAAAATAAAATTGCCCATGTCCAGCGAACCTGTATATCCAACGGGAACGCCTTTGATGAACAAAACCCAATAATTCATTTTATCAAAAATGGCTGGATAACCTTTTTCCGAAGGCAAATCGTGACCGTAAGGCCACACATCAGCCAGCATTCGGTGTTCAAACACCTGCATGCTCATGCCCCGACACACCCAATTCAGCCTTTTGCTTTTCGTGTGCAAGACAATGTTCATGCTCTTGTTGTTTGAGAGCAAGGCTATGTTGGTGTTGCATTTCCAATTTCGCCATATCACGCTTATGTTCGGCTTCTGCAATCATTGTTTTTTGTTGTGCTTCAATAACACTTGGATGCAATTCAGTTTCAACCTGTTGCTCATGCTTCCACAATTCAAGAATGTTTTTGTATGCGTCTTTTGCTTCAACGCCAATAATCATAATGAGGGCGATAAAAGCCTCAACATTGGGAAGCACGATGTCCGGCTTGAAGATACCGTAAAAAATGACGGTTCCCGATGCGGCGATAAAGAGGTAGATAGTGGGAAGTGCGGTGCGCTTCACCATGCGGTCATTCACGGAGTCTTTATTCGCCATCATTATTCCCGCCTTGCTCGTTATCACGCATTCGTCCCATCGTCGGTTTAGAGGATTTTTCAAGTCGGGTATCGCCTTCGCCTTCCGGTTGCATACCCACTATGTCAAGTGATTGATTAAGTGTTAGGATTCCCGCTTGATACCCCATGACGGCTCGCTTCATGGACTCCATAGGAGACTCTTCGGCAATTGGCTCAAACATAAACTCCGGCAGGTCTTTCATTTGGTGCTTGATGCCCTTTAATTCAAGTTGCTTAGAGAACAATTGCATGACGCCCTGCTTGACGATGGATTGCAGACGGCTGATGGCGGTATTCGCCCACATGTTTGCGTTATATGTAGCCGCAAAGGTTGAACCTTTTTCTTGACCTGCGGCCACACGGGGAACATGGAGAACGGCGGCTACATTTGCACCCACCATGTCAAGGAAGCCACTATTGTCGGGAATGGTGTTGTTGAGGTCAACATGGTGCAGGGACACATAAGAAGGCAGGATAGGCATTTGGTCGCCACGCAGACCTTCAAAGAGTTTAACGACTTCATCCATAATGATGCCCAACCGCTCGGCTTGTTCGTCGGGGTCGGTGATGTGTTCAATGGCCGATTTGTCAATCGTGATGAATTGCTTTGTCATGGAGTCTTCCAAAGCGATGCGGTTGGTCATGGAGTTGTATTTCACACGGACAACCTGCTCAAGCGACGAAAAGCGGGATTGACCCCACACGCCGTAAGTTTGGCGGAGTTTGCTATCCTCAAACCAATTTGACTTGTAGTCTGTGCGAAGGTGGACAATTTCGCTTCGTGGGAAAACCATTGTATCAATACCTTGTTCACGCAGGATGTAGAAGTCGTTGCTCATAATGGGACTGTTTTCGTCGGCGGTGAACGGAAGGCCGTTTGCGCCTCGCCCATCCACAATTGTCATTTGACGGATGGGAAGGCTTTGAATCGCCGTGATTCCGACGCCAGTTCGCCCGACGAGTTTGTTGATGTCGTTCCCATAGACTTGCAGGTTGCGTAGAGCGTTAATAAGGAAGTCGTCAAAGTCCACGCTATCAATCATTTCAGCGATGGCTGAACGAATGGAGGCGTTCTTGGCTTTGCCGTAGTCAATACGATAATTGTTGGCCGTGAGGGACACGCTACGAACCGCCCCGTTCAATTCGGGGTCAAGTTTCACCATGTTGTCATACAAGTCAAACTTGTTCTTGAAGTTGGTGTCACTTTGAAACTTCTCAGTTTCCTCAAAGATGTTCGGGAGGCCAGCGGCCACGCTAAGGCTGACATTCGTGCCGACCCGTTGAATCGGGGCTTCTTCGGCCACGGCGTTGCGGCGAAACCTATCAAAGATACCCATGCTTGTAGCGACATGTTGCGTGATTTATCAATGTAGCGAAGTTTTTTGTTTTTGTTGATTTTATTTTCACAAAAAGAATAAATCGGACGACGGGTTGCGTTTTTGCTAATTCTTTTTTTCTTTCATAGGGGTGGAAGAAGAAATAGAAGTTAATAGAAGAACAAAGGGCTTTTCTAAAAACACCTATGAAACAATAAAAGAATTAAGAAATTGGCTTGCGGTGTAGCGTTTATTTCTTTTTGTTGATTTTGAAACAACAGAAACATAAATCTTCATAAAGGGTTCAATCATGCGTTTAAACATGAGAGCAAGGATTGGCTACGGTTATGACCTCATCGCAGAACACTACGACGACTCAATATCCAACATGGACAATGCACGCAAACTGCATGAATTGGACAACAAACGAAGCATCCGTGGGTGGGAAAACGCAATTTACAAGTGGCTGGACAACAAAAAACAGTCACCTGTGCCTTCAAAGCAAGACAATGAGACACCATTAAACGAAGTCAATAAGTCGTATCACTACGATGAAATCAACGATGTGTATTATACCTTCCTGTCAATTGCCGATAGAATGGTGGCCGTTGTTGGCGACAAGCATCGTGCGATGAAGGAAGCCTATTCAAACATGGTCGGCAAAGCGGCCTCCATGAACGAAATCACACGCGAGTTTGGTATTCCTCGTGCTTGGTTTGACGAATACCGACGACGACACGGTTGGACACACGACATGTCCCCTTACACCGATGAAGAAATCGCTACGACTGATGTTGAGCAATTGGTTGAAGACTTAGTGTTGAAGAGAAAGCATTTGCTACACGAGAAGTTTGAGCGACGAAAGTGGAAGTCCATTGAGGAATCTGCCGAGAAGTTTGAAATGTTTTCGTCCCATGTGCTAAACGAGTTTAAGCAATTGATTGGAGAAGATGTTTCGGAAGTGCCGAAAATTGCGATGAAAGAAGGCGGGGATGATTATTCCCTTGTTATCAGCCCAACGGACTTTCATTGGGGCAAATACGGATGGGTTGACGAAGTGGGGGAAACCTATAACTTTGACGAAGCCAAAAAACGCCTCATGGAAAAGACAGAAGAATTGATTTGCCGCCTTCCTTACAAACCGGAACAAATTATTTTGGCGACGGGTAGCGATTGGTTCCATGTTGATACCGACGGCGGAACGACCACGAAAGGCACACCACAGGACATGTGTGGAAGCCCTGCTGAAATCCTTATGACAGGTTGTCGGTTGGCTCGTGAACACATTGACTTGCTACGACAGGTTGCACCCGTCAAAGTGGTGTTCATGCCCGGAAACCACGACAGGATGAGCGCAACGGCGTTAATGATGTATCTTTCAGCCGTCTATGAAAATGTGGACGATTGCGAAGTTGTTGTCAGTCCATCCACGCGTCAATATGTGCGCTACGGAAACAATTTGCTCGGATTTATTCATGGCGACGGTGCAAAGAACCTCGTGGACTTGATGAGCAACGAACAACGGAAGTTATGGGGTGAATGCGAACACCACACTTGGTTTCACGGACATTTGCACCACAGGCAGGTTCTTGAGAAAAGCGGTTGCTTGATTATTCAATTGCCTTCCCTTGCTGGACACGACAGGTATCACGCCCGCCAAGGCTACACAACGAGCAAGGCTGGTTTGGCCGCTCATCTGCTTGACAAAGAAAAAGGATTGATTGCGACATTTTTTGCGCCTGTGGAGGGTGAGCATTGAATGGACAAATCAAAAAGTTAAGAAAATGCAACACTTGTGGGCATGAATGCTTTTCCCGTTATAATAGCCATAAACGCTGGTGTAAAAAAGAAAAAAAACATGTGTATTGCGGCACAATGAGGGTGATTCGGGATGAAGCGTGAACATGTGCGATGCGATTCTTGCGGTTGGGAAAGCAAAGGTCTTTCTCAAGCAAAGGCTTTTACGAGGATTTGCCCGTATTGTGGGCTACGCTCGTTGAAGCCTTGGTGATTTTATGTCTATGAAAGTTGATATTTTTTGGAAAATACCCGTGAATATGTTTGTGATGCCCAATGTCCCAAATCAAATCAGCCTTAGCGTTTGAACGCGCACGAAATGATGTGCGTTATTTTTACAGATACCTTGGGTATGCTTGGGGAGAGCATATCGGTGATTGGATGGACATGTATAGCGATAGGAAAGGCGCGCATGTTCATCGCGTTTGTATTATCGCCCCTCGTAGCCATTCAAAGTCAACCACGCTCGGTGTGAAACTGTTGCATATGTGCTTGTTTGAAAAGTTTAACGGCAAACCTATGGACATTTGGTTGTTTTCTGCATCCCAAGATACGGCGGTTCGGCGGTTGGCTGAAATTAGGAAGGACTTGACGACACACAAAGAATTGGCGAGGTATATTGATGCAAAGAAAGGTGGAAAGCGGGAATTGTGGTTGAACAATGGGGCGGTCATTCGGTGTTCCTCCGTTGGCTCGGCTATTCGTGGCGACCATCCCGCCGTTGTTGCACTTGACGATGTGTTGCTTGACGCAAAGAAAGAATTGAACAACGAGCAATTGCGACATTGGTTGCGAAAGGTTGTGATGCCGATGCTTGACCCCGGTTCGTTTTTGTTCTGCGTTGGAACGCCAATGAGCATGATGGACTTGTATCACACGGAAATGTTGGATAATCCCGAATGGAAAAGCCAAACATGGTCGGCTATCCCCAATTGGGACGAAAGCAAACATGAGCCGGAAAACCTGTATGCACTTTGGCCGGAGTTTCGCCCGATTGATTTTCTTTTAGAGCAAAAGAAAGTCGTTGGCGAATTGGAGTTTGCTCAAGAGTTTTTGTGTAAAGTGATTGACGATGAAGCGGCGGTTTATCCCCGCAAATACACACGCGCTAACATGGACTTGGAACAAGTCTTTGACAAGGAAAAGCGAAGCGAGGGAAGGTATGTCGTTGGCTTTGACCCGTCGCAAGGTTTGGGGAAGGACTATTCGGTGCTGGTGGCGGTTCGGCAAGAGTCGGATGGCTCGCTGGTCGTGGCGAACATTTGGAGGCGAAATGACTTTTCCCCCGATAGGCAGGCTGATATGATAGGCGAATGGTGCAAACGGTATAGTGCGCCACTTGCGGCTGAAGATGTCGGGTTTCAGCGATTGTTTCAAAGTCTCTTGGAGGCAAAAGGAATTGCGGTTGATTATCGCCAAAGCAAGGTAAGCAATAAAGGCTTGAAGCAGGGATTGTTGAACCGGCTGAGAGTTTGGTTTGAACGGGGCAAAATCGTGTTCCCATATGGGGATGACGCCACACGACGAGTCGTTTCGGAAATGCTGGAAGAATTGGAAAGCCATGCGTGGAAAGGCGGCGATATTGTGGACACCGGCGCACACAACGACTTGGTGATGGCCTTGGCTCATGCAATAGACCAATTCAGCCACGGCACGACGGGCGGCGTTGTTTGGGAAGCACGAGCGATGGGAAAAGGCGAATGGTCGGGCGGTAAAGGTAAAACTCGTGGACGAAGCAAAATGTTCCGAAGTGTGAAGCGGCGTTAGGCTTATAAACTTGTTTTTGAGATTTTTTGTTGCGGATTTTTTGAGGTGGTTAGCAGGTGTGTCGGCGGCGGCGACCCCTGTTTTTGGCCGAAAAACGCACATTTTGAAAAAATCGCACAGAAACGCCCCTTCTCGCCCTCCGTTTTCGTCGGTGCTACTCATGCCGCCCACGCCCCGTTTGCGTCCAAGGAAGGTGCGTTCTCGTGCTTAATTTGGGCATTCACGGCGGGCGGTGCTGGTGGCCTGTCGGGAATCGCGACCGTGACGGTGGGCGGTGGCGAGAATCGCGCCGGTTGAACAGGCATGCAAGAACGCCCCGTTCACCATGTCGGGGCTACGGTGACACGGGGCAACATCACCGCTTCGCCCCTTTTCGTTTGCTTGTTTCTGCCCTCCTGTGTTCCGTCTGTGTGGTGTTGGTGTCAGTCCTCAAAGGTCGCCAAGGTGAAGCGGCTCAAGAGCGAGGCCAAAGGCGAGCGTATGACCGCCCGTCCCGTTCACAATTTCATAGCACACCGGCACGAGAGCCGCCGTCACTTTGACGGTCGTCCCGTGTTGCTGGGTGCGAATCTTGACACGGCAGGCCATGAGAGCGGCGAAGGCGTCTTCAACGGGCATCAATCCGAGCATGGCCTTCTCCAAGGCGTTGAAGGCAAACTTCGGCATGATGAACGACTTCATCTCAACACGCCAGCCACCGACGACCTTCAAGCCAGCCTCGGCGGTGGTGATGAAGGGCAGGTGGGCGGTGTTGGAGTTTCGTCCAAGCAAGCGAGCAGGCGTCCCGCATTGAGGACAACCTCCGGCAGTCTTCACCTGCTGGTTTCCGAAATTGAACGCCTTCATGCCTGCCTTCTTGCAGGCTGAGCAATAGCGAGCCGTTGCGAACACACGAGAGGCGAACCAATCCATCACGGTGTCAAGGTTCAACATTAGGTGCGCGTCGCTGTCGGCGTCAAGGTGCGTGGTGTTGCCGTTCTCGTTGAGGGTTCGCACGCTGGCGGCGTTGACGAAGGCCACGCCGCCCTTGAGTTTGTCTCGCAGGATGGCGAAGGACTCACGGAGCATGGCGGCGGATTCAATCACCACATGGCGCATAAAGGAACCTTCCTTCAAGCCAAAGGCGGCGATGGCTTCGGGTGAAGCGGTTAGGTGTCCCTCCGGCACTTCAATGGCTTCCTGTCCCGACTTCGCCACCATCGCTTGACGGGAGGCGAGGTCGGCGGCTTCCCATTGGTGGAAGGCCAGCCATGCGGCGGCGGCTCGGCGCACGCTTTGGTTGGTGCTGAGAGCCGTTGACATGAGGCCGTCCATGGTGTTCAAGACGAAGGGCTTCCCGTCCATGATGAGGCCACGGACGGAGAGCAGGCCAGTCTTGAGAAGGTCGGTCTGCGTGACCTTTCGTGCGTTGATGCCCACGAAACGAACCATCCTCACGAGGTCGCCCATCTTGAGAGCGTCCTTGGCGGCGTAGCCGTTGGCGCGGCGGGTGGCCTTCGTGTCAACCTGTCCGATAGTGGACAGGAAGCGCAGGATGGCCTCCACGAGAGCGGCGTATAGTCCCGCTCGGACTTGTTCGGTGTCTCCTTCACCGTTGCCGGTGAAGGGGTTTCCTCCTTGGTTTTGGTCGGTCATTTTTCGTCCTCCTTTTCTGCGGTTTCGGGGTGTTGATGCGTTTCGCTGGGTGTTGTTCCTTCGCCGCGTAAGCGGCATACCGTCGGTTGCCCATATATCAAGGTTAGGCGATTTTTCCTTGAAATTAGGCGGATTTGACCCCGCCGGAGGCGCGCCGGAGGCGGCGGGAATCGCGGCGACGGTCGCGGCACTACTGAACCGGAGGTTGGGTAATGGGGCGGGCGGTGGAGGTTAAGCGCGACTAACTCCGAAGGGGCGACGGGGCGGTTAGTCGGAAAAAGTTAGTCGGAAAAAAAAGCAGTTAGTCGGAAAAAAATCCGACGAAAAAAAAGCAAAAGTTAGTCGGTATTTCCTGCGGTTAGTCGGAAAAAAGTTAGTCGTAAAAGAGAAACGGTTAGTCGGAAAAATCCAGACCGAAAAAAAGTTAGTCGGTTAGGCAGAATCCACCGTTAGTCGGGTGGGTGAAAAGTTAGTCGGGGCCACCCCGTCAGCCTTGGCGGGCGGGGGAGCGTTGTTCATCTCGGTGAGATGGAATGGGGTGCGGGTGCGGTTCGTCGTCAGCGGGTGGCGGCACAGGCAGGGCAAACGGTAGCGGTTCCGTTGTCAACGGGGCATGTGTCGTCTGCGAAGCGGGCGCGGTGGTGCGGTGGGGTTGAACGCCACAGGGGCGCGCCGCACTTGTAGGTTGAAGCACCGGAAAGGCGGATGTGAAGGACTCGCATCAGTTCCACCCCTCAAGGTCGGCGGCTTCCAACTCGTCAGCGATGGACGGGGCGTCGTCCTCGTCTGCTGGTTCGGTGATGCCGAGCATGGCGTCAACCTGCTGGTGAGCGGATTGAACGGCGGCGGCGAGGTCGTCAGCGGCGGCGGCCCATCCGTCGGCGGTGTTTGCGAAGTCCCAAAGGGCGCGATGCAGGGTTGCACGCAAGGCCATGAGAGCGCGGTAGTGTTGGCTAACGACCCCGCCAAGGGCGAAGGCCGGTGCGGGTTCTCCCGCAATAGGGTTGGTTGGGGTATGGTTTTCCTCCATGTAGTGAAGCAGGGCGTGGGGGTATATGAAGGCAACGACGCCGACTAACTGCGGGGAAGCCGCCGAAGGCGGGGTTAGTCGGGGGGAAGGGGGGTGTTAGTCGCGCCTAACTTTTAGCGTCCCTGTGTCGTGGTTAGTCGCAATTTTTTAGTCGCACCTAAATTGGAGGGGGTGGACGAATGGTTAGTCGGATTTGCGCCTAATTGATTTTTGGTTAGTCGCTTTTTTGTTAGTCGGAAAAAAATAAAGTTAGTCGGAAAATATCCGATAAAAAGTTAGTCGGAAAAAAAAAGACCGAAAAAAAGTTAGTCGGGAAAAAAGACCTCCACAGTTAGTCGGTTAGGCACACCGTTAGTCGGTTAGGTGGATGTGTCCCCGTCCCCCGCCGTGGCGGGTTGGGGGCGTTGAACCCGTCGGTGACGGTTCTTGAGTTAGTCGGTTAGGCGACTTCCTCATTCGTTGCGGTCAATGTAGCGCACGACAATGGTCGCGGACAATTCCGGCCACTTCACGATGAAGTCCAAAGGCTTGGTTTGCATCATCTCAAATTGGTCGGTCATGTAGCCATCCCACCGGCACGCGGTGTCATAGGTCTTTTCGTAGGCCAGCATAAACTCTTCACCGCCGCACCATGTAAAGGCGCGAAGGGCATCTTTTGCTTCTTGTCGGGTTATCATGGGTTTTCACCTCAATATACCGTAGAAGGTGGAGGTATATAATACCGACGGTAGCGACTAACCAAGGGTTAGGGTCTTGGCGGGTGGATATTAGTCGCGCCTAATTTTACACGCAATTTTGTTATTTTTTAAGCAAGTTAGTCGGTTTTGCCGTTTTTGAGCCGGTTAGTCGCGCCTAACGGTATCACGACCAGCACAACGGTTAGTCGCAATTTTGCGGGGGGATGCGCCGATGGGGGGGTAGAGGCGGGTCATCGCGATTTTCCGCCTAACCACGCACCCGAAAGCCCGCCGGTTAGTCGGTTTTATTTTTTCCCCCCGACTAACTGTATCAGCCGCAGTAGTGCGGTTAGTCGCAATTTTCAAAGTGGGTGCTTCTGTCCCCCCATAATTTGAGGTAGGGTTGAGATTCCGCCTAACCAGCCGACCGAAAGCGATACAGTTAGTCGCGCCTAACCACCCATAAAACGCAAATCCCGACTAACCCACACCGACTAACAATATCACGAGCAGTCACACGGTTAGTCGCAAAAAAAAGTCACAACCCTTCCCTATTATGCTCGGAGGAAATCGCGCCAAATCTACGACTAACCGCATGACCGAGAGGCTAAAAATTAGTCGCGCCTAACCAGCCGAAAATCGGTGATTGCGACTAACTTGATGCTTGGTCTTTTTCGCCAATGTGCCTCCGACTAACTTTTTCGTATGCCCTAAAAATTATTAGTCGCGACTAAAAATCCCACAGAAATTATTGACTACAAAAACGGTTTTGACTACAAAAAAGTTAGGCGCGCCTAACGGGTCGTGGCGTTTCCGCCTAACTGCTGATTCTGTGGGGTTTAATTAGTCGCACCTAACTTCCGAGCCGCCGCCCACGGGTTAGTCGGCTTCGCCGGTCGCGGTTAGTCGGTTAGCCGGAAAGGGTTAGTCGGGCTGAAAACGGCTGGTTAGTCGTGAAAAATCCCGTGTGTCGTTAGTCGGTTAGGCGGTTGGTTAGGCGGTTAGCCGGAAAAAAATAGATTATGGGGTTAGTCGCAAAAACGCAGGCCATAACTGATGGCCTCCCAGTCCCTTGGTTAGTCGCTAAACCCGACCCGAAAAATCCCGACGATAGACCCGACGAAATCCGACCCCGAACCGATGCCTAACCGCACGACGGCGACGGCTCAAGTTAGTCGGGCTGAAAACGCCCCGAAAGAGGCCGTTTTCTTATAGTGTATGACACGCGAGATGCTTGGTTAGTCGCCATAGAAAGCCTTATAAACCCCTGCGTCTATGGGTATTTGGAGGCAAAGAAACATGCGAACCAAAACCAAGCGAAGCCAGCGACCGAAAACCCAAACGGTGTCCATTAAGGGCATCGCCTGTATCAAATGCGGGTGCAAAAAGTTTGTGCCGACCCCCTGCGGTGGGAACGGCACTTGCGTCCATTGTGGACGATTCCAAATCCTGTGGGGTGCTTATTGATGATTCTTCGGTCATCCGACGCCGACAAAATCCAACTCGCCATCGCGATTCTCCGCATGACGCACGAACCCGAAAGGGATGAAAACCATGACCGTGAGATGCTGGCCTTCATGTCTCAGCAAATCACCGCCGCCCTTGAAGCGTTGGAGGGTCGCCAATGAGGGGCGACGCGATTCCCTGCCGATTCTGCGGCTTCCTTCAAATGCCGCGCCTCACCTTCAACACCTCAAAGACGCGCTGGCGGCTTCACATACCCACGGACACCTGCGAGTTTTGCACCAACAGGGAAATGGAGTTTCGGGAGATGAGCCAATGACCGAAAAAATCCCCACCCCTGCCGACGCTCTCCACGCGCTCACGGAGGCCATGAAAACGCTTGATGCCTCCCTTCGTGTTCACCAAACCTTCCACCCGCGACGCTTGCCGCACCAACTCCACCCCGACGACGCGCAGATTTGCTACATGCACACGGGCGAGATTTTCAACCGCATTGAAAAAATCCGAAGGAGGCTTCAAGGTGACTGAAACCTGTCCCCAAAAGAGGCCATGCGCCCCGTCGGTTTCCGAAATCTTCCACCGCCCCGACCCGCTGATGTCGGCGGCTCTCATGTGCGAGGCATGTTCGCACGAAATCCTGCGCCGCCTCGTTCAAGAGCGGGTGGTGGTGGTTAGTCGCCAAGAAAAGATTTATAAGGCGGCTACACTTCTCTCAAATTGGAGGCAAAACCTATGAGCAAACCGACAGACCCGTTTTACCACACAGACCGCTTCAAAATTGAATGGATTGACGACCCCGAAGGCGGGATAAAATCCGCCTGTGGGCGTTTCCGTATCACACCGCTTCCCGTGGAATACAGATACGGGCGTTTCGGTTGGGGAATGCGTGTTTCTGTTCATCCTTACATGCTCACCGACAACGACCCCAAGTGGGCTTGTTTCACGACTTTCCAACGGCGAAGTGACGCTTTCCTTTGCGCTGAAGTTAGGAGGCAAAACCTATGACATGGATAAAACAAAAACCCGACGAAACGAGCGAAGCATTCCTGCAACGCGTGAACCTGTGGCTGATTCAGCACCCCACTTGGGCGATGATTTACGACGACATTTGGCTCTCGCTTCGCGACCGATACCCCGCCTTAGACAAAGACTCTCATTCTCTCATGGCCTACGCGGCCTACGCCTCGCTTTACGCCAAGTTTGGGGGTGCAAAAAATGATTGAATGGTTTGAGCAATCCGATTCTATGGGCTTCATTGGCCTCATATCCTCATGTGAACGCTTCCGCATTCGGGAACAATACGGGATTCCTAATTTCCGCTGGTGTCTGTGGGACTCAAAAAATCGGAACAGCCGACCTCTCGGCATTCCCGCACGAACCATTGAGGCATGCAAAAAGATGGCTGAATGGAGGGTGAACGAATGAGCAGAACCTATACCCCCGACGCCGAATCATGGGCGCGATACAAAGCCCACAGAAAAAA
>Ga0181591_10004527_pt1 | contig 12062 bp, 8 predicted proteins | sample 071ome_33_FD_133757 | JGI IMG/M metagenome (GOLD analysis project Ga0181591, IMG submission 133757) | Coastal salt marsh microbial communities from the Groves Creek Marsh, Skidaway Island, Georgia - 071412AT metaG (megahit assembly) | ecosystem: Environmental > Aquatic > Marine > Intertidal zone...
GATTAGAATACCATAAAGAGGTACTCCTTTTGTTAAGGAAAATGTACCGTCAATTGGGTCAATAATCCATTTGTAAGGACTTTTTCGCAAGTTGTCTTCGTATTCCTCCCCGATTATAGAATGTGTAGGAAATTCCTCGAAAATAGAGTTTCTAAGTTATTTTTCTATAAAATAATCAATGTGAGTGACAGGTGTTTCATCTTCCTTTAATTCAAAGCTTATCCCATCATTAGATCTAATTTCAGAAAATACATCATTAAACTCGGACACCTCGGAGACAAATTTTTTGAAACGATTAAAAGTGATATCATCCATTGAGAAAAGTACTTTACATTGATTTTGAAGGATCCCTGTTAAAAGGGATACGAGAAATAGGCTATCTGATCACTGAAGACGAGAAGATAACTTATTCTCAAGAAGAGACTGGAGATAAAGCAATAGGTGTCCTTCAAAATATTCGGTTAAGCAGTTTTTCATACATTGCGGCACACAATTCATATATTGAAAAAAACCTAATAAAAAATTATTTTCCATACCAAGTTGATAAAGCGACAAAAACAGTGATAAAGAATAAGTGGTTGGATACTCTAGAAATATACCGAAAACTTTATCCTAATTTAGAAAAATACGATCTAAAATCGTTAGTAAAGACATTTATTTCCGATACGGCTTTGAAAAAAGAGGCTGATGAAAGGTGTGCAAATCATAAGAGCAATTACCACAATTCTTTGTTTGATGCTATATGCGTTTACCACTTAGTAAAGAGGCTGGAGAAAACAATTAATCTAGATCATTTTCTGAACTACCACTAACATCTTCTATTACATCAGGAACAGTTTCTGCACTGCCGTCATTGGCAACATCTCCATCAGAATCATCCATTTCTTCATCGAGTTCAACTACTTCAGAGATTCCAACAAGAAAGTCTTTAGGTGACAAATTAACTAACTTTACACCCTTAGACCCTCTGCTGGTTTCTCTGATATTCTGTACTGCACAACGAACCGTTTGACCTGCTTTCGTTATCATTAAAATTTCACTTTCAGGATCTACACTGATCGAACCGCACACAGCTTCAGTATTCATAGCAATAACTCCCTGGCCTCCTCTTTTTCGAGGCGACACTTCTTCATTTTCACTAGATTCACCACCACGAGGAAGGAATGAACTAAACTTTGTTCTAATTCCGAGACCGTTTTTACCAGCGATTAAGAGCAGTTTTTCATCTTCAACTTTAAGAAGATTAACGACAGCGTCATTATCCTTTAATTTAATTCCACGTACACCACGAGTGACGCGACCTTGATCACGCAATTGCTGTGAATCAAAACGCAAACCTTTACCTTTTGCAGTAAGAACCATTAAATGGTCATCTTGTTCAATTTGCAAAGCTTCTAAAACTTCATCCCCTTCATCAACATTTATACCGATAATCCCACCTTTACGGTGATTTTTATAAGCACTTATTTTCGTCTTTTTTACTACACCTTTTTTAGTGCACAAAACCAAGGATTTATCCGACTCGAAATCATCAACTGCAATTATGGCAGAAACTTTTTCACCTTTTTGCATTTCTAAGAAGTTAATAGTGTTTCTTCCTTTTGAAGTTCGGCTACCTTCGGGGATTTCATAAGCTTTTTGAACATAGACTCTTCCGTTTTGCATAAAAAACATTAATGTGTCGTGAGCATTGCAAGTTTTAAGCAGAGCAACAGGATCTTCATCTTTTTGGCCACTTCCAATAACACCTTTTCCGCCTCTATTTTGGATTTTGAATTCGTCAACAGTAGTACGCTTGATAAATCCAGACTTAGTTATTGTAACCACGCAACCATCATTTGGAATAAGATCCTCCATGGAGACATCTCCTTCTGCCTCAGTTATAAGAGTCTTGCGCTCGTCACCATAGGTTTCTTTTACTTCTAATAATTCATTTTTTATAAGATCTAAGAGTTTTCTCTCATTTTCTATAATATCGGTTAATTCAGAAATTAGCGTCATCAGTTCTGTATATTCAGCATCAATTTTTCCACGTTCCATCCCAGTTAATTGGTATAACCGTAAATCCAAAATTGCATTAGTCTGTCTCTCTGAAAGATTATATTTAGAAGACAGATTAATTTTTGCGTCATTTCGATTATTGGACGCTCGAATTATTCTAACAAAATCATCCAAATTGTCTAAAGCAATCTTATATCCTTCAAGAATATGAGCTCTATCCTGTGCTTTGCGTAATCGAAATTTAGTCCGTCTTAATATAACTGCGCGCCTGTGTTCTACATACAGTTCTAGTGCTTCCTTTATATTAAGTTGTCGAGGTTTCAACTTATCAAGTGCTAATAAAATAACACCAAAACTGCTTTCAAGCGCTGTTAATTTATAAAGTTTATTCATTGTAACTCGCTCGATCTCACCCATCTTAAGTTCAACGACAATTCTTGTTACTTCAGTCGATTCGTCTCTTAGGTCGCTGACGCCGTCCAAAATCTTTTCGCGCACTAAATCTGCTATTCTTGTTACTAGAGTAGCCCGATTAACATTGTATGGAATTTGAGTAATGATGATTTGCTGCTTACCACTCGGCAAATCTTCTACATGCATACTTCCTCGCATCCGAACAATTCCTCGACCAGTATTCATGTAGGACTTAATTCCAGATCTTCCAGCAATACTACCGCCTGTAGGAAAATCAGGTCCGGGCAGAATAGTCATTATCTCATCAATTGAAATGGACGGGTCATCTATAAGGGAACAAATCGCATCAATAAGTTCCCTTAAATTATGAGGAGGTATGTTCGTTGCCATACCCACGGCGATTCCTGTGGAGCCATTCATAAGCAAGCCAGGTAAACTCGCGGGTAATACGGAAGGTTCAGTAGTGCTTTCCTTGTAATTCGGAGTGAAATCTACTGTATCTTCATCAATATCTTTGAGTAACTCTTCAGACAGCTTTGTTAATCTACACTCGGTGTACCTGTATGCCGCGGCAGAATCACCATCAACTGATCCGAAATTACCCTGACCATCAATCAGTGGATACCTCATTACCCATGGCTGGGCCATTCTAACTAAAGTATCGTACACCGAACCATCACCGTGTGGATGATAGTTTTTTAAAACTTCTCCAACAACACCTGCGCATTTATCATAAGCTCTGTTGTGCAAAAGTCCTTCCCTTAGCATGGCGTATAAAACCCGGCGTTGCACAGGTTTAAAGCCATCTCGAACATCAGGAAGGGCACGGCTTACAATGACCGACATTGAATAGTCGATGTAAGCAGATTGCATTATTTCGGTAATGTTACCGTTAATTAAATTCTCACTGGTTTCGTTCATAACTTAGAAAAAAATTTTTTATGCGTCTAGGAAAGTAACATTGAGTGCATTATCCTCAATAAATGCTCTCCGGGGTGCAACTTCTTCACCCATAAGCATTGTAAAAATATTATCTGCCTTAATTGCATCCGCTATTTCTACTTTAACGAGGCTTCTGGTTGTAGGATCCATAGTTGTTTCAAACAATTGTTTTGGGTTCATCTCACCCAAGCCTTTATATCTTTGGATTTGGAGTCCCTTCCGGCCTGATATTCGTACACTTTCAAGAAAATGGCCTACTCCACTTAAATTTATTTGGTTATCTTCACCCTCTGATGTGAGAGAATATGTTTCGCTTTTTTCATCGCTGAAAAAGGAACAGTCAATTCCAATATCTATACAGTTAGAAATGAGTCTCTCCAATTCTTTTGATTCAAAAATTTGATGAACAGAAATCCTTTGTGAGACACTTGTGCCATTTTTCTCAATTTCTTTATGAAAAATGTTTTCGTTGGGATCATCAGATAATTCGTGTGATTGCAAAAAACCAATTTTTGACTCTATGTCTTTGAAAAACCTTATTTCTTCTTCATTTCCTGTTCTAATGCGGGCAAGATATCGAGGAAGAGAATTATTTTGAAGATCTAATTTTTGAAAAAGTCGTTGCACGGTACAACCATATCTTCCAAGCCCTTTACCTATCGACTCAATTTCAATAAAAAGATCTGTTATTTTTGATAATTCATCATCATTAAAAATGTAATTATCTTTATTTCTCATAAGCTTTAAATCTTCCATACCTAGAGAAATAAGAATCTTACTCATTTCAGAGTCATCTTGAATATATTGTTCTGTTTTTCTTCGTTTAATTTTGTATAGAGGTGGTCTGGCAACATACACATATCCACGTTCTATTAATCCTTTCATTTGTCTAAAAATGAATGTCAATAAAAGCGTACGAATATGAGCACCGTCAACATCTGCATCCGTCATAATTATTATTTTGTGATATCTTGCTTTATCAGCGTCAAACGAACCTTCTCCTTCATGCTCTCCAATGCCAGTGCCCACAGCTGTAATTAAGCTTCTTATTTCGGCATTATTAAGAACTTTATCCAATCTTGCTTTTTCTACATTTAAAAGTTTACCTCTCAAAGGGAGTATTGCCTGAGTTAAGCGATCTCTTCCTTGTTTCGCAGACCCTCCCGCTGAATCACCCTCCACAATATAAAGTTCACTTTTGGAAGGATCCTTTTCGGAACAGTCTGCCAGCTTTCCTGGCAAGCCACCTCCTGAAAGGGCTCCCTTACGAACGGTTTCCCTTGCTTTTCTTGCAGCCTCTCTAGCACGAGCGGCGTTCACAACTTTTTCGATAATTCCCTTGGCCTGATCAGGGTTAATTTCGAAATGATGCTTCATTTTCTCACCTACAATTTTCTGTACTATTCCATCTACTTCTCGGTTTGAAAGTTTTGTCTTGGTTTGCCCCTCAAATCTAGGCTCTGGTACTTTAACAGAAATTACTGCTGTCAAACCTTCTCGCACATCATCACCGGTTAATGATAGCTCCTTTTCTTTAAGTAAGTCATTTTGCCTGGCATAATTATTTATCACCCGCGTCAGTGCAGTTCTGAAACCAGATAGATGCGTGCCGCCCTCGATGTTATGAATAGAATTAGCATAAGCATAAAGTTGATCGGAAAAGGAGTCGTTGTATGTGAATGCAACTTCTGCAACAATGTTGCCATTACCTGTCTCCGCTGCGGCTTCCCCAGTGAAGTAAATTGGTTCCTGGATCAGGCATGTTTTATTTTGGTTTAAATAACTGACATACTCACTGATACCATTTTCAAACAGAAACTCTTCTTTTTGATTGTTTTTGTCTTCCTGTAAGGAAATTTTTACCCCTGGATTTAGGAACGCTAATTCTCTAAGCCTCTTAGCAAGTAAATCAAATTTGAATTCACGTGTTTCAGTAAAAATCTCGTCGTCAGGCATAAAAGTTATTTTAGTACCTGTTGTATCACTATCACCCGCTACTCGTAGTTTTTCAGTGGTTATACCTCGCGAAAACTCCATTTGATGCACTTTACCTTCTCTTCTTACCTCTGCAATAAACCAAACCGATACTGCATTCACGCACTTCGCTCCTACTCCGTGCAAGCCGCCTGAAACCTGATATGCACCTTTTCCAAATTTACCTCCAGCATGCAGGTTTGTAAGTACCAACTCAAGTGCTGGCATATCGTACTTAGGATGCATATCAACTGGAATACCTCTTCCATCGTCCTGAATCGAACATGATCCATCTGCATTGAGTTGTACCTTTATCTCGCTGCAATGACCAGCAAGTGCTTCGTCTATTGAGTTATCGACTATTTCAAAAACGCAATGATGGAGACCCCGTTCATTTGTATCCCCAATGTACATATCGGGCCTTTTTCGAACTCCTTCTAAGCCCTCAAGTTTTTGAATCATTGAGGAATCATAATTTTCTTCGTTATCTTGACTATCAGTTGACATAGGTGATTGGGATGGAGTTGATATAAGTAATGCTTATGTTTAAATTTAAATCTTAGATCCTTTCAATCGATCTTCGGAGGTGCTTGTACATTGCATAATTTTGAGTGTTCGCACCAACTTGGTCAAGAGGAGACTCAGGATAAATTAGTTATTTTATTCACAATTTATAACCCCAATCAATCTCAGGCTACCTTTTACTTAAATAGCTATATTATATGGTTTTATGCTAATATTAAAGAGACGGTTTGCATTTCTTTTTTAATGAAGATCACCAAAAGAGAGGATATAGAGATTTATCGGAGCATATTATCGGCAAAATAAAGATGCGTAATCCAATTTTCCATACCGATCGTTGTTTTAAAATATTCGTATGTTTTCCTGGAATTACTATTAATATGAGTAATAATAACCTAGAGCGTAAAATCCCAATAAAAACATACCAAAGCAATGGTACCGGTGAAGTAAATTAGGTTTAAGAATATTCCAATTTTGGCAAAATCAGTAAATTTATATCCACCAACAGAATAAACAAAAGTGTTCGTCTGATAGCCAATTGGGGTTATAAAGCTAGCAGAAGCTGCTATACATGTAGTCAGCAGAAACGCTCTCGCATCCACTGCTGTAAGTCCTATCTGGCTTGCAATTTCTAAGGATATCGGGGCCATGATTACAATGGTCGCCGCATTAGAAAGTAGCTCAGTTAAAATAGATGTTATCAAATACAGCACAATTAATGTAAGGATAACTTGTGTAGGGCCATCCATGCCACCTGCTGTTATTTGACTAACGGAAGAAGCAATCATGCGAGACCCCCCCGAAAACTCCATTACCATACCAAGTGCAAGCATCCCATAGATTAGCACTAAAATATTCCACTCTACCGACTCATATGCTTCACGAGGCTTTATGCATCCAGTAACAAAAAGTAGAGCAACCCCGAGAAGTGAGGCCACCGAAATAGGTAACCATCTCAAAGCAGCTGTCAATATAACCATAAACAGTACACCCAATGCAATAGGAGCTTTATTTCTAAAGTTCTCCATCGGAACCATAGCTTGGTCCAAAAGAATGGTTTCTTCGGATTCCCTAAGTTTCTCAATATCATTTCTTGTCCCCATCAGTAAAATCGTATCACTTGCATGCAGCCTGATCTGATCCAACTGTGAATTTAAATTTTTGCCTTTCCTGTGAAGTGCCAAAGTGGCCAAGTTATATCTACTTAGAAAATTTGCTTCCCTTATTGTTTTTGAAATTAAGGGTGACGATGGGCCTATGACTGCTTCGACCATCAAGGATTCTTCCGACGAAATTTGTTCTAGACCATACTTAGTTTCATCAACTAAATCCAGCCCGTCGATTTCCTTTGTTTCTATTATTCCTTGTGGTTTACAGGATAGAATTAGTTTATCACCAGCAATCAGATTAGTGGTTTTTGCCGCACTTCCCAAGGAGTTACCCTGTCTAATAACATCAAGAATTCTTGTTCCGGACATTTTTGCAATGTCACTCTCAAAAGCTATTCGACCAATGAGTGGGGACGATTTTAGCACTACCGCCTCGGTCAAGAATTGCTTCTGCTCAATTTCTGATAAAATGCTCGTGAGTCCCTCACGATCAGGAAGAAGCCGCTTAGAAAAAAGCGTCAAAAAACCGAGTGATATCAGAAGTAAGGGTAAGCCGAGTTTGCTCAACTCAAACATCCCGATCGGCTCCAAATTAGGATAAACATCTGTCGAAGTAATTATTCCATTGGCTAAAATATTTGTGCTTGTACCTACGAGGGTACAGCAACCTCCGAAAATTGAAGCATAAGAAACTGGGATGAGCAATTTGGACGAGGATACGCCTAGCTGCCTCGACAGAGTGAAAATTACGGGCAACAAGACAACCACCACAGGGGTATTATTTACGAATGCTGAAACAAGTGCTACAAGTCCGAGTAAAAGCAGCATGAATTTACTGTAGCCAAATTTACAAAAAAAACCTAACAGCTTGGATATTTGTTCAATAACTCTACAGCGATTTAAAGCTGCACTTATGACAAACATGGCTGCTATGGTAAGAGGTGCTTCGGAGGAAAAAACTTGTAAGATTTGCCTATAATCGGGCCATGCACTAAAAAATCCGAAACAAGATATTAAAAGAATAATCGTCAGCAAAGCTAGGGCAGTTACATCCACACTTATTTTTTCCAAGAAAAAGGACAGCAGTGCACAACCCAATAATATAAAACTTACTACCGCCTCAATTTCCATTTCCTATTTGTTGTACAGCCCATCATTTAATATCTATTTAAATTACTTTAAGCATATCAAGAGTCCTTTTATTGTCCATTCGTAAGCATTTCCACTGAAGCACACATTAAATGAAATTAATCCGACGCCCAAGACGACTCCGTGAACTTAGCTTAGCAAAAGCAATGATCAGGGAGTGTTCACTTCATAAAAAAGATTTCATACTGCCAGTTTTTGTCAGCGATCATTGTGAAACCAAGGAGCCCATAGAGTCCATGCCTGAGGTTTATAGATGGTCTGTAGATGCCATTGTTGCTCAAGTAGCTCACTGGAAAGCAATTGGTCTTAATGCATTTGCCTTATTTCCATGTGTCATGCCCGAGAAAAAGTGCTCCACAGGGAAAGAGGCTATTAACCCCAACTCCATTTCTTTTCAAGCTGCCAAGAAAATCAAGGAGCGCCATAAAGACACTTTATTGATAGCAGATATCGCTTTGGATCCATTTACTGATCATGGTCATGACGGGATCTTGGACTCTTCAGGTAAAGTTGATAATGACTTGACCGTAGAAATCCTATGTAAGTCTGCCGTAATTGCCGCTCAATCGGGCTTTGATGTTGTTGCTCCTTCTGACATGATGGATGGAAGAGTGGGTGAAATTAGAAAATCGCTTGATGAGGCTGGATTTGAGCATGTAGCCATTCTAGCTTATTCCGCAAAATTTTGCTCAGCTTATTACGGCCCGTTTCGTGACGCTATTTCATCTTCACAAAAAGAACCCATTGATAAGTCTGGCTATCAACTCGATCCGGCAAATCATCGCGAAGCACTCCTTGAATTAAAGTTAGATGAACAAGAGGGTGCTGATATTCTTATGGTAAAACCTGCTGAGCCATATTTAGACATTATCAAATCTGCAAAAGAAAACTCATCTCTACCAGTCGCAGCGTATCAAGTATCTGGTGAGTATTCGCGAATTTGGGCAGCTAGCAAATTAGGTTGGCTGGATTTAGATAGATGTGCAGAGGAATCATTAATTAGTATCAAAAGGGCTGGTGCTGATATGATTTTGACCTATTTTGCTGAAAGGATTGTGGCTAGAATTTAGCGTTCCTCATCCGGGGCTCCACCTTCATAAGGGGTCGCCTCCTCTTCCTTTTCTTCTTCCTCATCCCACTTCAAGTCTTCGTCCGGCAATAACTTTTCTTCCTTATCAGAGACTTCCACCAAGTCTGCTTCTAAATCTGAGTAATCATCTTCGTCATCTTCGTCTTTATCGTCACCTTCCAAATCTGCATCGATCGCAAAGCCATCAGGAACAAATTCTAAAATGGCAATAAGTTCATCACTAAAATGGCTTCTCCTTCCTTCCAGAAAATCATTGTTATGTTTTTCGGATAACACTTCCTCCATTTCTTCTTGCGTGTATGGTTCGGCAAATTCTATCAATTCATTGAGCATTGTTACTCTGATTTGCGAAACATGATTCAGAAAATCAGCATAGGGTCCTTTTTCTTCATCCAAAACATCAGGCAAAGCAAAAAGCATATCTTCGGCTTTTAATAGCGAATCCCTAACTCGAACTAATTTGATTTTTCCCCCCTTAACTTCTTCTTTGATCTCAAAAGTGAAAAACGCATCGTCGACAATCTGCGAATCCAACCCAAACTCACTCATTGAATCAAGTAATTCATTGATATGCAGAAATTGTTTTGGGTCTATTATACCCAAATCATCTGCATCCCAATTTTCTTTATCGCTAATCTCGTCTACCCACCAATTTTCATCATCAGATAAACGCACTACACACCACTCCAAACTAGGTCCTGTTTTTTTTGTCATTGGATTGCCTTAAGATTCAATTCTTTTTGAATGTCAACAAACTTGTTATCATATCTTTGAATTTCTACAAAATTATCTCCAATAGTTCTAATACTTTCCTTAAATGAGTGACCTCTACAAAATGCTAATCAGGCCTTTATTTTTTAAAATGGAGGCAGAAACAGCTCATGAAATTGTTTGTGGAGTTTTATCCTGCGCGGACAATATTCCTGTTTTAAAAAAAATTACCGAAAGTTTGCTGCGTTCCCCGAAAGATGAGAAAACTGTGTTTGGTATTAAATTCCCCAATGCTTTGGGTTTGGCTGCCGGTTTTGATAAAAATGCCTTGTTCCCAAATATATCAAGTGCACTAGGCTTTGGACATATAGAAGTTGGGACGGTAACCCCTAAACCTCAGCCAGGTAATCCTAAGCCCAGGTTGTTCAGGGTTATTGCAGAAGGTTCTGTAATTAATCGCATGGGTTTCAATAATGATGGTGCTGAAGCTATGAGCAGAAGATTGGAAAAAAACTATCCGAAGCTGAACCGGATGTCGCCTTTAGGAATTAATATCGGTAAAGCTAAATCCACGCCCCTGGAAGAAACTTTGAGGGATTATTTGCTATGCATAGACTTGCTTTATAAATCTGCTGATTATTTTACAATTAATATCAGCTCCCCCAATACACCAGGTTTACGAGATTTACATAAAGAAGAGTTTCTTGATCCCTTACTAAGAGGTATAAACGAAAGACTGGAACAGATTGCCGCTAATAGTTTTCAAAAGAAAATCCCCTATTTATTGAAGATATCCCCAGATGAAGACTTCTCCTCTATCGAGAAAATTATAGAAATTGCAGTCCGCCATAATGTTAGCGGGATTATAGCAACAAATACTACAATCACACGGCCAAGCAATATTACCCAGACTGAAAATGGGGGCCTTAGCGGTAAAGCAATCGAAGAAAAGTCTCTGGGTGTCATAAAGTTCATCGCCAAACTTACGAATAATAAGCTACCTATCATTGGGGTAGGTGGCATATCAGATGGGAATTCTGCTTCCAAAAAGCTTGATGCTGGTGCAAGCCTTCTACAACTCTATTCAGGCTTAGTTTTTGAGGGCCCTCTTTTACCCAAAAAAGTACTCGCAGAACTATATCAAAGAAAGGTATGGTTAGCATAATTTATTGAGCCAAACGAGTGATTTTGATAAATTCTTAAAATATGAAAAAACTTATCCTAGCCATATTGTTTACCTGTATTCTCAGTGGTGGATTAAGTTTTTTAATTCTATTTGAAGGGGATGTAAAGCAGGTCTCTAAATGGTGGAAACAATCCTCAGTTAATAGCCCATCGCTGCCATTTAGTCCCTACAAGACGCGCCGAGAGGACTCGTCGTTACTCGAAATGCACAGTGCAAACAAAATTATTCTCCAAGATGAAAGGCTGTTTTGGGGCGGTAGCGGAGCAATCGCAATAGCAGAGACAACACGAAAGGGTGAGCTAGTAAAAATAATTATCAGCAAAGGAGGTTCTGGCTATTCTAACACTGTAAAAGCTGAAGTAATTGGAGCGCATGCAAACAAGTTTGAACTAGGAAATGTACAAATAGATAACGGAACTGTAGTAAGTATAGACATTATAAAAGCACATAAATGGACTCAAGTGCCCTTAGCTTTCATCAAAGATGAAGAGCAGCCCTTCAGTGGCACAATAGAAACAAGGTTTCCATCTGGTCAAATTATAGAAGAAACTAACTATCTGTCTGGTAAAATTCATGGAAAAAGTAAACGGTACGATAGAACAGGAATCCCAATAGCAGACAAAGATTATTTACACGGTCAAAAACACGGAACGCATATATACTGGTATCCAGATCCAATAGAACCTTCAGATTACAAACCGGTTAGAAGTAAAAATGGAGATATGCTTTCCACCCTCTGGATAAATCTACATGCACAAGCGAAAGAAAAATTTGGCAGAGAGTATGGTTCGCACAAATCTAACCAATGGGTTGTAAACAATTACAAACTTAAAGGAGGCTCTTTCCAAGTTAAGTTGCTAGAACATTGGAAACATAATTTAAAAGAGGGATTATTTGAGGGTTTTGATGAGTTCTCCAACAAAACATTTAAAGATGAATACAAAAATGGTTTGCGAATAAAACA
>Ga0181591_10004528_pt1 | contig 12062 bp, 12 predicted proteins | sample 071ome_33_FD_133757 | JGI IMG/M metagenome (GOLD analysis project Ga0181591, IMG submission 133757) | Coastal salt marsh microbial communities from the Groves Creek Marsh, Skidaway Island, Georgia - 071412AT metaG (megahit assembly) | ecosystem: Environmental > Aquatic > Marine > Intertidal...
AACGAACCCGCTGAAACGCGCTGGCGATCCTGAAAAGGATATCGGGCCCGTCGTCGTTTTCCTGGCGTCTGAAATGTCGGCTTTCGTGAACGGGGAACTTATCAACGTCGATGGCGGACAAAACCTGCCCGGATACGTCAGCATCCCGCATAATCTCGAAGAACTTGAGAAAGGCGCGACATGAAATTCCAACTCGAACTCAGCGGTACGGAGGAGGTGACTGATGAGTTCATCTCCTCGCCGAGCGTCATCAAGATACTCTCCGGCGCGCTGGATGCCATTGCCGAACGCGGTGTGCGCCGACTTTCGATGAGCGATATAATCGAGGCGAGCGGCGTATCGCGCGGCACGATGTATCGCTATTTTTCGAACAAGGACGATGTTCTTGCAGCGGTCGCGGAATTCGTCTGCACGGGGTTCGAAACAGGCATGCGCGAAGCAGCCCAAGGCATCGAGGATCCGATCGAACGGTTTCGCGAAGTCATGCTGTTCTATGCCCGCTACACCAACGAGAATTCACCCGATCGTGTATTCGAGGTGGAGCCGCGTTTCCATCTCTCTTTCTTCCGCAGTCGCTTCGATCGCTACAAGGTCGCGGTTTACTTGGCTTTGGAACCGACATTCGAATACCTCGAAGCCAAGCTTGGCAAGAAAATCAATGCTGAAGGCTTCGTGGAAGTGTTGGTTCGCCTTCAACTCAGCACCCTGCTGGTGCCTGCCGACGAAACCTGGTCTGCGCTGTGGAACGAGAGCGCAGAAAATCTCGAAACCTGGGTGCTTAATCTAGCGCACCAAACTGTCTGAATAATCGAAAGGATGCATAAAATGGCTACTCTGGCAAAAGCTCCTGTTGAACAAGTTAGTGGTTGGGCGAGCAAATCGGTCGCCGACAAGCTTGTTTCCCGCGCTAAGGAACTTCGCGGCTTTATCTCCGAGAATGCAGCCGAAGGGGAAAAACGTCGTAGTCCAACGGATGCGATCGACAAGATGTTGAAGGACGAAGGTTTCCTGCAATTGCTGGTTCCCCAGCGTTTGGGTGGTTTCGGTCTTTCCCCTACGGATTTCTGCCGCGTGCAGATGGAAATCGCTAAGGGCGATCCGGCGATAAGCTGGGTCATGCAGATCATCAACGGCACGACGTGGGTCACCAGCCTCGCGCCAGATTCCGTGCAGGATGTTGTCTTTGGAAATGGGCCAGAGCCCGTTTGTGGGGCCTACAACCCACCGGGCAAAGCGCGTAAGGTTGACGGCGGCTGGATCATAAACGGGGCGTGGCCCTACATGTCCGGATCGCGTCAGGCGACCTGGACCCAGCAGGGCGTCGTGCTGGAAGGCTATGATGGTCCAGTCGTCCCGGGTATCAGTATGTGCTATATCCCGATGACCGAATTCGAGATCAAAGATACCTGGTTCGTGAGCGGTATGCAGGGTACGGGTTCTGATACCGCCATTGCCAAGGATGTTTTCATTCCCGAAGGGCAGATGGTCTTGATGGACAAACGCGCCGGACAGATCGATCCTACAAAGAAGCACTTCGGCGCTCCTTCAGACCTGATCCCTGCCGTGCCGATGGTTCGAACGACCGGTCTGGCCCAGCTGATTGGCGCGGTCGAGGCCATGCTTGAAATCGTTGCTGCAGAATCGGGCAAGCCCGTGCTGACCACCACAATCGGTCCGCGTACTGGTTCGGGTGCCTACATGCGCGATCTGGGCGAGGCAGCGGCACTTATCGATACCGCGAAGGCCATTCTTTTCAGCCTGACAGCGAAATTGGACAGGGTTGGACTTGGCGAGGAGTTCACTTTGGAAGAAAAGACTCAGCTCCGTGCGGCCGGAGGGCAGATGGTCCAGTCGATCCACAAGGCCAGCGAATCTCTGATGTTCCAGGCAGGATCTTCTGGCTTCTCGCTGGAAAAGCCGATCAACCGCTACTGGCGCGATGTTTCGATGGCTCTTCGGCACATCCAGAACATCCCCACAATTGGTTACGAGATCCAGGGCCGGGCGCTAGCTGGTGGCGATCCGATCGCTCCTCCGGGGTCCTACTAGGCCTGATCATTCACCATCTATCAGGCGCGCGCGAAAGAAATCGAGTATCTGGTCGCGCGCCTGAGCGGTGGGTTCGCCAGCTTCATCGATCAGGTGCAGTGTGACGACGCTGTGCGGGGTCTTGAGGGGCGCATCGGGGTTGGCGGCACTGTCCGGCAGAACATTGCCGAGAAACCTGTCGCCCAGCGCCTCTTCATATGCCGCGAACTTCGCCGCTGGGCAGAAGGTATCGCCCTCGAAACGATAGGCCCTTACCGTCAGGTTTTCGTCCTCCAGACGCTGTTTCACGCGGGCCAGTTCTTCCGGGTGTATCGCCAGACCGGCGGCATCGTGCATGGGCAGCGATGGCTGTGACAAGACCGGTGCAACCACTGCCTTCTCCAGCATCATGTTCAAGGCAAAATTGCCGGTAAAGCACATCCCGATGGCGCCCACGCCGTGGCCGCCGCACTCCTGGTGCGCAAGCGCCGCCAATGCCCGCAGCCACTGTGTCACCGGGCTGGATTTATTTGCCGCGAAGGCGCGGAATTCCCGGCTGATACAAGTGCGCGCGAGGGTGAGCATGGTTCCAGGAACACCTGGCATTACGCCGTCCCTTCCGAACAGCGATGGCATGTAGACAGTAAGCCCGGCATCGCGCACCCAGCGGGCGAAACGCGCCACGTAGGGACTGATTCCCGGCATTTCCGACATGACGATCACCGCCGGCCCCTGGCCTGCGACATAGACGCGCCGGGTCTTGCCCAGCAGTTCGATCTCGCGATGTTCGAAATCTTCCAGCTTGTCGCGCTTGCTCGGGTCGAATGACGGCATAAGGCATTCCTTCTCTAGCTAGGCAATCAGGCACGCCGCTTCGAACGGCAATCTCGGATTGCGCGGATAAAGGCTTTCCTTGTCGCCATAACCCAGCGTGCAGATGAAATCGGCTCGCCAACGACCATCGGGAAAGAATTCCCGATTGATCGCTTCTGCATCGAAGCCCGACATCGGTCCGCAATCCAGCCCGATCCCGCGCGCGGCGATGATCATGTAAGCACCCTGCAACGGCACGTTGCGCGCCAGCAGATCGGCAATCACATCGTCCTTGCCCGCAAAGACCGAAGCAAAATCGCGCGACGGGAAAAGCTTCGGCATTTCCTCGTAAAAGCGGGTGTCTGCCGCCACGATGGCGGTGACCGGCGCCGATTGCACCTTGGCCACGTTCCCTTCGTTCACGCAGCCCAGCAAGCGCAGCTTCGCCTCGTCGCTGGCTACAAAGACAAAGCGGGCGGGACAGGAATTGGCTGCCGTCGGGCCCCATTTCAGGTGGCCGTACAGCTCTCTCAACGTTTCCCTAGTGACCGGTTTGTCAGAATAGCGATTAAAAGTGCGGGCTTCCGAGAAAACCGATTCCAGGCTGATCATGGTTGCGGTTGCTCCCTCGTATTTCTACCATACTGATCCCACCAGGCCATCAGCGAAGCGATCGTAGGCTCAAGCTCGCGCGTGGCATTGGTCATCGAGTATTCCACTCGCGGTGGGACCTCGGCATAGACCTTGCGGGTGATCAGGCCATCAGCCTCCAGTTCGCGCAACTGTTTGGTCAGTACATGTTGTGAGACGCCCGTGATCGTCTTTTGCAGTTCGCCAAAGCGATGTGTGCGATGATAGAGCAGCCAAAGTATCTCCAGCTTCCATTTGCCCGAAATCAGGGTCAAGGCGCGGCGCAACCCCTCGTACTCTTGAGGGCTGACGTCTTTGCTTTTCGGTACGCTGCCAACCCTAGTCATTGAATAGTGACTTACCCCACGAACTTGATCCTACTTGTTAGGCTTGAGTATAAGCGATAACCTGCGAATTGAAAACTGCTGCTGAGCCAATCCGCAACAAGTCTCAGGGTCGGCGTGCTCGCGTGGGAGGCAAGAATTGGATATCGAACTGCCTGAATCTACTATCCCGGATCATGTGCCAGACACATTGGTGAAGAACTTCCCCTATGTCTTTGGCACGACCACCACGGAAGAGCCGCATCGCGAATGGGCTCCGCGTATCCATGCCGAAGGGCCGGACATATTTTACGCCCCCCATGCCTATCCCGGCGGAAGCCCGGCTTGGGTGGTGCGTCGCATGGACCATCTGCGTGAAATCTATCTCGACACCGACACCTTCTCGAGCAAGGATTTCTCACCCTTTGCAAAGCTGATCGGTGAAAATTGGATCAACACGCCGGTCGAGATTGATCCACCTGAACACGCCAAATATCGCAAGATGGCCAATCCGCTTTTCACACCGAAAGCCGTATCCTCTCTTGACGAAAAAATTCGTCAGTATGCTATCGATTATATCGAAAAGTTCAACAAGCGTGGAGAGTGCGAATTCATGAGTGAGTTCGCATTCGAGTTCCCCATCAAGGTTTTTCTGGAACTGATGGATTTTCCGCTCGAGCATACCAAACAGTTCCTCGAATGGGAATATGATCTGTTGCATGTGATGGACATGTGGAAGATTGCCGAAGCGACCCGTAATGTTGTCGGATTCCTGCGCGAGCAGATCGAAGATCGGCGCAAGAATCGGCGCGACGACATAATCAGCTACGCACTGGACGTGGACGTCGATGGAGAGAAGCTGAACGATGATGAACTGGTCGGATTTTCGTTCAATCTGTTTATCGGCGGCCTGGACACAGTTTCGACCAATATGGGTCTGCAATTCGCCCACCTTGCGCGCAATCACACGGACCAGAATTATCTGCGCCAGAACCCGCAGGAAATACCCCACGCGATCGACGAACTGATGCGCGCCTATGCCGCCGTTACCACCTTTCGCACCTGCACGAAGGAAACCGAGTTTCACGGCGTCAAGATGATGCCGGGCGACAAGGTGATGATGAGCACCACGCTGGCCGGGCGCGATCCGGCGGAATTTGAGAACCCGGGCGTCGTGGATTTCAACCGGCGCCCCCGGCATGTCTCCTTTGGCTTTGGTCCGCACACCTGCGTCGGGATGCACCTTGCCAAGCGAGAGATGCGGATTGCGCTTGAAGAGTTTCTTGGTCGCATTCCGGAGTTCAGCATGAAACCGGATCATCAGCTTGAATTTCACCTTGGCATGATCCAGCCCGTTACCCTGCCGCTGGTTTGGAAAGCAGACTAGTCCGCAACGCAGAATTCTCTGGCAGACACGACAAATTTTTTCCGCAGGAGCTGCAATGCCCCACCATGCCTATGTTGTGCTGAGCAACCCCGTCGCTGGCCGCGATGATGAATACAACGACTGGTACACCAACCGGCATCTTGCTGACGTTGTGGCGGTCCCGGGATTTGTTTCGGCACAACGGTTCCGGCTCAGGGATCCGGCGGAAGATGGCGCTCCGGTGCAGCGTTACATGGCGATCTACACGCTGGACACCGACGATCCCGAAAGCGCAATCGCCCAGCTAACCAAACTGGTCGAAAGCGGCGAAATGAACATGAGTGAGGCGTTCTCGATGGAGGATATGGCGGCCAATCTTTACGAAGCCATCACGCCTGCAGTCCGCCCTGAAGCAGGAGCAGATCTATGAGCACTGGCGAATTTGTCGGCAAAGCCATCGCAGTTACCGGCGCAGCCTCCGGCCTGGGCCGGGCGGCGAGCATCCGCTTTGCGAAGGAAGGCGGAAGACTTTGCCTGATCGACCTTAACCAGAAGGGTCTGGAAGAAACCGCCGCCTCGATCACAGAAGCAGGCGGAGAATGCATCATCGTCGCAGGCGATCTTGGCGATCCCGCCAATTGCAGGGCAGCCGTTGCCAAGGCCATCGAGGCATTCGGGCGACTGGACGTGCTGTGCAACGTGGCAGGCATCCTGCGTTTTCACGCATTGGAGCAAGTCACGGAGGAAGACTGGGACAGGCTCTTCTCCGCCAATGTCAGCGGCGCATTTTTTATGATTCAGGCGGCTATGCCGCATCTAATCGAAGCAGAAGGCAATGTCGTTAACGTGGTCTCGACTGCATCCTTCCTCGGCCAAGCCTATACGGCGCCCTATGCGGCCACCAAGTCAGCCTTGCTGAGTCTGACCAAGTCGCTGGCAATGGAATTCATGCACCGGCCGGTGCGGATCAATGCGCTGGCCCCTGGCGGTATGTTGACGGAGATGGTCCAGACACTGCAATTCCCCGAAGATGCCGACCAATCGCTCATCAGCCGCTATATCGGGCTGCGCCCGCCTTCCCAGCCCGAAGACATCGTTGAGCCGCTGCTTTTCCTTGCTTCGGATCGCGCCCGTTCGGTCCACGGCGCTTGCTACACTGCCGACAGTGGCATCACTGCCGGCTGACCCGGCCCCTCCCTCTCCTACGATAGGTGTCGGCAAGCTGGGGTCTGGCTTTACCCGCGTCCAATCCGATCCTTGGACATCCACCACTCGATGGCGGTATCCGAGGACGAGGGACGGTGAAGACTCTCCTCTGCACCGTGAGAGCGGATTGGGAAGCGATATGACTGCAAAATATGACGCCATGCTCGACCAGATGGTCAAGGATTACTCCCTGGTAACAAATGGCTACGCTGGATCTGCTCCGGCCAACCCTTATCCCATGTTTGAGGAAAAGCGCGCGAAGTGCCCTGTTGCCCATGGCGACTTGCTGCAGGAGAACAGCGTCCCCAGCATGGCCGACTACATGATGACGGGCCGTCCCGTTGTGACCTTGTACCGCTATAATGATATCCATTCGGTCCTGATGAACCCGCAGGACTGGCTCAGCCACATCGTGGGTGACGGGTTTGGAGCTGCGGTGGACAACCTGCTGCTGACCGCCATGGATGGTGAACAGCACGCCAAGTATCGTAAAACACTGCAGAAACCTTTCATGCGCGGCCAGATCCGCAAGCTGATGGACACGCTGATCCGCCCGGTGGTAGTGAACGAATTCGTCAATCAGTTGCGCCCTAACGGCAAGGCTGACTTGCTGCGCGAATTCGCTCTGCCATTCCCCATTCGGGCGATGTACGCCTATTTTGGTTTTCCACATGACGAGGATCTGCTGGGCAATCTGGCAAGCTGGGCAATCCAGGTCGTTGCCGCGCCGCAGACCGACCCCGAAGTGGCCAAGATCACGATTCCGCAATCGTTGGTGGCGGGCCAGTCGATGTACGAGACCCTGTTGCCGATCGTGCAACAGTACCGCGCGCGCGGAGAAATGCGCAACGACATCCTCGGTTACATGATGACGACCGAACACGAGGGTGAGAAGTTCAGCGATGAAGACATTGCCAACTTCATCCGCATGCTGTTGCTGGCGGCAGGTGAAACCACAACCCGCAGCTTCGCTAACATGATGGTGCAATTGCTGGAAGAACCTGAAGTATTGGAAGAAGTGCGTCAGGATCGCAAGCTGGTGCCCAAGGCGGTGATGGAAACGATGCGCCGCGATCCCACTGCCGGCGCAGTTGCTCGCATCGCCGCGCGCGACATCGAAGTGGGCGGGATGACCATTCCCAAGGGCACTGCAGTGCTGTGTTCCATCGCGTCTGCCAACCGCGATCCGGAAGTCTACGAAGATCCCGACCGCCTGTGGCTCAAGCGCCCAATGCGCCCGCTGCTCAGCTTCGGCTTCGGTCCGCACATGTGCATGGGAATGCACATGGCGCTGACGGAAATGGAAGTAGCGCTGGAGGAGATTCTCGAACTGCCTAACCTACGCTTCGATCCAGACTATCCGAAGCCCGAGATCCGCGGTCTCAATATGCGCGGCCCCGATGCACTGCATGTCCTTTGGGATGTCGACTAAAGGTCAACGCACGCCAGGGACAAGCAAGCGAAGAAAGGAGCAGGGCAGATGACCATTCGCAAGGGATGGCGTTCATGGCTTCTGGGCGGGCTTGCAATGCTGATCGGCTCCGCACCGCTGACCGGTCAAAATTTGGACCGCACAAGCCTGCCCATTCCCACGCCGGAATACCAAGGCACCATCGCGCCGTCGCTGGACAATGCCGCCCCTTATTGGCCTCCGCTTGTACGGGCGCCGGCGGATGCACCCAACGTGTTGCTGGTGATGACCGACGATGTTGGTTTCGGTGCAGCAAGCACCTTTGGCGGACCGGTGCCCACGCCTAACCTCGACCGGCTGGCGCAGCGCGGCGCGATTTTCAACAACTTTCACACCACGGCCATGTGTTCTCCCACCCGCGCTGCGCTGTTGACGGGGCGAAACCACCATGCGGTGGGCACCGGCGCGCTTACCAATGTCGCGATGGGTTTCCCTGGTTACAACGGGATCCTTCCGCCAGAATCCGCTACCATCGGGCGCATCCTTCAAGGCAATGGGTATGCTACTGCATGGATCGGCAAGGATCACAATGTCCCCAACGAGGATACGGCCCAATCCGGCCCCTACGCCCATTGGCCGACTAGAAAGGGCTTCGACCAATTCTACGGCTTCATCGGATCGGAGACCGACCAATTCCGCCCCACGCTGTTCCAAGGGACCAGCCGTGTCGTGCTGGATGATAGCGACGCTGACTACATCCTCGATCGTGATCTTGCCGACCACGCAATAGACTGGCTGCGCCAAGTCGATGCCGATCATCCCGACAAGCCGTTCTTCCTATACTATGCAACTGGTTCAGCTCATGCGCCACATCAAGCACCTGCGGCCTGGATTGCGAGATTTGCCGGACAATACGACCAAGGTTGGGACGCAGTTCGCGAAGAAACCTATCGTCGACAACTGAGTCGCGGGATCATTCCTCCGGGCACTCTAATGTCGCCGCGACCCGATGTGATTCCGGAGTGGGCAAGCCTGTCTCCGGATCGCCAGCGGCTCTATGCCCGTTACATGGAAGTTTTTGCTGCCCAGTTGGCCTTCCAGGATTACCAGTTCGGACGCATACTTGACGAACTCGAAGCGAGTGGAGAGATCAACAACACGATCATCGTCTTCATTCAGGGTGACAACGGTGCCAGCGCCGAAGGCGGGCCCGAAGGCAGCCTGAACGAGCTGATGGTTGTGATCGGCCAGCCCGATCAAGGCTTTGAGGAACAGCTCTCCAATATTGACCGGATGGGCGGGCCGGATACATATCAGGTGTACCCCGCAGGCTGGGCATGGGCAACGAACGCGCCCTTCCCGCTCTTCAAGCAGATTGCATCGCACCTTGGCGGGACCCGCAACGGGCTTGTCATTTCGTGGCCGGAAAACATCATCAATGGCGCGACAATCCGCAGCCAGTTCCACCACGTGATTGATATCGCGCCAACACTGCTGGACATCATCGGCATTCCCCAGCCGCGCGTTGTGGATGGCGTGAACCAGGATCCATTCGACGGGATCAGCATGGTCTATACTTTTGCAAATCCAGCAGCACCCGATCGCCGCAACACCCAATATTTCGACCTACTGGGTAATCGGGCCATCTACCACGATGGCTGGATGGCTTCGACCAATCCTGGCCGCTTGCCATGGCAAAACCGCGCCTCCTTGGAGCCGGCAGAATTCAGCTGGTCGCTTTACAATCTGCGCGATGACTTTTCCCAGACGACAGACCTTGCCGCGCTGTATCCTGAACGGCTGCGAGATCTGCAGGCGCTTTTTGACGAACAAGCCCGCCAGTATGATGTCTATCCGCTGCGCAGCGATCTCGACGCGCGCATTTCAGCACGTCTACGCCGACCGATCCCGCCGCGGAAAGACTATCGCTATCGCGGCAACCGCGTTCAGGTCGCGTGGTCCGAACAGCCGCGTCTTGCAGGGCCTTTCACAGTCGCCGTGCGCTATGCCGCTGATAACAGTGCGCTCAACGGTGCTTTTATGGCCACTGGAAGCAGGCTCGCGGGCTGGACCTTCGCTGTCGAAGATGGCGTGCCGCTGGTTATCCACAACGCATCGAGTTCGCGTAACGATAGGTTCGAGATCCGCGGAAAGGTGCCCCTTGAGGCGAATGATGGCGAGGTCCGCTTCAGATTTGTGCCTGACGATGCTTCATTGTTGTCTCCCGGCACAATGCAAATTTACGCCGGCGATCGCTTGATCGGTAGCGGTCGCATCGAACGGGTTAGTTTCCTCACCATGGGACCTGGAGAGACGATGGATATTGGCGACGATACCGGTCGTCGCGTGATGGACTATCCCGCTGGCCCAGAATTTTCGGGCCAGATTGATCAAGTTGTCATAACTAGGGGATATTGACTTTCCTCTGATCGCAAGCTCGAAGTAGCGAATGGCGCAAGCCGGAATAAGCCAGCTTCGTCTATCCTAATCGTCGTTCAGGCCAAAGCCGATCTTCAACATGACCTGATATCGATCAATCTTCTGATATGAAATTGCGCCGCGAAGTTCGGTGACCTGAAACCATTGCAAGCCTTGGATGATTTCAGAAGCTCGACTGATGGCACCCTGAATGGCATTTTCTATTCTCCTATCGGACGTGCCGACGACCTCGATAATTTTCGCGACATGGTTCATTTGGCGGCCTCATAAATGCATCAATTTGACGGCTTAAAAAACCCACGAACTTTAAGTTGGTTCCTCCGCTTTCCCGAACTTGGCGACGATAACAGTGATCTTGAATGCCGCAGTCTTCCGACTTGCACGTTTGGCAGCATTACTTAGGCGACAAGCCCGATCATTCTAATGTTATAGGGCTTCATCATAAACGAGCCTAAATCCGACATTGCTGGCGCCAAGACCGGGGTCTTGCCCTTGGCGCGCAGCTGGACGGTAGCGCCGGCAATAGTTAGGCGCACACAGATATGAGCCGCCTTTTATGACCCGCGCAGCAACACTTGGATAATATGGGTCGTAAGCGGCATTTTCGCTTGGGCCTCGAGGGTTGGATTGATTTTCGGGATTGTGGCCGGGCCGGTAGAAATCCTGGGTAACTTCCCAGACATTGCCGACCATGTCGTAGAGCCCGTTCGCATTAGGCCGAAAACAGCCAACCGGAGCGATTCCTTCGAAACCATCGTCTTTGTTGTTCGCTAGCGGAAACACGCCCTGCCAGGTATTTGCGCTTTTACCGTCAGGCTGATCCGAATATGGCTCTTCTCCTGCTTTCGCGGCAAATTCCCACTCCGCCTCCGTGGGAATGCGACCTCCAGCCCACTGGGCGTAGGCTACCATGTCCTCCCAAGCGAGATGGACCACTGGGTGAGCGCCCAATGCTTCGGGACCATCAGGACCATAAGGCTTTCTCCAGTTCGCGCCAGGAACAAAAATCCACCAATCGGAATAATGGGTACTGGGACGACTAGGCGGAGTGAAAACCGCTGAACCCGGCTTCAGCAGGTGAGGCGGAATCTGCTTAAGCGGCACCCCAAATTGTGCCGGATCGACCGGCAGTTCTGCCACTGTCTTGTAGCCAGTAGCCTGAACAAATGCGCGGAACTGTGCGTTTGTAACTTCGTGCGGATCAATCCAGAAGCCATCGACCCAAGTCTCCCGAACCGGCCCTTCCTCTTCGGGATAGACATCTTCCTGCCCCATTGCGAAACTGCCTGCCTCAATGCGAACGGGTCGACTTTCGAGATTGGCGCATGTCGCAGCAGAAAAATTGTCCTTAGCAAAGGGTGTTGCCGAATCCCCGTCTTCGTCTGTCTCTCGTCCGCACCCCGAAATAGTGCCGCACGCGCCTAGAACCAGAATCACAAACCACAGCTGTTTCATTCACTTGCCTCTCAATTTCAAGATGATCCACTATCTTGCCGGTAACTTGAATGGACTCGCAGATGCATAAGGTGATCAGACAACAGTAAGAGCCCTTACACTCCACCACCAAGAGATAGTCCGTCCATTCTCTTTCTCGGATCCCAAAAGTACCAGACAAAGACAACTTAGGGCAGTATCCAGTTCCAGCACATCCGAAGGGTGCAATCAGTACATCGACGATTTCACCAGAGCATATGAGCGTGCCCGTAACCAAGGAACACTAGATTTCAGGGGATTGTGCTACAGAGTTGAGCCAATCGGATCTAAGCCTTTGAAAGGGCGCCGCATATTGCCGAGATCTGCGGTGCACACCGATCCGGAAAATCACTATTTTTCAGAAGGTTAAGTG
>Ga0181591_10004531_pt1 | contig 12059 bp, 10 predicted proteins | sample 071ome_33_FD_133757 | JGI IMG/M metagenome (GOLD analysis project Ga0181591, IMG submission 133757) | Coastal salt marsh microbial communities from the Groves Creek Marsh, Skidaway Island, Georgia - 071412AT metaG (megahit assembly) | ecosystem: Environmental > Aquatic > Marine > Intertidal...
CACTTACACAGGTCCATCCGCTGCTGAAGTTCGTGCTCACTTCTCCGCAGGTGAGATGATCAGCATTTCTTCGGGTGAGATTGCAGTCGATGCTGCTGTCTTCTCCGCTTCTGCTGATGTTCGCTTCGACGCTAAGTTGGCTGCTGCCGACACTGACGATCTTTCCGAAGGTGCAAGCAACCTTTATTGGACTGTCGCACGTGGTGAGTCTATGTTTGATTCGAAGTTAGCTGCTGCTGACACTGACGATCTTTCTGAAGGTCAAACCAACCTTTACTTCACCAACGCACGTGCTCAGGCTGCTATCAGTGTCTCAGACACCAACAGCATGGACTTGACATACTCTGCTGGTCAAATCTCTGCTGACCTTAAGCTTAACGCTGGTGACGGCGCAAACTCTTTCGAGATTGCTGCTGGTGGTCTTCGACTCAAGTCATCCGTTGCTGGTTCTGGTCTTACACTTAGTGCAGGCGGTGTTCTTTCGGTTGATTCTGGTGCATTAAACGCTATCGGTGATGCTAACGGTAACCTTGCAGTTGGCTTTAACTACGCTTCCGCTGACGTTACTGCTGACCGCACTTGGACACTTCCAGCCAGCCCAGCCGCTGGTGACGTTGTTCACATTAAGGCTGCGCTTGTTGGTTCCAACAAGATTATTGTTGCTGCTGGTGCAGGCGATACCATTGATGGTGTTGCATCGATCGAGATTGAATCCGATCAAGGTGCAGTTTCTCTCATGGCTATCTCTGATTCCGCATGGAAGATCTTCTAATCTAGAATTAGAATCTGCTTATACTGGGTGCCCCTCGAAAGGGGGGCATCCTTTTTTTTGACTATTTACATCTGTGATTAATATAAAAACACTAGACCTGCATGGAGAGCACCATCGTAATGTTGAAATAAAAGTAATTAACTTTGTTTTAATGAACGATACACCATTAAAGATAATAACTGGAGACTCTGAGGTAATGAGAGAAATAGTATTTAGTGTCCTCGACGAACATGGATTTGATTATCATCCTGAGTTTTATACCAATCACGGTGCATTTATTATCAGAGACAAAACAAATTAATAACCTATTTATAGTCGAAGAGGTAAGCTATGGCATATAATGTTTTAAAAGGCTCTGTTGAGGGCTCAGTTGATCAACACGCTGATCAAGAGATTGGCGGAGTAAAAGTTTTTAAAAATACTGTTAGTGCTAGCGTGTTTTATGATACAGACGCACAAAGTCCATGCGCTACTGTTAATAGGGTAGCAATAGAAGAATTGGCTGCAACTAACACTGCGGGAATACTAACTTACGAAGGCAACAAGATTGCCAAAGCCCACAGAAACCTTGTTTTTGATGGTAGAAGTTTTAAAACTGATAATGCTGTATTCAATACAATTACAGGTTCTGCAGGAGGTTTAACGAACATTCCTGTTGATCAATTTGCTGGAAAAATCTCTGGAGACTTTATCAACGCTGGTCTTGGCTTAGAAGCGTCGAGAACACAACTTAAAATTAAAAAGCACGATGGTATTAAGCTAACTGATGAAGGCTTGTCTCTTGATTTGGCTCCCAACGGTGGTGTTAAATTTAATCATGGAAAGTTGCAAATTGATCCAACAAACGCTCACGATGTTACAGTAGCTGGTCAAAATATCAGCGACGAAGATACTATTTTGATTTATGACGCTTCACGTGCTGAGTTGTGTTATACAACCTTCAAGAACTTATATGATAGCTATGTTAGTATGAAGATACCTCATGCCGCTGGTTCTATTAATGCGATCCAAATTAAAGGACGCAAGACTTTTGAAAGTAGCGAGAACTTTACATATGACTTAAAGAATAATACTTTAACTGTTAAAGGGAACACAAATACTTTGAAGGCTGAAGTCAACACAGAGTTTAAGTCAAACGGCGAAACGCACTTAAATGGAAGTGTATTTAAGTCAATAAAAACAATCAATTATAAAAATTATGAGATACAAAATGGTGATAATACTGTATTATTAGACACAACTAATAACAGCATCACTGTTACTCTTCCACCGGCTAAAGAAAACTACGGTAGAGTTATAAACATCAAAACAATAGCCGAGAATAATCAAAACGACGAAAATGAAACAAAATACAGTGTTAAAATCAAAACAGACGGTGAACTTATTGATTTTACTACAGAAATTGTTATTAATTCCAGTTGTTCTTCGCGAACTCTACACTCAGATGGTGCTAATTGGTGGGTTACAAGCGCAAACGGTTCGTAAATTATTCCTTTTCCCCCATAAAACACTATTTATTTTGAACAATTCCCATATTAGGAGATGAATTTATGTCAAGCTTACTGAAAGATGCCATTGTTGATGCAAAGGCGCTACGCGAATCAGCACTTAAAAATGCTGAAACTTCCATTATTGAGAAATACTCTGAGGAAGTAAAACAAACTCTTGATCAGCTTTTAGAGCAAGATGATTTAGGTGAGCCAACTACCACCAATGATGACATTGCCGAGAACATTCCACTCGCAGCAACCGACAATCTTTCAGAAGAAGAAGGTGATATTCCCGAGACCATGAATGAGGAGGGCGAAGAAGTGCCTGTCACCATCGATCTCGATGCGCTTCAAGAAGCAGTTGCCGCTCTTGAGGCTGAGCTTGACGAAAACGAAGAAATCGAAATCACCGCAGAAGATCTTGCTGAGATCCTCGCTGAAGATGAAGAGGAACTTGAAGAAGGTGGCGCCGCTCAACGTAAGGGTGACCCACGTGTTCGCCGTCAAGATCCAGACAGACTTCGTGAGGATGAAGAACTCGAAGAAGATGTTATCGAGGAAGACGATGCTGTAGATGTCTCTGGCGAAACTGCTGGTGAAGAATCCGCAGAAGAAACCGAAGCCGCAGCAGTCCAAGATGAGAAAGCTATGGAAGAAGACCTTGACACTGATGAACTCGTCGCATCTATTATGGAGAAGCTCACCGTTGATATGGGCTTCGACCTTTCGGGTTGGGCTGGACGCTCATCCGAAGAAAAGATGCATGAAATTGAAAAAGAATTAGCACATCGACGCTCTACAGATGTAGAAGAAGAGATGGAAACTTTAAAGAAGGCTCAAGAAGAGTTAGTTTTTGAGAATAAACAACTAAACGAGCATCTTTCCCAACACAAGCAAGTCGTTGAAGAGCTTAAAGAAAGCTTGCAAGATGTAAATCTTTCCAACGCTCGCTTGCTTTATACGAACCGTGTATTGAGAAATACCTCCCTGAATGAGCGGCAAAAAGAAAAGATTGCCGAAGCTATTTCGAACGCTGGTTCTGTAACAGAAGCGAAGGTTATTTATGAGACCCTTCAAAGCACAGTGGAGACTAAGCCATCGCGTAGTCCAAAATCGCTGAGCGAAGCTATCAGCAATAAGCGATCTTCTGTTATTCGCGCTACTCGCCAAGAGAGCGCACCCTCTGATCCTCTTTCTGAGAGGATGAAGAGACTAGCTGGCATCAAATGATGCATAAACTAATAAATACAATAAAACAGGAGGTATTTTAAAAATGGCTGGTATTATTGAAAGGTTGACCGAAGGTGTTGTCAACCGTGATATGCGCGCCGAAGGTCACGCTTTGTTAGAGAAGTGGGAGCGCACAGGTCTTCTTGAGGGACTTGATTCTGATCGTCAAAAGGGTTCTATGGCACGTTTGCTTGAGAACCAAGCTAAGGAGCTTCTCCGTGAGAGTTCTTCTATGGCTGGTGGTGATGTTGAGGGCTTTGCAGCCGTCGCATTCCCAATTGTTCGTCGTGTTTTTGCAGGCTTGATCGCTAACGATCTTGTTTCTGTTCAGCCGATGAGCCTTCCAAGTGGTCTTATCTTCTTCTTGGATTTCACCTTCTCGGGTGAGCTTGGTTCAACCACCACAACTGGTAGAATGGGTAACTCTGCTACTGATTCGATCTACGGTGGTGATAAGGTTGGTAGCGAGTTGACTGGCGGTCTTGACCTCGTTGGTTCGCTTAAGCAAGACCAATCGGGTCCACGCACTGTTGGCGCTCGTGGTTATGCTTACGCATCTCCAACTGGCTCAGCCGATCCAGACGGTAACGTTACTGTTGCTGATGCGTTCTCATTGAGTGGTTCTACTGAACTTCAAAAGCGTAAGTGGTTACAATACGATCCAGACATTCTTTCGTTGTCTGCTTCTGGTAATGCATATGGTGTTGCTGTTATCGAAGTTCCAGCTTCTGCGCTTACTGCTTCTGCTACTGGTCAGCCTTGTGATACTCGCAACCTCGGTGCATTCGCTCTTAGTGGAATGGACGCACTTACTGGTGTTGGCGCCAATGCCGTTCAAATCCGTCGCTTGACCCAGCAAACTGGTTCTGACGCTGCAAACGATCGAATTCACTTCGTTATTTTCGGTGCTGATGGTGCTACCGGTGTTCAGCCGGATGCTGTTGCTGCTGCTGACGGTGTAACTTTTGAGTATCCAATCCGTGACAAGCTGGAAGCTTCAAACGCACTTGGATCCGTTATCGGTGCAACTGCCTGGGGACTTGAAGGTTCCGAATTGATCCCAGAGATCGACATCAAGGTTGATAGCATTGCTGTTACCGCTCAAACCAAGAAGCTCAAGGCTAAGTGGACTCCGGAGTTAGGTCAAGACCTTAACGCCTACCACAACCTTGACGCAGAGGTTGAGCTTACCAGCATTCTCTCCGAGCAAATTGCTCTTGAGATTGACCGTGAGATCCTTGCTGACCTCGTTAACGGTGCAACTGCTGAGACTCGCTACTGGTCTCGTGCTCCAGGTCTCTTTGTAGACGCTAATGGTGCCGAGGTTGGTGCTGGTGCTGCTGCTCCAGACTTCACAGGCACTGTCTCTGAGTGGTATGAGACTCTCGTTGAGACCATCAACGATGTTTCTGCACAAATTCACCGCAAGACTCTTCGTGGTGGTGCTAACTTCATCGTCTGCGGACCTGAAGTTGCCAACATCCTTGAGTTCACCGCTGGATTCCGTGCAAACGTTACCGCTGATTCTGAGACCGGCACTGTCGGTGCAGTTCAGGTCGGCTCGCTGAGCAAGAAGTTCGACGTTATCGTTGATCCTTACTTCCTCCGCAATGTCGTCCTCGTTGGTCGCCGCGGCTCCTCTTTCCTTGAAAGCGGATACGTATACGCACCATACGTCCCACTGCAAACCACTCCTACTATCTTCGGACCTGAAGACTTCGTGCCTCGCAAGGGCGTGATGACTCGTTACGCGAAGAAGATGGTCCGCCCAGATATGTATGGTCTGGTCGTTATCCGTGGTCTTCTCGGTGAGTCCGGCGCTAGCTAATAGACGCTGAGTCTTAAACGACACTAAAAGAGTCCCCTTGTTTCGGCAGGGGGGCTTTTTTGTTTTCAATAAACTACTTATAACAAAGGAGAGAATGTTATGAACATCCGCAAAAAGAAACACTTATGGTTAAAAGCCAAGAGAGCTAAAGAAGCTGCTGCTCAACCAGTCGCTGCCCCAAAGGCTGCCCCTAAGCCTGCACCTGAACCGGTTATTGAGCCAGTTGTTGAGGCAGAAGAAGTATCAGAAGATGTTGTCGAGGCAGAACCAAAAGCTATCTCAAAAAAACGTAGTTCTTCGAAGAAAGCTTCCAAAAAGTAAAAAGTATAAAAGGACGAAAGTCTAAATATTATCTTAAGGCGGATTTATGTCCGCCTTTTTACTATTTAATTTGAGGAGCAATTTATAAATGCCAACAAACCTTAGCCCGAAGTCTCAAACAAGCGCGATTGTCTTAACATCGACAGGAAGCACATCCTTAGTAACAGCATCATTACCGTTTGGTGTTTATAATGATTCAGCAGCATTTATTAGTGGTGCATCAGCGCAAGTTGCATATACATATAAAAAACTTGGCGGTGATGTTGTTGACATTGAGCTTACACCTTCTAATGTTTACGCAGCATATGAAGAGGCTGTTTTAGAATACTCATATATTGTTAACCTTCATCAAGGAAAGAATGTATTATCGACTATTCTTGGAACTCAAACAGGAACATTTGACCACAAGGGCGATATTACCGGTGGACCATCAGATGCAAACTTAAAATACCCAAGATTCAGTTTAGGTTATGCTAATCGCGTTGGTGATGGTGCAGCCGCAGCAGGTGGGTTTGGCGGAACGATACCGCAATACTCCGCATCGTTCGTTCCAAAACAAAATGTCCAAGACTACGATATCCAGGCGATCATCCAAAGCGCATCTGATTCCGGTGTAGATCAATCAGGCAACAGCGTTGGTTATGCTGGTAAAATCGATAACAAGCGTGTCATAGTAACCAAGGTTTATTACAGGTCTCCACGAGCCATGTGGCGCTTTTACGGTTACTATGGTGGTGTAGGTGTAGTAGGTAATTATTCAACATATGGTCAGTTTGCAGACGATTCCACATTCGAGATCATTCCTACTTGGCAAAATAAAATGCAAGCGATCATGTATGAGGATTCAATCTTTACGAGAACCTCACACTATTCATACGAACTTATCAACAACAAGATTAGATTATATCCAACTCCAAGCAATTGGTCTACAGGGGGCGGAGATAAAATGTGGGTTAAGTTTTATGTTGATATGCAACCATATGAAACCGGTTCGGTTGATAGTGGTGTTGAAGGTGTTAATAACTTAAACACTGTTCCGTTCGATAACATTCCATACGAGAATATTAACTCAATGGGTAAGCAGTGGGTTCGCAAGTATGCATTAGCTCTTTGTAAAGAGATGCTTGGACAAATCCGTGGTAAGTTCACCACAATGCCAATACCTGGCGAGAGCGTAACTCTTAATCATAGCGAGCTTCTTTCACAAGCGAAGGAAGAACAACAAGCACTTCGAGATAAGTTAAGAGAGATGCTTGGCGAAGTTGAATACTCCGAATTGGCGAAGAAAGATCAAGAAATTACAGATGCTGCCGCGAATGTCTTAAAGGTGACCCCGCTGGGCATATTCGTGGGGTAAATAAGATATGTCTAATGAATGGAAAAGACCAGAGCAGCCGCCCCCACCGCTCTTCTTAGGAAAGAAAGAGCGAGATCTAGTAAAACAAGTTAACGATGAACTTATTGAAAAGGTTATCGGACAACAATTGCTTTATCATTCAATTGATATGGAGACAACTGAGTTCCATGACTTATATGGTGAAGCAATAGAAAAAACATTCTTACCCCCAGTTCGCATTTATGCATTAGTTGAATATACAAACTTCTCAACAGAACAGATGCCAGGGTTTGGTGTTGATAAAGCGTCTGAGATTCTTATCCACTTCCATCGTAGAAGATTAGAAGAAGATCAAGACATGTTTGTTCGTGAGGGAGATTTTGTTCTTTATAACGATAATTACTATGAAATTGTTAAGTTAGTTGAATCAAGGCTTTTGTTTGGACAAACAAACCAAGAGTTCGAGATCTCTGCTACATGCAAGAGAGCAAAGAGAGGACTATTCGATGCTACCTGATAACTTTGATTATGCGATGATACCTTCCGGCTCCTCCCAGTTTACCTTAAAAGAAGTCGGTATGTATTCTTCTACTATTGAAGATATTGATTATGTTATTACTTCGTGGCTTAAAGAAGACTTACAATTAAGTTGTAAAACAAACGAAGGTTATACTGAGGTTCCTGTTTTATGGCAAGCCCCTGAAAGAGCATATCAAATAAAAAATAAGAAAGAATTGAGAGACTCAGATAGTGCACTTAAATTACCACTTATCAGTATTGAAAGAACGAGTATTGTTAAAGATCCCGAACGCAAAGGTTCTTTTCAAGCACATTATTATTCAGTTGATAAGAACGGACGTGCTGGTCGCTTTGTTATTGCCAAGAAAATAGTTCCTGACAAGACACGCAATTTTGCTGTTGCTGCGGGAACAAGAACCAATAATGAGGGAAAAAAGCAAAGATACTTCCCGAGAGTAAATAAGAAAATTGTTATTCAAACAATATCAATTCCTATTCCTGTTTATGTTAATGTCGAATACAAGATATCAATTAAAACAGAATATCAACAACAAATGAACACACTTGTTACTCCATTTATCGCAAGAACAGGTCAAATCAATGCGCTTTCTCTTAAGAGAAATGGTCACTCATATGAAGTGTTCATCGACCAAAACTTTACACACAACAATAACGTTGCCTCTTTAAATGAAGACGTAAGAGAATTTAACACTGAAATTAATGTTAGAGTGTTAGGCTATTTGATCGGAGAAGGTCCCAATGACGATCGTCCGATTGTTAGAGTAGACGAAAACACAGTAGAATATGTATTTCCACAAGAATCTACAGTGCCTGCTGGAAATAGCACGCTCTTTAGTGACGAATAAGTAGTTCAGGAACTGAAACAGTTGTTTTTATTAATATCCTGATATCCTTTTGAAATCGAAAATACTATTTAAAGTATGATTGAGGCATCAATTAATACCATTTTATAACGAGGGAACAAAAACATGTCAGTAAAAAGCTTTAAATTTGTATCTCCTGGAGTGTTTATCAACGAGATTGATAATTCTTTCATTCCAAGATCTGCCGGTGCAATCGGACCAGTAGTAATCGGACGCTCCCAGAGAGGTCTTGCGATGCAGCCTACAAAGGTTGAGTCGTATTCAGAATTCGTCGAACTATTTGGAGACACAGTTCCAGGTATGGCTGGCGGAGACATCTCCAGAGATGGAAACTTCCAATCGCCAATGTATGGAACTTATGCTGCGAAAGCATTCTTAGTATCAAACGTAGCCCCTCTTACTTACATTCGTGTTCTTGGTGAGCAAAAGAATGATAGTGACAATACCGCTGGTTGGCAAACTAGCAACCACCCAAACACTAACGCCGATTTAAACGGCGGTGCTTATGGTCTTTGGGTCTGGCCCTCCGCGTCAATGGCAGCTTCGAGTGCCCTTCTTGGCACCGGATCCCTCGCAGCAGTATGGTATGTAAACTCTGGCTCAACAATTGAGCTTTCCGGAACTCTTTGGGGTTCTGGTTCTACTCTTGAAGGTGATGAAGGTATCGGTAAGGTAATTACTACTGACTCAAACAACGAATTCACTGTTCGTATCTCTGGTTCATGGGTTGATGTCGATGAGAAGATTACATTCAACTTCTCTGACTCAAGCGAAAGATTCGTTAGAAAGGCATTCAGCACTAACCCGCAGTTAGCCAGCACTCTTAACGCCTTCTATCCTTCCGCTAGTGCTAAACCATATTGGTTGGGTGAGACATTTGAGCAAGAAGTTAGAGACGCTGGTTTGGAGTCGGCTGCTGCATTAGGTGTTATCCTTCCAATCGCTAAGAACGATGACAATGACCTTGGTCCTGCTAATAAACAAGTTGCTCACCGCGAAGCATACACTGGCTGGTTCATCGGTCAAGACCTTAAGGGTGTTGCTGCTGACTTCAATGTTGAAGCTATGCCTAAGTTGTTCCGTCTTATCGGTCGCGGTCATGGCGAGTGGTTGAACAGAAACGCTAAGATTTCTATCGAGAAGATCAGAGCATCTTCAACTACAACAAGCGACTATGGCTCATTCTCGGTTGTTGTTCGCGCACTCGGTGATACTGATGCGAAGCCTCAAGTTCTTGAGCGCTTTGATAACCTCAACCTTGATCCTACAAGTCCGGACTTTATCGCTCGTCGAATTGGCGATACTTACCAAGAGTGGAACGAAACCGAAAGAAGACTGATTTCTTACGGAGACTATGAAAACCAATCTAAGTATGTTTATGTCCAGTGTCAAAGCGATGTTGAAGATGGTGGCGCTAACCCACTTCTTCTCCCATTCGGTTACTTTGGTCCTCCTAAGTATAAGAATGTAACATCTGCAAACGAAACTACCCTTAACTCTGGTATGATTTATTGGAATTCAGGACTCCCAGGTGCTGGTGCTGTTCCTCTTGTTGTTTCATCCTCATCTGAGGAAGACGGTGCAATGGCTGGATTTTCTTTCCCAGAGGTTCGACTTCGTGTCTCGGCTTCTGACGGCGGCTTGTCTGACTTCAGAAATGCTTACTTTGGTTATCAAAATACCAGAGCGCAAACCTCCACACGCGCAGATGCTAGTGTCGCTGATGTTAACACATTGCTTGACGGTAACGTGACCGCTCTTTCAGCTTACAGTATGGCTGGCTCTGGAGTCTACCGCGCTTCTTATATCTTCACCATGAATGATATTAGAAAAGATTCCAATAACCAATACTACTATCAGTCTGGTTCTTATAAGAGTGGAGATGCTGCTTCTATCACTGGCGGTTCTACTTATAAGACATTACTTGAGGCTGGCTATAACCGATTCACAGCACCTCTCGTTGGCGGATTCGATGGCTTTGATATTAAGGTTCCAGATCCCATCTATAACGAAGGCATGGTAGCTTCTTCGGTAACCGAGACCAACAACTCTGCTTACTATTCGCTAAAGAGAGCAATTGATACAGTTGCTGATCCTGAGTCGGTTGATATGAACCTTTTGGTTATGCCGGGTATTACGAAAGAAGCACTCACCAATCACATGGTTGATGTTTGCGAAGCTCGCGGTGATGCGATGTCACTTATCGATCTTAAGAATGTTTATTACCCAGCACATGAGGTCTACAAAGCAACCAAGAAAGATAGAATCGGTGTTGGCGTTGATCAAGTGGCAACAGACCTTAAGAACAGAAGAATTGACTCCTCTTACGGCGCAACCTTCTACCCATGGGTCCAAACTCGTGATGCAAACTCTGGTCGCGCACTGTGGGTTCCACCATCGGTCGCAATGATGGGTGTTCTTGCTTCCTCGCAAGCAGCTTCCCATCTTTGGTTCGCTCCTGCTGGATTTAACCGCGGCGGTCTTTCTGATGGAGCCGCTGGCATCCCAGTCACTAACGTCTCCGAGAAGCTTACATCTAAGGAAAGAGATAAGCTTTATGAGTCCAACATCAACCCGATTGCATCGTTCCCATCTAGCGGTATCGTTGTCTTCGGTCAGAAAACCCTCCAAGAGCGCCAAAGCGCACTCGACAGAATCAACGTCCGTCGCTTGGTTATCTACTTGAAGAAGCAGATTTCCATCCTCTCGACTCAGATTCTCTTTGAACAAAACGTGCAATCGACATGGAACCGATTCACATCAGTTGTCGAGCCGTTCCTTTCAAATGTTAAGGTTCAGTTCGGTATCACTGACTACAGATTGATTCTTGACGAAAGCACAACAACCCCTGACTTGATTGATCAAAACATCATGTATGCGAAGATCATGGTCAAGCCAGCCCGTGCCATCGAATACATCGCGATTGACTTCGTGATTGCTTCAACCGGTGCATCGTTCGACGACTAATCGAATAAATGAGGGGGGTATTTCCCCCCACCCCACTAATTAAATTTAGAAGAACATATCTACAGGAGAACCCATACTATGCCATTCTGGTCAGAAAACTTCGGAGAGGACGCAACCCTCAAAGATCCAAAAAGAAATTTTAGATTTACAGTAGAATTTCAAGGAATTCAAGCTGCTCAAGGAGGCGCTAAGCTCTGGTATGCTAAGTCTGCCACCAAGCCTTCGTTTGCTATCAATGCAGCCGAGCACAAGTATTTGAACCACACGTTCTACTACCCAGGCAACGTCACATGGAATGACATTACTGTTACTATGGTTGATCCTGTTGATCCTGATATGTCTGCTACCCTTTCTGCGATTGTTGAGGGTTCAGGATATAAGCCACCTAGCACATCTGAAGATCGTGCATCCATCTCAAAGGCTAAGTCTGCCGCTTCTCTGGGCACCGTTATCATCACTCAGCTTGATTCGGACGGTAACCCGCTTGAAACTTGGACTCTTTGGAATTCCTTCTTGACAGAAGTCAAATATGGTGATAACCTTGAGTATGGTAACGATGATCTTACTGAACTTTCTGTTACTATTAAATACGACTGGGCTAGATTGCAAGTTGGCGCTGACCAAAGAGCAGCCGCTGGCTCAGGCGCACAAAGTTTCTTTAACGCATAAACAACATAGAGGTGTAAATGTCACGCAATAGAGACCGTTTGGG
>Ga0181591_10004552_pt1 | contig 12030 bp, 13 predicted proteins | sample 071ome_33_FD_133757 | JGI IMG/M metagenome (GOLD analysis project Ga0181591, IMG submission 133757) | Coastal salt marsh microbial communities from the Groves Creek Marsh, Skidaway Island, Georgia - 071412AT metaG (megahit assembly) | ecosystem: Environmental > Aquatic > Marine > Intertidal...
GTACAGTTCTCGCCATCGCCGAATAAGTTTATCGAGTTTTTCAGTTTTTCCTCCCATACCGTATTTTCGTTTTTTGGGTGCCCCTGGGCACTCGAGAGAACACGCGTCGTATTTATTAACTTTTTCCCATATGATCCTCTGTATATCTCCCGGGAGATTGTTTGTCGCTTGACAAAAGGCGAGAATGTAGTCGTACGTGTGTAAGGCGATATAGTCTTCCATTTCATTTTTTATTATTTTTTCCATGTATAATATAACTTAGGTTGTTTTGGTATTTCTAAAATGATTGTTTCATTCGCTTCATTTTTGGATACGATATAATCATTATCAAATACATTTATCGAAGGAGATGTTTTTATACTCACGGGGTTTGGGGTAGGCACTATTAAGTTACATACACTTTTGTAGAATGTAAACATAACTGTTAGTAATTACCTTTATTTTTTTTATATACTAAATACAATATGGTATCTCTCCAGGACTTACCAAAAAAAGTACAATACATAATTGTGGATTCCGAATTCGTTAATGGTACAAATAACACATTCACTATTGATTTATCACTTGAATCTAATCTACACGTCGAAGAAATATCAGAAGTAATTGGTATAAAACCAGTTGATTTTTATATCACACAAGTAGGTGAAAATGATTTAGGCAATACAAATGTAGCAAAGTATATAGATATAGTATGTGATGATATCCCAAAACGTGGTCAAATACTAAATGAACGTAACGGACAGATCCTAGCGCGCGTACCATTAGAACGAAGTTTTACGGGAAGTAATGATTTTATCATGCGTGATAAACAGTGGAGATCGTTTCAGCGTCAGACAAATTTATTCAATCCCATATCGATACAAAAACTTAATTTTAAAATATACGAATCACAAGGTGACGGTGATTATAAAACGCTCCAACCGGATGCGAATTGGTACATGGTTCTTGAAATAACAACCATAGACGTCAAAGAAAAACCTATCAATAAAGAAGTACAAATTCTCGAAGCGTTACATAAACTTATCGGGAAGATAGATGATCTTAACATAAACGTTAAAAAACTTCCAGATAAGGAGGATATCGAAAAAATGGAAATAGAAAAAAAGAAAAAGTATCCTTTACGTTATTTAGTGTTATTTTTAGCTATGATTATTGGTGGATTTGTATTTGTAAAAAATAAATTTACGCCTTCGGTTCCTCAACCTTCTTTTTAACGACACGCTTTACGGTTTTCTTTGGTGTAGTCGTCTTCTTTTTCTCTGGTGCTGGAACTGGAGCTGGTTCTGGAGCCTTTAGTGGAGCTGGAGCCTTTGGTGGAGCTGGAGCTGGTTCTGGAGCCTTTGGTGGAGCTGGGACTGGTACTGGAGCTGGAGCTGGAGCTGGAGCTGGAGCTGGAGCTGGAGCTGGTGGTTCGATTACATCGACAATTTGTTTAAGAATACCATAAATAGTTTCTTTATTGATTTTCGGTCTTTGAAGTGCATCTTCAATTTGTTTTCTGATAGAGTCCATCGCGTAATATATATAAAAGAAATATTATCTTTATACTAAATGTTATTCATTGGTCCAACTCCCCTGAGTGGTATAGGTCAACACTGTAAAAAATATATGAACCTTTTTCCTAGAAGTAAATACTTAGAAATACACGAAAAAATTCCGGAATGTGAAAGAGCGTTTATATTTGCTTTACCTGTACCATACTGGTTAGATAAAATACCAGAAATAAAAAGAAAAATTAAACATGTGACGTGTATGACCGTATGTGAAACAGAAACAGTACACGAAGATTATGGTAAACTTTTTGACTTATTCGATAGAATTGCCGTACCGAGTGAATTCTGTAGAAAAGTTTTTAAAAAACAGTTTCCTGATAAAGATTTTTTCGTTATACACGCACATATACCCGATAAGAGACCGTATACGTTTTACCATATAGGTAATGTTCACGACCCACGTAAAAATTTTAATAAAATCATAGAAACATTCGTACGTATGAATAAACCAGATTCACGTTTATTGGTAAAAGCAACGTGTAAACAACCCGTCGAAGCGCGAATACCTAATGTTACGTTTATAAACGGACTCATATCAGATGAAGAAATGGAAAAAATACATGAAATGGGAGACTGTTATGTCAGTTTTTCGTCTTCAGAAGGTGTAGGCATGGGAGCAGTCGAAGCAGCTTTACGAAACAAACCCGTTATTATAACTGATTATGGTGGTGCTCCTGAATATGTCAAAACACCGTATACTATAAAATGTGGTTTACAAGAAATACCGAGAGACGATTTTTTATTCAAAGCGGGTATGAAATGGGGTAAACCCGACGAAAATCAATTACGAGAGTTTATGGAAGATGCATATACCAAAAAAATAAGGTATATGGAACATCCGAGGACTCACATGTTAACGTGTAAAGAAAATGTATTACAAGAATTCGTCGCTAATATAATTGGTAAGGAAAGTAATAACGCCAGTCAAGATGGCGCCGGACATGAGTGATCCTCGTTGGGCAATAAGCATAGCAACAATATCATCAATAAATTTAATATTGGTTGGTTTCTTAAGAAGTTCTGGTACGATTTTTGAAATTGCAAGATAAAGCGCCATTGCTACTATGACGGGTCTGAGCGTTTCCTGATCTAACATTTTTTTATAATAAAGAAACATTTATTTTTGGTCTAGTTCCTAACACTTGATTATCTATTCTATGTTTTTTACAATATTCTCCACATACGGCTTTGAATGAACACTTTTTTCCCGATAGCGTGAAAGCTTTACATACGCTCCGGTTTTCGGAAACGTCTCGTTTAGGTACAGAATCAATAACCTGAATTGGTCTTGTTTTTTGACATTCAAGTTTTTTCTTCCGCATTTTATCAAGAATACGTGCCATTTCTTCTGGTGTTTTTTTATTTGTTTTTAAAGTTTTAGATACACGTAAACAATCATCGTAATTTTGAATATTTGATTGATGTTTTTTAGTGAGTACATTTTTCGTATCACTAAAATTTGTTTGTGTAACGGTAGGTAAAAAGTATTGCGACATTTTTAATTTACATTTTACTGAAAATAAAATAACTTAGGTTAATAAAGAATGTGGTTCTTTGTAAAACTCAGAAGAACTTACAGTTTTACTCTCGGTGAGTAGACATGTATATCAAATTTGTAATTGTTTTAATTGACATGGTATGAAAATCACTCAACATGTATTCTGGATTACATGCTAATTCTAATATACGTTCATTATCATCTGGTCTTACAGGTGTTTCAAAATTTCGGATATAATCAGCAGCTATATAAATTATAGCATCGATATATTCTTCTATAGCCATTTCTAACCACGAATTTTTAGGTGTTCCCCATGTAACTGTATCCATATCAACACGGACACCGTGACCATATTTTGTTTTTCCCAATTCGAGTCTTTTTAAAATAAATTCTCGCATATTATACTTATGTATCAAAACTTTTAACTATATTGTTCAATTGTTATTAAATTCAGTACAGTATAAGTTGAATAATAAATTATATATACGTCCGATACTACATATATCGCCATAATCAAACATATAATTAAATATACGGTATGAAAGTATACATATTTCATATCTTCTTTTGAAATACCATATAAACACAACATCGAAAGTATAAGATTTATAATGTTCAATATGTTATATAATATGAGTGTAAATAAACAATTCACAAAAAATGTAGTAACGTGAATAATCTTAGTAAAAAGTATATCAGTTCTTTCGTAAACAGACTCGGGCTCGGGCTCGGGCTCTTCTCGAATAGGTGGTTGCATTTCTAAATTTACACCAATGGCTGGAACGCCGTCGGGTTGTTGTACATGATTATAATACATAAAAGATAAAGACCAGTATTTTTTATGTATCTTAAATGGTCAAAAGAATGTTATTTGTGTGAATGTCCCCTAGAACCATGTATACACACAAATACCACGGAAGAACGTATTCTTATACGTAAATATAGAAAAATACGCCCCATTTTTACTGTCAATAATGATATGTACCTAAAATTTTTTGGTACGGAGGTAAAACGTGTATGTTATGCATGTTATATAAATTCGTATAAAGTGGGAATTACCACGTTACGTGACCGCGAGTGTGGTCGCATAAAAAATATTCATCCCGCACCCAAGTCAAAAACAAAATATGAATTAATATATTGGTTCGAAGGACTAAAAAGATACTTAAGTAAAAGGTGCAATATAACATAAATGGGTGAAAGTATTCAAAAACTCACACACGTGGAGCATATTTTAAAGCGTCCAGATTCGTATGTTGGACCAGTTTCACGTGTAGCCGAACCGTACTGGGTGTATGAAAATGATCACTTTGAAAAGAAAAATGTCGTCTACTCACCAGCACTTTTAAAAATATTTGATGAAATTTTAGTAAATGCGATCGACAGGAACTCCATGTACCCAAAAAACGTAACGTCGCTCAGTGTATCTATTGATAAAGAAACGGGTGAAATAACCGTGGAAAATAATGGACCTTTGGGAGGCATTGCGGTAAAAATGCATGAAAAAGAAGGTCTTTGGAATCCCGAATTAACATTCGGTCATTTACTCACGAGTACAAATTATGACGATACACAAAAACGCGTCGTTGGTGGGCGTAACGGGTATGGTGCAAAACTTACAAACGTATACTCGACGAAGTTTTCCATTAAAATTAAAGATGGTGAAAATAAGTGTATGTATACACAAGAATGGACAGATAATATGAAAACGTGTGGTACACCCAAAATAAAAAAGTATTCAAGTGCTACGTCGAGTGTTTCTATTACTTTTGTTCCCGATTGGAAAAGGTTTGGTATGTCAAAAATGGATGATTCTATCTATAAAATATTCGAAAAACGAGTATACGATGCAAATATTTGTACATCACAAAACTGTAAAGTAAAGTTTCAAGGTGAACCTTTACCAAAATCTACGTTTACTACGTATGCTAAAATGTATACAAAAATGGATGAGATGTGTACGTTTACGAGTGATAGATGGTCAGTGTGTATCGCTCCTTCAGATGATGGGTTTGAACACGTATCTTTTGTGAATGGGATATGTACAACAAAAGGAGGTTCACACGTTGATCACGTTTCGGGAATACTCGCAAATGGTATTATCGAAGATATGGCAAAGAAAATAAAACTTCGACCCCAACAAGTCAAGAACGCATTTTTCGTTTTTGTAAAAGCGACGTTGGTCAATCCGAGTTTTAGTAGTCAGGTCAAATCGGAATGTACACTTAAACCACAAGATTTCGGAAGTAAATTTGAACCACCGAAAACGTTCATTAAAACTATTCTAAAAACGAGTATTCAATCGGAACTTATGGCGTTATCAAAGTTTCGCGAAATGAAAGAACTCAAGAAAACGGATGGGTCTCGTAAATCAAAAATAACAGGTATTCCAAAACTCGACGATGCAAATAAAGCTGGTACACAACACTCGGGTAAGTGTACACTTATTGTGACCGAAGGTGATTCCGCAAAAACGTTGGCAATTGCGGGTCTTTCCGTAGTTGGTCGAGATCATTACGGCGTTTTCCCACTTCGAGGCAAATGTAAAAATGTTCGTGATGCAAGTATAAAACAACTTACCGAAAACAAAGAGTTTAATGATCTCAAAAAGATTTTGGGACTTCAACAAGGTAAAGTGTATACGTCACTCTCCGAACTTCGATATGGTCGACTCATGATCATGACCGATGCGGATAACGATGGAAGTCATATCAAAGGTCTCATTCTCAACATGATTCACTATTTCTGGCCGAGTTTACTCAAACTTAATTTTGTCGTGAGTATGGTCACACCAATCATAAAAGCGACAAAAGGTTCAGAAACCAAATCATTTTATACAGATTCAACGTTCAGACAATGGTACGGTAACGGTAAACAAGGTTGGAAAATTAAATATTACAAGGGTCTCGGTACGTCAACGTCTGCGGAAGCACGCGAATACTTTAAAAAAATAAAAGATCTTACCGTTCAATTCGACACGGATGAAACTATGGACGATTCAATTATTCTTGCGTTTGATAAAACAAAATCAGATTCGAGAAAAACGTGGTTACTCGAGAGTACTGAAAAAAAGGCATCGGAACTCGAAATACCATATGGAAACGTTGAGCGTCTCGGTATTTCCGACTTTATTCATAAGGATCTTGTTAATTTCAGTCTCGCGGATTTGAAAAGATCTATTGCACACGTTTCCGATGGTTTGAAACCGTCTCAAAGAAAAGTCTTATACGCATGTTTCACAAAGAATCTTACATCGGAAATGAAAGTCGCACAGTTAGCCGCGTACGTTTCAGAAAAAACATCGTACCACCACGGCGAAGTTTCTTTGGCCGATACGATTGTAAAACTAGCACACAATTTTATGGGTTCGAATAACATAAATTTACTCGAACCGTGTGGTCAGTTTGGTACGAGACTTATGGGTGGTAAAGATGCGAGTCAGACGAGGTATATATTCACAAAACTTACGAAAAGTGCGCGTCAGCTTTTTGACCCTAGAGATGACCCCGTTTTACAGTATTTGGACGACGATGGTAAACAGATAGAACCCGAGTATTATGTTCCTATTTTACCAACCGTTTTAGTGAATGGAACTGAAGGTATAGGTACAGGATTTAGTTCCTATATTCCACCGTTTAATCCAGATGATATACGCATGAATATAGAACGCGTACTCACAGGTGAAAATGTTATACCAATGAAACCGTGGTTTGATAAATTTACGGGTCGCGTTTTTAGTAACGAAGAAGGATTATGGATTACGGAAGGTACATGGGTACACACGGGTAACATTTTAAAAATTACCGAACTTCCACCGGGACGTTGGACACAAGAATACAAAGAGTATCTCGATACACTTATGGAAAAGAAGAAAATTACAAACTATACAAATAATAGTACGACGGAAAGTGTTAATTTTGAAATAACGGGGTATACTGGTAAAGATATAATAAAAGATTTCAAACTCCAAAAAACGTTTCATGTATCAAACATGCATTTATTTCATCCAGAAAAGGGTATCCATAAATATACGAGTCCAGAAGAAATACTTCTCGACTTTGTAAGTATACGAACAAAGACGTATAAAAAAAGAAAAACACATCTCATTACAACATTGAAAAATAAACTACAAAAACTAGAAAATGTGTCAAAGTTTATTGATATGGTTATACACGAAAAACTTATTGTTTTCAAACGCAAACGTTCTGAACTTGAACATGAAATGGAAAAGATATTTGATAAAATAGATAATTCGTATGACTATTTATTAAATATCAAAACGTATCAGTATACACACGAAGCTGTACAAAATCTCAGGGAAGAAACTACAAAGTCAAAAGTAGAACTTGATACATTACAGAAAATGTCACACGTCGATATGTGGAAAAGGGATTTAAAAATATATAAACAATAAGTAGTAAGTATGTGTGATACATCTGGCCCAAACACGGGTGCCATACTATCACTTAATGCAATTGGTAAACAAGATACGTACCTTTTAGAAGACGATCCTATTCATTCACTCTTTAAGTATGAACCTAAAAGACACGCAAATTTTACAAAGTTTCATAAAAGTCTAAACGTGAATAAACCAAGTAATTCTTCAACGTCTTGGCCTTTTGGTGAAACCATAAAAGTTACCTATAATCCACGAAACATGGGAGATCTTTTAGCAAACATGTACATATCTTTTGAATTACCCGCTCTAACAGGTTTCGATAGTTATTACGCAGACCAAATTGGTAGACATATTTTTAAATCAATAACCATACGCGTAGATGAAACGGTTGTTGAAAAATTTCATGGAGATTGGGGTATCATATACGATGAGTTATATTTAGATGAATCCGAAAAACGAACAAAAAGATACATGGTAAATAGAAATAATGCAGAAGATACGTCTTTACTACCAGGTAATCAAATATTAGCCAGAAATAAGTCGCGTGTTTTTATACCAATACCTTTACTTTTTTCGCGTAAATATGAAAGTGATGAATACGAAACAAACACACCAAATCGTCCATATTTTCCAACGTGTGCCATACACAAACAAAAGCTCCAGTTTGAATTCGAGTTTCATAAACAGACTTTTTTTACAAACGAAACAGAATCTCTTTCCTTAAACGAATTTGATATCGTTACCGAAGAAATAACACTTGAACCCAGTGAACGCGCATATATAAAAAATAGAAGACACGTTTTTGTTACCGATATTGTTAAAAAACACCCTTCGTTAGACATTTCAGCTGGTGTTCGAAACGCAAAACTCGAACTTGTTCCAAAAATACCAGTAAAAACACTGAACTGGTTTTTTAGACAGAAAGCATTTGAAAACGAAGATACATATGAAGGTGGTACATCTTTAACAGCAAATGTGTTTGCAAATAGGTATAATTTTTCGTCGAGTAACGAATATTCTATTTTGAACGAATTTTACAATACACCTATGTTAAATGCTAAAATATTTGTAAATGGTGAAGATATACCAAATATTCAAGATAGTGATCATAAATATTTTAAATACGTTGTCCCATTTACGAGTCGATTATCGAGACCTTTTAGAAGTATTTATACATACGCATTCTCGATGAATCCAATTAATGTAGAACCATCGGGAATGTTGGATTTTAGTCAGTTACAATCTAACCGAACGGTTTTAGATGTCACTATGAAAGAAGGTCTTACGAGTGATTACACTTTACACTTGTATTATGTCGGATACCAAACATTTATTTTTGAAAATGGTGTCATGTCACTTGTTTAGAAAAAAGTTCATTTTTATTGTTGTGAATATATTCAATTATATTATTTTTTATACACCATCTTATGAAATTCAGTTGTGCCACGGTCGTATGTATTTCATTGGATGTACCCGGAACGATGTATGATATTTTTGTTGATCTACAAAATGGATCGAACAATTTTTTACTATACCCATCTAAACTCGATTTATATGCACAGTGTACACTAAATATTTTACCGTCGTTTGTTTTGTACGATAAATTATTTTTCTTTGAGTAGTTCGTAATAAACCATTCTAGATTTCTTAAAGAAATCCCATTCGTTTTGTTTAAAATTTCTAAAAGTGTAGCTCTATTCTCGGGGATATTATAAAAACTATCAATTGATGTTAGTAGAATAGCTGATTTGTTCATTATTACATAATTCCACGCAAATCTTTAAAGTCCTTTCTTGATACTTCACATGCCGGACACCCTGGTTTAAATATACACTCCGTTAAATTGTGTGTATGTCGTATACCATCGTTATTTTTAAATACCATTTCTACCGGTCCTCTAAGTTGAGGCTGATCGATATGACTCCCACACATTCCATTAAGTTTGGCTCTTGCTATACACGGAGAACCATCCTTTTTAAACCCCCTACAGAAATTTAATGGGTTTGGAATTTCTGAAAGTAAAAGTTTTAAATTTATAGAATATTTATGTGATATTTTTTCCATTAGTTTTATACTACGTCTATATACTTCCGTTTCAACTTCCTCTTCCCAAAGTGTCTGTAATTTTTTGGACGTCATATTTTATATACGTCACTATTTTTTAAGCGATTTGAACATATCACTTATTTTCTGCTGCCCTTCAATTTCATCCTCTACTTTTTTCTTAGGTCGTCGTTTTGGTTTAACACGTGTTAAAAGTTCACCGAATATTTCTTCTTTTGGATCTTCAAAAAGTGGTTCAATTAAATCACACACGGGATTTAAAAATTTGTTTATGAAATAATAATTATAATCTATTTTTAAATTATTATCCTTTGCATATTTTGGATCCTCAGACTTTTCAAATGCCTTTGCTTTCGGATCACCCGTATCGATAAGAATATAAGGTACACGATCACCCGATTGTGGTTCGGAACCCGGTTGTCTTTCACGCATTTTTCTTACAACTTGGACGTGTGCTTGATTAATATCCTTAATATCAGGACTATTAATAGAAACTGTGAAACCTTTTACTTTATACGAATCAGAAAGACTTTGTGAAAGTATCAACTTTTCATTCGGTACATCACCTTCAATAAGTTCAATAGCTCTTTGTAAAGCGAGTGCTTTTGGTGGTCCGGTATCACTACTTTCTAACACAACATCGAGTAGTTCTTTACACACTTCACGCATGTGTGGTGTATTATCACGTCGAACCAATTGAAGACCTTTAACATCTATATAATCCATATTCATATTCCCGTCTTTTCCTTTTGTCCATAGTTTCGCGGCGTACCTCTTTTTTGAATACAAAAAGTACGGACAATATACTTTCTCGAGTTCGAGATTATTTGGTGCTTTAAACAGTTTGGTACACTCACCCGCGGCACGTTCACCAAGTTCCCAACTATACTCGATCGCTTCCATACCTTTACGATTTCCAACGTCAAATTCGACCATAACAGAATCCGTATCACCGTACCTTACCTTTGCACCCGGAAAATTCTTTTCAACGTATGCTTTTGTTTCGTCAATCATGCTTCGCCCTTTTAACGTTACCGTAGATGCAATTTGTACGCATGGTAACATACCTTTTGCTGCACCCGTAAAACCGTATACAGAGTTCATAGACACTTTATACGCTAATTGTTTACCGTTATACATTTCTTTTAACGCACCGGTCGATTGTGCCATATCTTTTTTAGCTTGTTTACGAAACTGTTTCAGTTCTAAGAGAATACTTGGCAGAAGACTCGGAACGTCTTGTGCAAACTTATAAAACCCGAACGTTTCGTATTTTATACCAGGTATGTCTTCGTATTTCGAATCCATAACGAGGGTCGAATAACATAAATTGTGTGCCATCATGATTGATGGATACAGGCCTTCAAAATCTAGGGCGGTAATAGGTGTATAATAGGCACCTTTCTGTGCTTCGAGAACAGTCGCACCTTCGTATCCTATTGTAGACTGTTGACCCCAAGATAGTGTTGGTACCATGAAACCCATTTCACGTGCCTTTTTTGTTAATAAACTAAATACTTTGATTTGTTGTCCCCGTTCAACCAAATAACACAGAGGAACCCAAGTCGCTTTTGCCATTTCTAGTAAGTTTATGAGTGTACACAGTTTAGACAAAAGTCTGTGTGGTAACAAAGTATCCTTAATACAGTACTCCGCAACTTCACGTAACTTCACGGGGTCTTCTTCAACGAAACGCGCAAACATTTCTTTCGGAGGCATATCGATTTTATTATCACCGAGGTACAATTTTGAAACATTATCGAGTTTGTACGAATCAAGTTTGTACCCTTTTTTAACCTCATGAAACAAATCAAAAATAAACCTCCCGGGTATAGGTAAAATCTTAAGGTCGTTATCACCGAGTGCACTCGACGATAATTTCTTATACACAAGTTCACACGTATAGTTTTTCAATTTACTCATTTCGTAAAAGGATGGATCACAATGTGTCATGACCGCACGTTTCATAATATATTCCAAATCAAAACCAAATATGTTCCACCCAGTTATAATGTCAATATCTTTTTCCATCATATACGCCTTAAATGCCATAAGCATTTCACGTTCTGTATCATAACTTTTAATTATACACCCTTCTAAATCCGGGTCCGTCTTCTTATAACAGAAACACGTTTTATCGTACGGTATATCGGAACCAAAATGTGCAAGTGATACAGCAATTTGAAAACACGCATCATCTTTTACATCTGCATCAGGAAACTTACCGGTTGAGCTATTACACTCAATATCCACAGAAGCAACGACAAATGGCGCCGTCTCGGGAATATCAATGGGTTTAAGTGTTTTCCAGTTATTACAGAACAAGTCTATATCCACATGCGCGAGATACGAACGCACACACTCGTCGCCGGTATCCAACCACCCCGTAGATTGTATACCCGTTCTGTGCATTAATCTCAGGACGGGGTCTAAATTGGATTCGTATACCTTATATTTTATAGATTCATCGGGTAATGTACGTTTTAGTCTTCCATTTACCATTCGTCGCGCCGCTA
>Ga0181591_10004561_pt1 | contig 12017 bp, 12 predicted proteins | sample 071ome_33_FD_133757 | JGI IMG/M metagenome (GOLD analysis project Ga0181591, IMG submission 133757) | Coastal salt marsh microbial communities from the Groves Creek Marsh, Skidaway Island, Georgia - 071412AT metaG (megahit assembly) | ecosystem: Environmental > Aquatic > Marine > Intertidal...
ATCAGTTCACGACCCAGTTGAGCACATGCTTGCTCCACACCAAAGGTCTTGCCGTTACCAGACAGACCAGTGATGAACACAGGATAGAACATACCCGACTTGACGATACGCTTCACGTCAGCGAAGTTGCCGAAGGGGACAAAGTTCTCATCCTTCTGGGGGATAAGGTTTTGTTGAACAGCAGGCATTGCTGCTGGTGCTTGATAGTTACGCTCGATCTCTTCCACTTTTTGCTGAGTCACTTCCAGATTCCACTTGCCACGACCAACTTTGTATTGCTCAAGTCGCTTAGTGACAGTCTGATATGCAACATCGTGAGAGGCACAGAATCCACGGATATCTGCGGCGGTGAACTCAGTACCATAGAGAGTGCGGAGTTGTTCGACGTAGTTCACTTGGGAAGGCATTTGGTTGACTTGTTTTGTATGTATATACAATACATGAAAAAACCGCCCTGTGGGGCGGTGGTGGACAGTTTATGAACTGGCCTTTCTCTGAGCGTTGTTCTCCTTCGGAGTCACATACCTGAGATTATCAAGCGTGTTGTTCGATGGGTCAGCGTCGATGTGATCAATGACCACGGTGTCGCGTACCCACTGCTTTGCCTCCTCTGGAAGAGTGCCCCAGACTCCCTTGAGGGACTCTGGAGGATACTCATCAACAGGCTTCCATGCTTCCATCACTGCCTTATGCACAGTAATGTTCATCACGGATTTGCCCCCACCCTTGGTGCGGACGTGATCAAAGTCTTCAAACAATTCTGGATTGATTACAACAGTAAAGTTGCATTCATCCAAGCGACCACGCTTACTGTATTTGTAACGGATTGCTCTGAATTTGTTTGTCAGGGCAGAGTAGATTTGCCCATCATTACTAACATAGTATCCAGGAATAATAATCCCATACCGAGTAAGGGGTTTCCAGTCTGGATTGTCTTGAACGCTTGTGATCATGGATTTTTTGGATTGAGTAGATTACGCAATTTGATCTACGAAGTCGTTAAGGATCTTACGATTCATAGAACTTGCTTTGAGTGACTTCTTGAATGCACTGCGAATCTGAGATTTGCTAGCACCGTCACCAACAACGAACTCGCTGTCTTCATTCAGTTTGTTGGAAGCAAGAACAAATAGTTTGGAGAAACCCAAGGCAGTAAGGGAAATGCTACGTTCTTTCTTCCAGATCTTCCTCATCCGTTCGTCTTCAGAACCCTGAAGATCAAGATTGTTCAGCATCCGAGAGACCTCAGAGTTAGTAACAATCCGAACACCGATGAAGTTGACTGAAGGATGCTCATGAGCGAGGTACTTCAAGAAAGAGACAGTCTGGGTAAACCAGTTGCCAACATCATAAGTACGTCCAGTCTTACGGTTACGGAGAATAGAACCGTAGCGACAAGACTTCCTACCAATTCTATCATAAACTTCCGCAGTTCGCACAGATCCCTGTGCTTCACCATCGGTGAGGATCACACATTGTACTTTTTGAACACCACTCTTTGCTTTGAACTGAGGAATAATCTTTGTCATGCAGGCAAGTGCCTCATTAAGAGGAGTGCCAGAGAGTGAGAATGCAGGACAAATGGTGTAGTGGAAGTGCAGTGAACGACGTTGGTTCTGATCCTGAAGCCATGCCAGTCGATAGAGTTGCAGACAATCCTGCTCAAAATCTTTCGTCTTAGCAGTGCTGCTCAGCATGGTCAGCAAACGGAAGTCTCGTTCGATAGCAATCTTGTTTGCTACTTCTTCATGATGAAACTTGTGGTGGGCATCATCTTCAAACACACGGAGATCATCTGGGATGTAACGAGTGCGGAAGTCATTGGTGAAAGCATAAACATCGAAAGGAATGTTGACTTTCTTACAGAAGCGAACAAGGTTCAACAGTTGCTTGATGGTGTCCATAAGTTTGTCACTCATAGAACCAGACCAATCAAGCAAGAAGATCAATCCATGATTCTTACCATCAGGAATGGTAGTGATCTTCTTGAAGAGATCTTCGTTGTACTTGTAGGTGTGAAGTTTGGCACAATCCAGAACGCCAGTGCGACTAGTGGTGGCACGAGCATAAGCATCAGCAGACTTGCGACACTCAAACTCTTTGACCATGTAACTCACTTCTTTGGCAGTAGACTTCTTGTGAGAAGCATACTCAGCATTGACTTCAGAGAAGTTGTACTCAAGATTTTCGGGAGGATTGCTCCACCAGAAATCGTTGATCTGACGGATGTACTGATTGCTGACAACAATGCTATCGAGATTCATATCAGGAATCTCAAGATAAACAGGATTCTCAGAGTAGTTATCACTGTGTCCGTTGAGTTCCTGAACAGACTCACTCAGATTTGTGTCAGTCCTGACCTCTAGAGGATCGTAAGAATGACCACCCCCAGAAGACACAGGAGTAGAAAAGGGATCTTCAGAAAAATCATCAGAGTCAACATCACCAGTCTCAGCAGGATCAGCAGGATCGGGATCCATAGAGGACTCAGGAGAACCAGAACCAGCGCCAGAAGAAGTTTGTTGCGACGAAGTTTGCGAAACATTTTCTTGGATCTCTTGTTGATTTTCTTGAGGAGTTTGTTGAGCTTGACGCTTACAGTATTCATGGAGATTTTCAGAAACAATCAGAACATCAGCAAAAGTTTCACACTCAGAGATCTGGTTGATGAGATCTTTCTCTTCATCATTCTGAAGGGGAATGTCAATGTAGTTGCCGACCTTGAAGTGGAGGTTAGCACGATCAGCAAGATTCATGCTAGAAAGATCCTCAGACTCAATGCCAAAGAAATCTTCATCGGACAGTTGACTGTATCCACGATAGAAAGTCTTGGAGAGACCAGCATACCTCCGCTTCATCAGTTTCTCGATGCGAGCATCTTCGACAACGTTGATGAACTGGAAAGGAATGTTCCTCGGTGGATCTTCATTAGGAGTGAAGAGAGCATGACCAACTTCGTGGGCGACCAAAAGATCGTACACAATGTCGGATGCTCGCTTCCACATCGGAAGAACCAGCAGACGGTTGTTCACATCGAAAGACGCAGTTTCAACATACTTGTGCTCAACGATGAGATTCTCAGTCGCGAGCAGTTTGGCAAGTTGACCTTTGACTTCGTAGTTGACCATTGCTGTGTCCGTTTCGATGTCCTTAGTATAAGGGCAGAGTGGGGGCAGAGTCAGGGCAGAGTGGACAGTTTGAAAAGTGTCTACTCTTGGGATCGGTGCTCGTCGTTCAACTCATTGATGAATTTGACCAGGGAACTTTCAGAGAACTGCATGAACTCATAGTTGTCCTTGTCAAGGCAGTGACCACCCCATCCATACTTACCATCCCAACCAGGGACTTGAGTGTGCGACTTACCAATCCTCGGATCAGAACCAACAAGAGCAGCAAAGTCTTCGTAGGTTGACTCACATCCAAGATTCTTGTGGATCTTATACAGTTCATTAAAGTAACTGACCTTCAGTCCCAGGAAGAAGTTCTCCGCATATTTGACTAAGGCAGCAGTCTTGATATCAGTGGTATGAATCTTGCCAGCATTCAACTTGTCAAGTCTGGTCCAGAAGATATCAGCAATGACTTCACATGCATATGGATCACCACCAAGGATACAGAAAGTTTGATTCTGGAACTTCTCGATATTATTGTTAGAACTCAGATACTCTGGACTATGAATGACATTAATATTCTCGTATGTCTTCTGTGCCCATTCATAGTATTCAGGTGTTGCTGTTGACTTACAGCATACAGGAGTCTTCTGTCCAATGTATGTGTTTAGTTCATCAAGAACTGGGTCAAGAATTTTGGTGTTATCTCCCTTCGGAGTGTCAACACAAACAAAGACGGCATCGAAGTCCTTGCCCATGAAGTCTTTGATTTTATTATCATTGAACTTCGGATCGATGATAACTTTTTCTTCTTCCTTAAAGATAGATGCCACGGCAGAACCAACATAACCATGGCCAACAATCATTACTTTCATGATACTTTCTGACTAAAACCTTTGACTTTTTCAAACTTGATAGAGTTGGGGAATCTATCGTAGAGTTCTGACTTGTGAGAGATTACAAATATATTAGCATCTCGAATAACAAATCGGATAATCTTTAGGAACTCTTCTGTTCCCATCCCATCAAGAGAACTATCAAACACCTCGTCCATGATCAGGAGATTGGTGTTCGTAGAGTTCTTATATTTAGCGATCTCTCTCCAAGTGAACAAGAGAGCGAGGTCGATACGCATCTTCTCTCCTTCGCTAAATGATGCGTAAGAAAAATTTTCGTGGATAGGAGACTGAACTGTCTCACTAAACTCTTCGTCCAGAGTGAAGTTGATGTAGAACTCCATCATCTGCAGATAACGATTCACTTGCTGGTTGATGAGGGGGAGATACTTTTTGATGATCTTAGTTTTTACTCCCCCATCCTTCAGCAAGGAATATACGAACTCGTTCAGATGAATTTTCTCTTTCTCTTCAGCGAGTTCGTTGTAGGATGTCTTCAGTTTTTCATCGAAATCTCTTAACTTGTCATGCTCAGAATTTCGGTTTGCAAGGTTCTCGGTAATAGTTTGAATTTCCGATTCCAGATCTCGGCATTGACGTTGCAATCCAGAAATCCGAACATTGTTTTGAGAAATGCCATGTGTTAGGGAAGATACCTCCTTAGTGAGATCGATAAAGCGAAGCTGCTTGGACTCCTCCTCTTGTAATTTTTCCTCAAGTTCTGAGAGACCCGTTTCTAGTTTATCTACAGAAGCATTAAGCTCCGCAATTCTATTTAACCTGAATCCTTCTTCTATATCCTGAGTGCAAGTGGGGCAAACCGTATTTTTGTCAAAGAAGATACGTTCCTCTTCGGTTGACTTTACCTTTGTCTGCAACTGCACACGAATGTTATTCATCTTTTTGATAACATTCTGAGGATTGGACAGTTGCTCTAGTTTGTTCTGAATATCAGATAGATCACTAGAAAGACCATCATTTTTCTTGATCAAGTCATCCTCAGATACCTGCAAGGTAGAAATCTTTTCCTGTTTGTCTACAATATCTTTCTGCCCACGCTTCTCTAACTCATCAATAAACTCCTTCTGCATCTGAATCTTATCGATCAGAGTTTCTTTCTTGAGTTCAAGAGTTCTGACACGTTCTTTATTCTCACGCATCTTGTCTTTCACCACGCTGTTCATCGCAGAAAAGATTTTGATGTCAAGAATATCTTCGATAACTTCACGACGTTGCGAAGAAGTAAGTTGCATGAACGGAGTAAATCCAGCAGAACCCAGAATCACAATCTGAGTGAAGGACTTATAGTTCAACTTGAGAATTTGTTGCTCAAGTTTCTTTTGCTGGTCAACTGCGGAGGAGGATTGATCCTGCATCTTACCATCAATCCAAATCTCAAACTTGTTTGGTTTGATACCGCGAACGATTCTATATTCTCTTCCCTTAATATCAAACTCAATCTCAACCACACAGTCTTTCTCATTCACTGAGTTAACTAGTTGTGGTTTGTTGATCTTGCGATAGGGTTTTCCGAATAAAGAAAACGTAAGGGCATCAAGAACTGTTGACTTTCCAGCACCATTTGATCCGATGATGATCGTGCCATGAGCTTCATTAAGTTTGATTTCAGTCCAGTGGTTTCCAGTGCTAAGAAAGTTTTTCCATTTAACGTTTTTGAAAACGATCATAATTCAGGGGGCACGACAATATCGTTGGGAGTAATAATAACGTATTTGAAATTTTGATGATGACAAGTTTTCTTTGCTAGATCCTCATCAACTTCAACCACATCGACAACACTATATTTTTCAGTATCCTTCAACATCATAGCATATCTCTCAGCATCGTCTTCATTCTCAAAGAACATTATTACTTTCTCTCCCCACTTATTGTGGACAGCGAAAGCTCCAGAATCTTCATTTTGGGCAACGCTGACCATATACATCATTCTACTTCACACGCCTCTTGATAGATCGAACTGATAAGATTTTTTACCGCAGATTTGTCAACCTGAGTATCAGACTCATCAATATATCTAGACAAAATAGCAAGTGTATCTTCCGATTCAAATGCCTCAAAGTCATCGTTCTCAATGACATTGAAGTTCTCTACAATCTTGACTTCTGCTGGGTTGGCAGAGAAGAGTTTGTCAATGAACTTTTCAAATCCAACCTCATCAGATTTCTTACGGACAACAACCTTGACAATCTTTTCAGAACACTCAGTTGCATCAAACAATTGATACGGAGTATCCTCGTAGTAGACGGTATGAAAGATAGTGAATGGATTGTTGATTGGAGTATGGTCTAGAGTTTCAGTATCAAAGATATGAAAACCTCTGACATCTCCAGCATCATTCCAATACATTTCATATGGATTGCCAAGATAGTTAACATTATCCTGGTGACTGCGGTGATGATAGTGACCAGAGAACACTTTATCATAACGAGAGAAAACATTCCTGTCCATACCATGCTCCATCCAGATGCCATGGTTTGCTTTGAATCCCTGAAGTTCAAGGTGTCCGAAAGCAACTTTAGACTTAGACTTTGAGATCTTTTTCAAGACCTCTTCCTGAGTGTCTTCAGTGATCCAGGCAACCAAAGATACATCTAGTCCATCAATCTCAACTTCCTTAAAAGTAGATACAGGAACAATGTTGTCGTACTCTCTGAGCAACAGTTCAATGGCATTAATATTGTTCGTATTCTTATAGTATGCGGTATGGTTGCCAACAACCGTATACACTGTGACTCCCATTTGTCGGAGACGATCATAATAATTTTTCTTAGCCCATGATAAAGCAGAAAAATCGATGCCCTTACGACTATCGAAAGTATCGCCCATGTCGATAACACAAGTGATATTCTGTGCTTCCAAGGTTGGGAAGAAAACTTCATTGTAGAACTTTAAGAAGAAGTCATGAAACAGTTTTGAATTTTTACGAGCACCGAAGTGTTGGTCTGTAATTACTGCTACCTTCATTGATTCTTCAGCTTGTGATAGACATTATCTTTGATTGAATTATAACTGGAATAGTTGCTTCCGCCAATAGTGTTGTCATCTACGAACACTTCATCGTAACCAGACTTAGTAAGAATTTTATTTTTGATTTCTAACTGCTTCTTCTCTTTTTGAATGCGACGGAGAAAAGCGTAGTGAATGATCTGAGTAAAGTATGCGAAAGGGTTTGAAGATTTTGCTGGATCAAAGTTGTTGATGTATTGAACACAGTTCTCAATTCCATCACAAACCATGTCATCTTTGAACATGTAGTTGACAAAGTTTGGTTTGAATGAAAGGTGCGTAGCAATCTTCAGAAAGCACTCTCCAATGTAATTCGGAATCCTTGGTTTTGGTTGACCTAGTTCCGCTGCTTCTTTAACACTCTTCTTGTAGATGACCAGAGCTTCAAGAAACTCTTTGTTATTTACATAGTGCTCTGACCTCTTTCTCCCTCTTGGCATAGTCGCATTCATTTTATGACGTATAGTTATATATTGTATTCAAACTATAACAAATTCATGTGCGTCTGTCAAGGGGGTTGACAAGACTCTGAAATATGTGTACAATTACCTTTGTGGAGGTTCAAGAGAACAACTATAGCTTTAAGATTCTTCTTGTTCTAAGTCAAATATTTTTTCAAGCATCTCTTTAGCATCATCTACAGTTGAGATGTAACCCATTTCTCTACCAATATCATGTCTATGTGAAGGGAGTTTGTCTAACTCCTGTTCCATAACAAAACGACAATGCATAGTAATCATATCTTCATTATTATTCTCTGTCATCGTAAGAACATTCTTCATATCAATAATACAAAGAGTATCTTCTGTAGTCTTTAACCAGGGTTCAACCTTGTATCCGATTGCCATGCCATTGTGAGGTAGTTTTACTTCCTCTACAATAACTGGATCAGAGATCAGTAGAAGAGTCCTGTCATCTTCATCAGAGGCAGAGACTTTTGCGAAGATCTCTTCACCAGATAATAATTTTATTGTTGCATAGAAATCGTCTTCCATATTTATTTTGTTAGGTTGACTGTGATAATGTCATAGTTAAAGTTTTCTTCGTTATAGATTCTGATTCTTTCTATTAGATGATTCAACGTATAATTTTTTCTAGATCCTTTTGTGCAATCATCAGCAATGTCATACAAGATCGCTTTACTTTTGTTTGTTCCCTTCCTCAGGACTCTTCCGATAGATTGTAGATTCCGTACTCTTGATTTAGAAGGAGAAGCAAAAATAACGTTATGAAGGTTTTTAATGTTAATTCCTGTGGAGAAGGTTCCATACGATGCTACGATAATCGCATTGTTTTCAGTGTCTACAATTTCTCTGATTCTTTCTCTCTCCAGGGAATCAACCCCACCATGAACATAAAAGACCTTTCGGTTTTCTTTTACCGAACTATTTATTAATTCAAATAATGGCTTGCCGTGAGTTTCCACTCTATTAAATAGAACAAGAGTGTTTCCATTCAAGTCTACTGTTAGATTTTTGATGAAGTTGTTTCTTCTCTCATGTGATATAATGTATTGAACTTCATCCTCATATGTTTCAAATTTATGTGGATTGTGTTTGAGGATGATACAATTAATATCAAGTTTAGAAACATGTCCTTTCTTCATCAGTTCTTCAGTTCTGATGATCTTATATGAAGGTCCAAACAATCCTTCCAGAACCCACTTGTGAGTCTGTGTGCCATCTAGTGTTCCAGTAAATCCATACCGATATTTTGCGGTATGTAACTTGGTCATGATATTAATCAGAGACTTAGACTTGAACAAGTGTGCTTCGTCTCCAATCACAACATCAAACTTCTCAAACCATTTACGTTCTAGTTTGTAGATAGATTGCCAAGTTGTAATTGTGATTGCTTTATTACTCTCCTTTTCTTTTCCAGAATATATTTTGTGGCAGTATGTCTCAGGATCCCATCCATATTCCTCAAAGTCCTTATACATCTGCTCTACTAACGATGTCGTTGGAACAACTACCAGGATTTTTCTGTTGTAGTCAGTATGATATCTTGAAAGAGCATACACCATCAAAGATTTGCCAGATGCAGTGGGACTTATCAATAACCTTCTATTGTGTCTTAGAGCATCGTATACTCCCTCTACTTGGTATTCGCGTGGTTTATGACGAGCAATCTTAGTCATATAATCCTTTACACCATCAAATGAAATCATTTCATTGACTTCAAATGGTGTGCCAAAAAATTTATTGTCTACGAACGTATATTCATAATCGTATTGCTTGCAGAAAGAAATGACTTTATCCAGGAGACCAACATAGATCTCTCCCGTATGCGTAGAGAATAGTCTTATCTTTCCATCCCAATACTTGCTTCTGTATTGAGGCATAAATTTTGCACCAGGAACTTCAAACGTAAAGTGATCTGACAGTTCCTGATAGACATGTGGCTCTGCTGATATCTTCAGGTAGACTTCATTCTTCTTTTGGATTTCCAGATTAACCATATCCACTAATGAATTTTTGCCATTCAATAGCATTCTTGATTTGATAAGTGCGATTGCTTATTTGTTTAAGAATGCTCTCAATATAATTTAGCTGAGTTTCGTAGTAGTCAATTTTCAAACTGACCTGACTCAGTTTTTCATCAGCACAAAGATATCTTTCCATGTCACTCTTATCCCTAACTTTCTTGGGAAAGGGATTTTCAATATAAACATCTGGATCTGCTTTACCAGAGTAATATTGATAACGTTCGTGACGGATATTTCTGCGCTGTTGTTCTGCCTTCTTTCTCAGGAGAAGAAGGTTATTGAAAATGTCGTGATACTTTGCATGTAGTGCTGGTATCTTTAGTGATTCTGTGTGAAGATTATCTTGATCAATCTGTGAGTCTTTCTCCCACATACTTTGTATATTCTCAAGATTCATAAAATTCTGCCGCTCAAATCTGTCACTTCATAGTAAGTATACTTGAAAGTAACGTCTGCTGTAAAGTAGTCTACATCTGATGGCGTGGCATCAAACTGAAGTGTAGACAGAGTTACTGGGAACAATCCATAAAACTTTAAGTAAAACTGTGGAGTGAGGTTGTTGCTCAGAACTTGTAGAGTTCCGTCTGAGAACAATTCTTCCTCACCCATTTCAGATGCGTTCTTATAAAGAGAAGCACCCTTCTTTCTTTCATCATAGATTTGTTGTAAGGACTCAGGAAATCCAAGTCCACGCATCCAGTTTTGGATCTGCATGTAGTTTTCCAGATCTTCATCAATCAAGAATCTCAATGAGAAGTCTTCAAACTGAAGTTGATCTCCAGGTCTATCGATCTGTTTGAGATAAGTTTGCTGAACAGCAACTCCAAGAGTCACTGCTGGAAAGTTGCATGAGTTGGCAAAGAAACTTGCCTGTGGGCATCTCTGCAGGGAAAATTTAAATCCCGTTGGAGATAGGAAGTTCCTATTTTGTATTTGCCTTTTGTATGGGTTTGAGTTAGTCATACTAACATGCCTTGTCGATCCATGTATTGGAGAACTTCTTTGAGATTACCAATGTGTTTAGCACCGATAGCAACCTGAGGATAAGTTGCTTCTTCACCAAACTCTTGTTCAAATGCTCTTTGTGTGAAGTGTTGATTGAGACGATACTCTCTAAAATCAAATTTAATATGTCTTAAGAGAGCACAGACTCTTTCGCATTCTTGACTTCCGTCACTGTAAACTATGGAAAGATTCCTAGTCACGCTGCCTCCAGTCGTCTGGTTTGTCTTGTTTGAACCAATCTACGATTTCATCCGCTCCAGAGAACCCTGTTTTGTAATTAGATGGGTCGGGATCTCCTAGTCCCATCTTATTCATAAAATCGTCCATACTACCCTCCTCAATGTCTTGAGCAGCTTGTCGCCTTGCTTTCCTTAACCATTCGCGAGCAGTGGTATTTGCCTTTGACAATTTCTCTGCCCAGATCATATCGTCAAGTTTGACTTCTTCTTTATTGGCAATTTTCTTGCAAATAAATTCTAAGCGAAGTCGGTATTGAGTTGACAGCATATTTACTCTTCCGATAGATAATGCTCTAGTTGATTGATCCTATGAAACTCAGCATAGGCTGCTTCAGAACGAACATGAAGAATGTCTTTGATGTCATCCATAATGAATGAAGGATCAACACCGTCATCAAGGTACTTGTCGATTGCTTCTTTCAAATACCGATACCGATGCCACTCTAATGAATATGGTTTGTAGTACATGATAAAGTGAATTCATCATCACTATTTAGACAAAAAAAAGAGGGGTCCGAAGACCCCTCGTCACTTCCTTCACACGGAAGTCTATATTATATCACATCAGGTTCGTGACCTTGACGCGACGATAGTAACGGTTAGCGTTTACACGCAGTCTGCCAAGACCCTGGGTGGTGCCTTCAGCGAATGGGTTAGCGACCAGACCATAGCGGGTCTTGAAGCCAATCTTCGGCTGGAAGGAGTTCTCACCAACGGCACGAACCATCTGGAGAGGAACGTAAGGGCAGTAGAACAGACCAGCGTCATAAGGGGAAGTACCCTTATAACCAACAACGTAATACTGGTTAGCAGAGTTGTTAGCAGCGTAAGGATCGATGTAGACGCGATACTTACCATTGATGGTTCCAGCAAAGGTGTTGCCAGTGTCATCAACGTTCAGGTTAGCGTTCAGGGCAGGGGTGTAATCCAGGATGCCAGCCATGGTCAGAGCCGAAGCGACATCAGCGGAGCACATTACAATATTGCCCTTTCCTCTACGAGTTCTTTGTGCGATCTGGTTAGCATCGCGCTCGATTTGGAACAGCAGACCTTTGAACTTCTCAACAGACCAGCGACCGTTGGAGTCAACGTCCAGGTTGAACTCACCAGCGGTAGCGGTGTTGAGGGTAGCGCCCTGCTCAGCAACCTTGTAGATGGTTCTGATGACTTCGCGGTTGATCTCAGCCAGGATCTCAGTAGAGAGGATGTTGGCGAGTTCCGCTTCAGCGTTCAGACCGTGGATTGCCTTAAG
>Ga0181591_10004562_pt1 | contig 12016 bp, 9 predicted proteins | sample 071ome_33_FD_133757 | JGI IMG/M metagenome (GOLD analysis project Ga0181591, IMG submission 133757) | Coastal salt marsh microbial communities from the Groves Creek Marsh, Skidaway Island, Georgia - 071412AT metaG (megahit assembly) | ecosystem: Environmental > Aquatic > Marine > Intertidal zone...
GGATGGATGACCTTGCCCATATTTTGCGACCTCAGAGCGAAGGCGGGAAATTACAAACCAAAAGCCAGGTTGAAGTTGTCTCATCGCTGGAGCGCGACGGGCGCCCAGTTTTCAAGGATTTGCGCTGGGGGGTCTATGTCGTCATTGAGGCACCTAATGATTATGCCGCGGCCTGCTTCCGGCAATATGGAATGAATACCGATGCCTCGGGACGCTATTCGGCAATGTACAAGCCGTTTCACCTGATCGGGCTGGAATTGAACATCTCCATTCTTGCCGCGGCATTACTAGAACTGCCAACCGGCTCAACCAAACATTTTGTCGGGGATGTCGTGGCAACCGCCAAGCGTGACCTCAAAGCCGGAGAAATTCTTGACGGAGAAGGTGGTCACACCGTTTGGGGAAAGCTGTGCCCCGCTGTGACATCACTTGCCATAGGCGGGTTACCAATTGGGCTTGCCCATCATGTCAAGCTGACCAGCGATGTTGCGGCAAATGCGCCGGTGCGCTGGCAAGATGTTGAGATTGATGAGAGTCTCGACGCTGTGCATCTTCGCCGCGCCATGGAAGCAAACCCGGATTTGCGCATGTCGCTTTAACCCAAACCTCCCTCAACCACATATCATCGGATGCGGCATTTGAAAGACTGTCACATAAACTGCGACATCATGACATGACAGCCAGCGCCTTTCCTTGGGCGGCGACTCTCACCACATATTTGGTGGCGTGCAGGCATTGGTGATCAAGCATAACGCGATGATAAATTTCTGGTGCCGAAAAAATTGATGAATTTTGGTTGGCATGGAAAATTGATAATGATAATGATTATCAATTGCAAAAATGCCTATTGTGCAGGACGGATCGCAGCAGGCATAACCAGAGGTAGCGAAATGACCACCAACACCATATACCGACATGTCACAGGTAATCAGATGAGAGCACAGTTCCTTTGGCGTATGTGCAAGACGTTGACGAAAACAATCTCCGGTGCAACGATAATCGCGGCGACAATGGTCACCGCCGTATCTGCCGCCGAGCTGAACATCTATTCGCACCGCCAGCCATTCCTTATCCAACCTTTTCTTGACGCCTTTACCGCCAAGACTGGCATTGAAACAAATGTTGTTTTCGCATCAAAGGGCCTTGCCCAGCGTCTTGAGCGCGAGGGCGAGAACAGTCCAGCCGACGTCGTGCTGACAGTCGATATCGCACGCCTCAGCGTCTATGCGCAAAAGGGGCTTTTCTCAAAGATCGAGTCAGCAAAACTGAACAATGCAATCCCTGCCCATCTTCGTGACAGCGAGGGCTTTTGGTACGGGCTGTCGGTACGCAGCCGGATCATTGGTGTGTCAAAGGACAGGGTCCAACCGGGCGAGATTCAACGCTATGAGGACCTTGCTGATCCGAAATGGCGGGGACGGATATGCTCGCGCCCCGGCTCGCATGTCTATAACAGGTCGCTTGTCGCATCAATGATCGCCGCGCATGGCGAAGAAAAAGCAGAAGCATGGGCAAAAGGTGTTGTCAGCAATTTCGCCCGCCGCCCGCAGGGTAATGACCGGGCACAGGCAAAGGCCATTTATCAAGGCGTTTGCGATGTCGCCATCATGAACCACTATTATTACGGCAACATGCTTACCTCTGATGAGGCTGAGCAACGCGACTGGGCCAATGCCATCAATATCGTCTTTGCCAATCAGGGCGCAGATGATCGTGGCGCCCACATCAATATCAGTGGCGGCGGTGTCACCCGCTATTCCAAGAATAAGGACAATGCCATCCGCCTGCTGGAGTTCCTGATATCGGATGAGGCACAGCAGCTCTATGGCAAGATCAACTATGAATATCCGGTCAGCCAGAATGCCCCGATCGCAAGCGAATTGGAACTCTGGGGTAACTTCAAGCAGGACCAGCTACCAATCAACAAGCTCGCCGATTTCGCCCCAAAGGCACAGATGATCATTGACCGCGTTGGCTGGTAGGCTAGTCCCCCTGTTAGCTGTCGTTAACCGGCTATGATCTCTGCGATGCCAGCGCCGCAATCCTCGGTGCTGGCATTGCCACCAAGATCCCGCGTGCGCAGACCTTCTTCTGCCAGTGCAATATCAATCGCATCGGTCATACATTTCGCCGCATCAGCAAAGCCCAGATGTTCGAGCATCATCGCACCCGCCCAGATCTGGCCAACCGGATTGGCAATGCCCATTCCGGCGATATCTGGGGCTGATCCATGAACCGGCTCAAATAGCGACGGGAAATCACCATCCGGATTGATATTGCCGGACGGGGCAACGCCGATGGTGCCTGTGCAGGCCGGCCCAAGATCGGACAGGATGTCACCAAAAAGATTTGAGGCAACAACCACATCAAACCAATCCGGGTGCTGGACAAAATGTGCGGTTAGAATGTCAATGTGATACCTGTCGCAATTAATGTCCGGATAGGCCTTGGCCATTTCATCAACACGTTCGTCCCAATAGGGCATGGTAATGGAAATGCCGTTTGACTTTGTCGCCGATGTCAGATGTTTCTTTGGTCGACTTTGCGCCAGATCAAATGCAAACCGGAGAACACGGTCGATTCCGATGCGGGTCATGATTGTTTCCTGAATAACAATCTCACGCTCGGTTCCCTCAAACATTTTGCCGCCAATAGACGAATATTCGCCTTCTGTATTCTCTCTGACGATCATGAAATCAATGTCGCCGGGAACACGGTTGGCAAGAGGTGATGGCACACCGGGCAGCAACCTTACCGGCCGCAAATTGATATATTGGTCAAAAGCACGGCGGAATTTCAGCAACGATCCCCACAATGAAATGTGATCGGGGATTTTGTCAGGAAGGCCAACCGCTCCAAAGAAAATCGCATCATGACCACCAATCTGGTCCTGCCAATCTTCGGGCAGCATATCGCCATGTTTGGCGTAATAATCATAGCTGGCGAAATCAAAATGATCAAAATGCAGATTGATATCAAATTTGCCGGCTACGGCTTCAAGCGCGCGCAGCCCTTCTGGAACAACCTCTTTGCCGATGCCGTCTCCTGCAATCACCGCAATATTGAACCGATTCTTCGCCATCGTCTGTCACTCCACATTTTACATATCTTACCAACGGCAGAACAGCCATCGGGAACAGCTTGATTGCCGGAACGAATTGTCCGGCGTTAGTATAAATTCTGTTTGGCAATCCAGCCTGTCGCCGTATCCCTGCCGCCTGCCACATCATGCCACAGTGAGTCCGCCATGTCTGCGCCAAGCAGGCTGGCTGCCTTTGAGCGCACTTTTTCCTCACGACGTGGCAACGGAATTGGATCAGCGAGATCATGTGCCGCTTCGAGGGATTTGCCACCGGAAAGATCGATCTGCACCTGTGCGGCGGTGTCTGGCACGGCCTCATCGGTGATCACCTCTACCCGGTCACGAAGCGCCGTAACCGCCGGATCATGGCAGATCATATCATTAAATGTGTCGATGCGCGCGGTATCATGCCCATGCATCGAGAGCGCCGCCACCAGACGGTAACTGAATTTTGCCTCAAGGCCGGTCAAAGGCTCGGCGATATTGCACACACCCAGATATTGCGGATGCACCTTGATTGTGATCCGTTCAATATCTTCCGGCTTGATGCCATGCGCGCCGCGTAGTTCGGCAAGGGCCTCCAATGTTGCATGAATACCATGACAGCAGGCATGAAATTTATGGCTGACACGGGTGAATACAAAGTCACTTCCCATCCCCGCAAACGCGCTTGCGTCACTTGCACCAAAATGCGTTTCAGCAAACGCCTGCGGCCCTTCAAGCCCTTCATCAGCGGCAACAAAACCATGCGCGGCAAGCAGCGCTGCATCCACCCCGGACGATGCCGCCATTCCCGCATGAAAGGGCTTGCCCATGGTGCCGAATTGAACCTTGATACCGCTGGCCAGTGACGAGGTAATGCCAAGTGTCTGCCTGATCTGTGCCCCGGACAAGCCCAGCAAGCGTGCCGCGGCCATCGCCGCACCAAAACTGCCGGCGGTAGCGGTCATGTGAAAGCCGGCAAGGTAGTGCGAGCGGCCAAGCCAGCTTCCCATCCTCACCGCCAGCTCAACCCCCATCAAAATAGACTCAAGACATTCCGCAGGCGTTGCCTCGATCTTGTCGGCCAGCGCAGATACGGCCGGAATAACCGCCACCGAGCAATGCCCCATCGAGTCAAAATGAGTGTCATCATAATCAAGCGCATGTGATGTACCACCATTGATGCGCGCAGCTGCTCTTGCCGGAAGGCGCTGGTCACTGCCGATCACCAGTGATTCAGGTGCGCCGCCCTCAGCCAGACCGATATTTCGCAGAATCTGGGCAACCGGCTCATGCCGGCCGGCCACTGCAACCGCCACCCAATCAACCAATGACAGACGTGTCACATGTAGCGCCTCGTCCGGAATGCTCGTTCCATCATAGTCCGAGATGAACTGCACAATCTGATCAGAAATATTATCACCGGTAAACATAACTGCCTCACTTGGTGTTTATATTGTTGGGTATTGATATCATTGCCGAGGCATTGATGCTGCGCCGTCAAAAGAGATCATGGCGACTACCTTGTACCCGAAGCCGAATCATCGGCACCAGCCTGATTCTGACCAGCCCCGTCAAATTCGGCACGAAGTGCGGCCCCATGTTGATCAAGGCTCGGCACCGCCTCAGGCGTACCGTTTCGCGTCTGAACCGGCAACGCAGCCATCTCAATCTGTGCATCGCCGATATGCGCCATCTGGTTGCGTAAAAACCGGTGTTCGGACAAATCCGCCACCGAATTCAACCGGGAATTGGCAATCCGTGCAGCATCAAGAGCGGCCACGACTTCTGATGTTGTCATCGTGCTGAACACCTTGTTGATGACATCGTCGAGCGCCTCACGATTGGCAAAACGATCAGGGTTTTCGGCAAATCGTGGATCATCTGCCAGTCCGGCATCGCCAAGCACATCGTCACAAAATACTCTGAATTCCCGATTGCTCTGGATCGATAAAAGGATCTGGCCACCATCTCCACAATTGAATGCCCCATAGGGCGCAACGAAACTGTGGGTCAGACCAAGGCGACCGGGCGCACCGCCGGAATAACGATGTGTCAATAACGGCATGTTCATCCAGTCTGCCATCACGTCAAACATTGAGATGGAAATATCGATCCCTTCGCCGGTTCGGCCCCGCTGGATCAAGGCACGCAGGATCGCCGAAAAGGCAGTGAGGCCGGTTGATATATCGGTAATCGACACACCAACGCGAACCGGACTCTCAGCGGTGCCAGTGACCGCGCAGAGGCCGCTTTCACCCTGTACCAGAAAATCATATGCCTTCTTTTGGGCCGCTTCACCTGTCTCGCCATAGCCTGTCACCGCACAGGTGATAAGCCCGGGATTGTCCTTACGCAATTGATCGCCGGTAAACCCCATCCGGCCAAGCGCACCGGGGGCAAGGTTAGAGACAAGCACATCCGCCGTCTTCAACATCCGGCATAACAGCGCGTGATCGTCTTCGTCTTTGAGATTGAGGCAAATCGACTCCTTGCCCCGATTGAGCCATGCAAAAATGGTACTCTGGCCATCGGCTCCCTTATCATAGCCCCGCGCAAAATCACCCTCAGCGCGCTCAATCTTGATCACCCGCGCACCGGCATCAGCCAGCAATAGCCCGCAATAGGGCGCCGCCACTGCCTGTTCCAGCGAGATCACCAGCACCCCTGATAATTCTGCATCAAGACCCATATTTTGCCCTTTGCTAAAAACTCGTCCGCAACGTCATCCCTTGCGGCGAGGCAAGACCATCAAACTGGAACTACATGTGGGCCGGGGACTGGCCTGACAGTGGTTCGCTGCGGCCAAAAAACAATTGCCGCACCTCGGGGCTGTTGGTAACGCCCGGCCTGTCGCGATAGCATAGGGTTGCAATATAGCGTGTGCGCGCCCCGACAACGTTGGTGACGCGATGCAGCAGATTCCGCCCGCCAAACAACAGCAAAGCGCCCGGCGTAATGGGAATGGTTGTCGTCTGCGCATTGTCTCCATCGAGAACCGCGCCCAGTCCGGCATAATCATCATGCGTGTCGCTGCGCAATCCCCGGACAAATTCGAACTGCCCACCATCTTCAGGTGCCTGCAGCATTACCGACACGGTGAACATCGCCTCATCATAATGCCACCCGTGCGTATCACCCTCATTCATCACATTGATCGCCATGGCGCCAATCGGATCGGCAAAGCGGTGAAAATCATCATAGCCCAGAACCTTGCCAAGAAAATCACGCAACGGATCCCATCGATAAAGGGTTTGCAATGCGCCGTCCAATGCCAGCTGGTCACAGCCAACAACATTCAGGCGTGTGGTCTCAAGCCGCCGGCGCGGATGGTCTTTCGGAAGGCTTGGGTCATCTTTCTCCAGATAGCTGTTATGTGTGTCATCACAGCGAAATGAGTCTGTCGCCGCCTGCGCTGCTTCCTCTGCCATCAATGCCACGGCTTCTTTGGTCAGAAAATCGGGCAGAAGGCACACGCTGTTGTCGGCGTAACGGCCGCGCATTTCGGCAACAAGCGACTGGCAGGCAGAGCTGTCCGGCGCCGCAATCGGATAAGCATCAAGATTGACCATCTGGTCAATGGATAAACTGGACATATGTCACCCTCCTCAATCATTCACTAAAAGCTTATGAAAAAATGGCGTCTCGGCAAAGCAATTTACCAACGATCTCTCATTCAGCCGTCAAAAACTCTGGTTTAACTCATCTGCCGCCGGAATCTCGTATTCGCGCCGGGCGATGAAATCAAGCAGTTCCTCATCCTTGGCGGGATCAAGTTTCGGTTCCTCATACATATCGAGGAGATTGCGCGCATGGTTGAGGGCACGTTGCGTGATCTCAATACTGCCTTCGGCCGTCCATTGCTCAATCGAGTTGTTGTCAAACAGCTTCGGCATGAAAAACGCCGTCTGGAAATTGTCCTGCGTATGCTGATGGCCAAGATAATGCCCACCCGGGCCGATATCGGCCACCGCGTCGAGGGCTACATCAAAATCTTCCCAATTCAATCCCTCTGCCAGGCGATAGGCCATAGCGCATTGTTCGGCATCAACGACAAATTTAGCCACCGAGCAATGCATTCCAGCCTCATTCCAGCCGGCCGAATGCCAGATATAATTGGCACCAGAATGCATCACCGCCGAGAGGGTGCTCGCGCTTTCATAACCAGCCTGAGCATCAAATGTCTTCGCGCCACCAAGTGTATTTGAAGTGCGCCATGGCACTTTGTAATGCCGCGCCATCTGACCAATCATAAAATTCATCTGGCTGATTTCCGGCGTGCCTGCCATTGGGGCGCCAGACTGCATCGATACGGTTGAGAGGAAATGCCCGTAAATGGCCGGGGCACCCTTGCGGATCACCTGCGTATAGGCCAAAGCCGACAGTGCCTCGGCATTGAGTTGCGCCACAGCGACCGGAACACTTGCCGGTGTGTTGGCCCCGCCAAGCACGAAAGGCGAACAAAGCACCGGCTGATTGCGACGGCTGAAGGCCCGCATCGCACCAAGCATTGTCTCGTCCCAGACCAATGGTGAATTGCCATTGCAATTGCCTGTTGTCACGGCGTGCTGCTCCATGACGTCATCGCCGAAAAGGATCGCACACATATCCATCACATCTTCGGCATTCTTCGGGCTTGTTGTCATGCCCATGAATGTCTTGTCGGAATATTTCATCGATGAATAGGTAATCCGCAAATGCCGTTGGCTTATCGGGTGGTCATAAGGCTCAACAATATGATGTGCCGATGAATGCAAAGCGGGCATCATGTGGCTGAGCTTATGAAACATCGCCAGATCATCAAGCGTTGGATTGCGCCGCACATCGTCAAGGTCACGCAAATAGGGCGCGCCGGTCATCGGCACAAACATCGCATGACGCCCGCCAAGCTTTATGTCATTCTTTCGGTTGCGCGCACGATAGGTGAAACCCTCGGGAATTGAAGCTATCAACTCACGGACAAGACCGCGATCAAGATACACCATCTCGTCAACGACCTTGGCACCAGCTTTTTTCCAGTCGGCAAGAGCAATCGGATCGCGGAATTGAATGCCTGTATTCTCCAATATATCCATCGACGCATTGTCGATACGCTCCACGCCGGCACCGTCCATGATCTCGCACAGAGGCAGTTTGTTTTCCAAACCTGCCAGCATGGTAAAATCCGGCGCTGTACGCATGGCCCGGCGGCTGGCGCGACCACCGGATCGGCCACGGTTAGTTTCATTACCCGTCACTTGCCCCTCCCCGCGACATTCGCATTTTCTACCTCTGATATTTCAGCCATATGCGCAATTCGTTCACGATACCAGACATAAATTCCGGCAAGGATGATCAGCATGGCACCGGCATATGTCCAGTGTTGGATCTCTTCCCCCAGAACAAAGAGGCCAACCACAGCCGCAAAGAAGATACGAGTGTAGCGAAACGGGCTGATAACAGACAATTCACCGGTTCTTGTTGCGGTCGTCAACAGCACCAGCGCCAACCCGCCAAGAACAATCATCGCAACAAGATAAAACCATGTGGCCACATCGGGCCATTGCAACCCATTGGTGCCGTAGAGCATGCCTGCGCCGGTAAAGATCACCATAACGCTGGAATAGAATGACAATAGAATTGTGGAAATGGATTTACGGGTCAGGCGTGATCCAATGTCACGCATCGCCATGCCAACTACGCCCAACAACGCAATCAATGTGTAGGCGTTGAAGTCATCAAACCCGGGTCGAATGATCAGGAACACACCAACAAAGCCAACACACACCGCCGCAATCCGGTGGAGGCCTATTTTTTCCTTAAGGAATATAAATGCAAACAGGGTCAATACGAGCGGCAATGTCTGCATGACCATCGACACCAATGACAGGGGTGCCAGCGCCAGCGCAACAAAGATGCCAATCGTGGCGATCACCTCGCCAAAATTATGCAGCATGACGCTTGGTTCAAAAAAAGACCGGCTCCATATTTTTTCGCGGCGGCGGACAAGGATGACAAAAAAACCGATGCTGCAGCCGATGCCAAAGGCCATCGTCACCTGACCTGTTGGCAGCGTCTGTGTCGATAATTTGAGAAACAAATCGGCAAGGGTGAAGATTGCCATACTGGCAATCATCAGCACGATACCGCGAATATTCTCCGAGGCTGTAGCCATACGATCTCCGAGCGCCGGACATAAACCTTCAGCCTAGCCGAACGCAGCGCATCCGACCAGCATTGTCGGATCATGCACAACGCGGCGACACACAGCATGAAAGCTGAAACGCCGCGTGTTCTGACCTAAAAATCAGTGGGGGCGCCCCCCTCGGCCTTGCGGCGGGCGACAAAATCGGCAAGCGCCTCTTTCCTGTCGGACGGCATCGGCGGCGCCTCAAAATTGGCGATGATATCCTTGAACATGCGGTTGGCGCGTTCCGGCGTCCATATGGCACCATCGGCCTGCCACGCTTCAAAATTGCGCCAGTCGCTGACAATCGGCTCGTAAAAAGCTGTCTGATAGCGATCCTGTGTGTGCTGAATGCCAAAATAATGGCCGCCCGACCCAACCTCACGAATGGCATCAATCGCGATCGAGTCTGGCCCGGCATCCCAGATTTCGGGTTCCAGATAGCGCTGGATCATCTGCAGGATTTCGCAATCCATGATAAATTTTTCAGGACTGGCAATCAGCCCACCCTCCAGCCAACCGGCCGCGTGATAGACCATATTGGTCCCGGACTGCACCGCCGACCACAGCGAATTGGATGTCTCCCAGACCGCCTGACCGTCCGGCACATTTGCCGTACATACGCCGGACGCGCGCATTGGCATATCGTAAAAACGCGCCATCTGGCCGGTGATTTGTGTCGCCCGCATATATTCCGGCGTGCCAAAGGCGGGGGCACCCGATTTCATATCGACATTCGAGGTAAATGTGCCAATGGCACAGGCACAGCCTGGCCGCACATACTGGAACAGGGCAATGGCCGAAAGTGCCTCGGCAATCGACAGGGTCACGGCACCGGTGACGGTCACCGGCGCCATCGCCCCGGCCAGCGTGAACGGCGTCACGACAACCGCCTGACCGCGCCGGATCAGCCGCAAACAGCCATCGATCATCGGCTGATCATGCTTGAGAGGCGAGGTTGAATTGATATTGGTGTACATATGCGCTTTGGTCTGGAACGCCGCCTCGTCCAACCCGCCGGCGATCTTTACCATCTCGACCACATCTTCAACACGCTCTTTGCCAAGCGAATAGGCATGCGCGACCTTGTCGCTCATCGTCAATTTGTCATACAGCACATCCAGATGCCGCACCGAAGCGTGGATATCAACCGGCTCAACCGGATATCCGCCAATGAAATGAATGCAGTTGAAATGCTGCGACAGCTTGATCAGATTGGCGCAATGCTCTCTGGTGCCGGGTACCTTTTGACCGATATCGAGATCAAAATAATTTGGCGGCGAAGACACGTTGCCAAACAGGATATGGTTTTCACCGAAAACCAGTTCGCGATCCGGATTGCGCGGAGTGATGGTAAAGCTGGACGGGGCCTTTGCCACCATCTCCATGACCCAATCACGCCCCATACGCACATTCGTGCCATCGACTTTGCATCCGGCCTCACGAAACAGATCACGCGCCTCGTCATTCAGGAATTCGATGCCGATATTTTCAAGGATTTGCATCGCGCCTTCATGGATCGCGGCAACAGCTTCCTCGCCCAGAGGTTCTGTCGGCCGGTCACAAAGAACAGGAAGCCGCCATTCAGGTTGGCGAAACAAATCGCCTCCGCGGCGCGCGGCATTCGCAGCGCGACCACCGCTTCTGGCGCGGCGGCGCCCGCCAGCGGCAGCTGAAACCGCGTCTTTCTTATCACTTTTCATATCACTTGGCGTATCAACCATGCTCCCACCTCGATATCTGTGATAACACCAGCCGATCACCTCTTCACTTGGTCACGGCTGGCAACGCCTGTCAAACATTTCTGTTTGGGTTGGTAGAATTTTTCCTGATGAAATGTCTATGCCGGCCGGTTGAAGCGCAGTGACAGACATGACATGCCACCATCGATTTTGGCACATTCGCTGTTATTGACCGTTCGAAGATTGAATCCGGCCGCCTTGATACGCGCCTGTGTTGCGGCAAATCCGGCTGGCATGATCACCAGATCGTTGAACCGGATGCAGTTGGCGGCAGCGTCTTCACCCTCGGCGGTGAGGATCACATCATAGCCGTCAAAACAGCCTGAGGAAGCGAGCCGCGATGTGGCCAGAACCACTTGATTGTCAAGCAGCGCGCAATCCGTCTTGAAATGCAGCACTCCCGGTGGCGTCTTTACCTCGCGAAGGTGGTAGCCCCAAGGCGACACGATCGCGCCAAGCGCGGCAATGCCGGCCGAATTGGTGCGATCTGAAAGGCCAACCAAAATTTCACGGCCGGTGACCAATATGTCACCGCCCTCGATAAAGGCGGGCGGATGAATGTGATGCACCTCGCCAAACAGATGGGCAATCTCCTGCTGCATGCAGGCGACTTCGCCGCGCCGTGGTTCTGCCCCCGGCGCCATGAAGATCACGCCTTCAGGAAGGCACAGTGCTGTATCCTCAACAAATTGTGCATCTGGAAATTCATCGAGCGGCGGCAGCGTGATGATTTCGGCACCGGTACTTGCCAGTGCCGCGCAATAATCGGCATGGTCATCGCGCATTCGGGTGATGTCGGGCCGGCCCAGATCAACCGCGCGAAGGCCATTGACCGCGCTGTCCGCGGGCATGCGGGTAACGGCCATCGAAAACTCTGTCACGCCGATTGTCATGTGCTGGCCTGCCAATGCTGGTTACATCCCATGCTGGTTAGATAATGCCTTTGGGGATGCAAAGACGATTAAGATGGTGATCCCGGAGGGACTCGAACCCCCTACCTACAGATTAGGAATCTGTCGCTCTATCCTGATGAGCTACGGGACC
>Ga0181591_10004564_pt1 | contig 12014 bp, 10 predicted proteins | sample 071ome_33_FD_133757 | JGI IMG/M metagenome (GOLD analysis project Ga0181591, IMG submission 133757) | Coastal salt marsh microbial communities from the Groves Creek Marsh, Skidaway Island, Georgia - 071412AT metaG (megahit assembly) | ecosystem: Environmental > Aquatic > Marine > Intertidal...
CCGGCGCACCATGCAGCACCCGTTTGGGCGACGGATAGATGCGCGCCACCACCCGCGCCATCTCGCCGGCCCGTGGCACCATCTCGTCAGGACGAACCGACAGCCTGACGATTTGACCGCCGATCCGCCCCGCGATGTCAGGCGGCCCGCGGTTGGTCTTGCTCACGCGAAGCCACATCCGCAACCGGCTGTCAAAGCGGCCATCAACATGTTCGATCATGCCGGTCACCTCGACCCGCGCCGCCCGGTCGGCAAGTCCGGAAGGCAATTGTGAGACTTGCAACAATGACGACAGAATACCGGCCAGACACCAGGCTGCGCCCACCGTCACCGGCTGCCATCGCGCCAACCGGTCGCTTGCCGGGCGAAGCCCTGCAATCATCGCGATCAGGCAGCAAATCATCACGATGCCGGCAAGGAAAGCCGACGCCAGCAGATCGCGCCAGATGATGGCAAGGGCGACCCCGCCCATCATCGCGCCGACATACAGAAGAATGCGCCGCTCCGGTATCAGGCGCATGACGGTTTCTCCTCGCCTTTCAGGCAGCCATTGCTTAGGATGCCGCCAGTTTTCAGGGTGGCGACAGGTGGCGACAGGTGGCGGCCTGCCACGCCCCTTCAAAGCCTATCAGCGAGGAATTAACAGACTATGAACGTTGTCACGCGTTTTGCCCCCTCACCAACCGGATTCCTGCATATTGGCGGGGCCCGAACGGCCCTTTTCAACTGGCTGTTCGCGCGCCGGCATGGCGGCAAATATCTGCTGCGGATCGAGGATACAGACCGTCAGCGGTCAACAGCGGAAGCCGTCGACGCCATCCATGACGGGCTGTCATGGCTGGGTCTCGAGGGTGATGAGCCTGCGATCAGCCAGTCGGCCCGCGCCGCCCGCCATGCCGAGGTGGCGGCAGATCTGGTGGCCCGCGGCGCGGCCTATCACTGCTATCTGACCGAGGATGAGCTCGCAGCGCTGCGTGACGAGGCGCGTGCCGCCGGGGTGCCTGTCCGGTCACCCTGGCGGGATCGCGATGATGCGCCGGATGGTCCCTTTGTGGTTCGCATGCGGATGCCGGACAGTGGCGAGACAACAATCGATGATTCTGTCCAGGGGCATGTGACGGTCCAGAACCGGACACTTGACGATATGGTGATCCTGCGCGCCGACGGTACGCCGACATACATGCTTGCTGTCGTTGTTGACGATCATGACATGGGGGTCACGCATGTCATTCGCGGTGACGATCATCTGAACAACGCCTTTCGCCAGACCATGGTCTATCATGGCATGGGTTGGGACGTGCCGGTTTTCGCCCATATCCCGCTGATCCATGGCGCGGATGGCGCGAAATTGTCAAAGCGCCATGGCGCGCTTGGTGTCGATGCCTATCGCGGGATGGGATTTCTGCCCGATGCGCTGGCGAACTATCTGCTTCGCCTTGGCTGGAGCCACGGTGATGACGAGATCATTTCCCGCGAGAATGCCATTGCCTGGTTCGATCTGGCGCAAGTCGGAAAATCGCCGGCGCGATTCGATCCCGACAAGCTGTCCGACGTCAACAGCCACTATCTGCGCAGCCTTGACGCCGACAGCCTATGGGACCTCATCGTGCCGCATATCGACGCCACAAGCCCGCAGGCGCGGGCGCGGGTCGTCGCGCTGATGCCGTTGCTTGCCGAACGCGCCAGAACGCATCTGGATATCGCCGGGAGTATCGGATATCTGCTGCATGATGGCGCGCCGATGATGCAGGAAGATGCGGCGGGGCTTCTCGATGACGAAGCCAGAACACGTCTTGTGAAGCTTGTCGGTGACCTGCCAAACGCGCCATGGAAGGGCGAATCACTGGCGACTTTTCTTAAGGAATGGCTAACCGCGAACGGGCTCAAAATGAAAGATATCGGACTGTCGCTGCGGGCCGCGCTGACAGGAACCCGCCAGTCACCCTCAATCACCGACGTAATGGCCGCGCTTGGTCCGCATGAAACCGAAAAACGCATCGGAGAAACTTGCAAAATCTAGCGATTCCGGATAATCAGAGGCTCCCCCATGCAACGCGCCACCGGGCCATGTATCGATGGCGTTTTCACCCAATACCGTCACGTTGAAGCGAGGACAGGCATGGCCACAGATACCGATACCCAAAAGACCGTCACCCTGACAGTCAATGACAGCGGGAACAGCGTCACCTTTCCTGTTCTTGGCGGCACTATCGGCCCGGATGTTCTCGACATCCGCAAGCTGTATGGCGAAACCGGGATGTTCACCTTTGATCCGGGCTATGGCGCGACCGGGTCCTGCCTGTCGGGCCTGACCTACATCGATGGTGATGAAGGTGTGTTGCTGCATCGTGGCTACCCGATCGAGGAACTTGCCAACCAGTCAGATTTTCTCGAGGTCGCCTATCTGCTTCTGGAAGGTGAACTTCCGGGCGCGGCCGCGAAGGCCGAGTTCAACGAGGCGATCAGCCGCCACACGATGGTTCATGAACAGCTGTCGACTTTCTATCGGGGCTTCCGTCGCGACGCGCACCCGATGGCGATCATGTGCGGCGTGGTCGGTGCGCTGTCGGCGTTCTACCATGATTCGACCGATATCCATGACCCCATGCAGCGGACAATCGCCTCACGGCGCCTGATCGCGAAAATCCCGACGCTGGCCGCCATGGCGTTCAAATATTCGCTTGGACAACCTTTCAACTATCCGCGCAACAACCTGTCCTACGCCGAGAACTTTCTGCATATGTGCTTTGCCGTGCCGGCAGAGGATTATGAGGTCAATCCGATTCTGGCGAGCGCGATGGACAAGATCTTCATCCTGCATGCCGACCATGAACAGAACGCCTCGACATCGACCGTGCGGCTGGCCGGATCGTCCGGGGCGAACCCGTTCGCCTGTATCGCCGCCGGCATTGCCTCGCTCTGGGGCCCGGCGCATGGCGGTGCCAATGAGGCCGTCCTCAACATGCTGAACGAGATCGGCCACAAGGACAACATTCCGGAATTTGTCGCGCGCGCGCGTGACCGTGATGACCCGTTCCGCCTGTTCGGCTTTGGCCACCGCGTTTACAAGAATTTCGATCCGCGGGCCAAGGTGTTGCGCGAGACATGCCATCAGGTGCTCGATGATCTTGGCGTTCAGGATCCACTTCTTGAACTTGCGATGGAACTTGAAGATATGGCACTCAAGGATCAGTATTTCATCGATAAGAAGCTGTATCCGAATGTCGATTTCTATTCAGGAATCATCCTCAAGGCGATGGGCTTCCCGACCTCGATGTTCACCGTTCTGTTCGCCGTCGCACGCACCGTTGGATGGGTCGCGCAATGGAACGAGATGATCACTGACCCGATGCAGAGGATCGGCAGGCCGCGCCAGCTCTATACCGGGCCGGCACAGCGCGCCTTCGTGAGTGTCGACAAGCGCTGATTATTTTAAGGCGCAGTTTGTTGTTCAGGATTGCGATGGGGCAAGCCAGCCTGTAAAGGCGCGCGCGACATTATCCTCGAAACTGGCCGATCCGCCGCGCAGCACCGCCCGCAGTTCAGCCGCGGCCGCCATGGCATTACGGCCGGCATCTTCATCACCAAGAACACGCAGCATCGCGCCGGTCATTTCGCGCGGTGTCGCGCCTTCCTGAAACAGGAACGGATAGACCTGCCGGTCAAGGATGGCGTTTGGAAGAATGACACGGTCCATTCTGACAAGGCGGCGACCAATACTGGCCGACACACCGGACGTGATGTAACAGGTAGCCCCCGGCACACCATGCAGCGCCGTCTGAAGGGTCACCGTTCCCGAGGCGGCAAGAACAGCATGCGCACGGCCAAGGGCGCTGAACAGCGCGCCCTCCTCCGAATCAACAGTCACCCCTGCTCCGGCGCCGGGCATGCGCTGAAACACAGCCCCGATCTCGTCCCGCATGGCTGGCAGGGTCGGGATCGTCGCGGTGATCCCGGGGTAGGTGAAACGCAGATTGTCCAGCGTCATCAGCATTGGCGACAGCATGTGTCGGATCTCCGAACGGCGACTTCCCGGCAGGATCACGATATGCGGCGCATCACCGGACGATAACGGCCGGACCGGCCGGTCATAGACCGGATTGAACGCCTCCGGATGGCCGATGAAATGCGCTTCCACACCAAGTGGCGTGAAATAGCCGGGCTCAAACGGAAACAGGCATAGAAGGCCATCGACCGATTGGGCGACACGATGGCGGCGCCATGCTCCCCAGGCCCAGACAGTCGGCGCGACAGCATGAACAATGGGCGCGGACCAGCCTGCGGCCGCCATGCGCCGCTTCAACCGTGCAGCAAGCCGAAGTGAAAACCCCTTCACATCGACCGTGATGACAAGTCGTGGCCGCGCTGCCATGATCTCGTCGACAAGCCGGTTGGCAAATGCTGACAGGCGTGGATAGGCGGTCAGCGCCGCCCCAAAACCCATAACGGTCAACTGTTCCATCCGATGCTGTGTTTGCAGCCCCGCGGTCCTCATGGCCGGCCCGCCGACACCAATCCATTGCTGCGATCCATGGGCTGTCTCGATGGCCTGCATCAGGCTCGCCGCCAGCCTGTCCCCCGACGGCTCACCGGCAAGAATGAAAACCGGCACCGTCAAACCCCCACCACCGTCAGCTTGAGCTTGGCAGCACGCTCGCAAATCGTCTCAGGTGCCGCCGCCAGCATCACGCCATCGGCCTGCAATGCGAGAACAGCAATACCCGCCGCGGCCGCGTTGCGCAGCGTTTCAACACCCACAACCGGCACATCAAGTCTGTCATCCTGCCCGCTTTTTCGGCATTTGACGAAAATGGCAGCGGGACCTGTCCTGTCAAGCAAGGCTTGCGAGCGTGCCATCATCGCATCGGTGCCCTCGGCCGCCTCGACAGCGATAACCCGCCTGTCCTGAATGATGATCGACTGCCCCACATCATGTTCGCCCAGCGAATTGAGCACAGCGAGGCCAAGATCGATGTCGGCACGTAACGCCGGATCAAGTTTGCCGGCAAGCAGGCCTTTTGGCATGGTTGCACGCGGCATGACACTGTCCGGAGCGACGGTTTCGATCCCGGCATCGGCAAAATAGCCGGCGATGGCGCGGAGCAGCGCATCATCGCCACGTCCCACCGCCCTTGCAAGAATCTTCACTGCCGCCGCATCGGGCTTCAGCTGTGCCAGTGAAGGGCGCCTGATCTTGCCAGCCATCACCATGCGGGTGCACCCGGCCTCGACAAGCAGCTCCCGCGTCCGGCCAATCGCACCAAGCGGAATATCGATGGCGTCAAACCCGGCGAATGCCGCGTCAGCCTGGCCTGAAACGGTAAAGATGATAACGTCATGACCCTGTTCGCGGGCATTTTTGGCAAGTGTCTCGGGAAGGCTTCCCTGCCCGGCAATGATCGCCAGCTTGTCCAACGCCTGTCCCATCAGCCCGCCTGACGCGAGGCCGCCTGGCAGATTCCATTGCGGCCGGCATTCTCAAGAAAGGCAAAGATCTGTGCTGCCTCGGCGCTGTCGTCATAGGAGAGACGCACGGCCTCAAGACGGTCCTTGAAGACACCGCTTGCCCGAAACAGATCCCTGTAAAGACCACGAAGACGCAAAATGCTGTCTTCGCTGAAGCCGCGCCGCCCCATGCCGATGATATTGATTCCGGTCAGACAGGCACGGTTTCCCACGGCAACGCCAAACGGGATCACATCGCTGTCGACCGCGGTTTGCGAGGCAACCATGGCGTGATCACCGACGCGGCACCATTGCTGCACCGTGGCGAAGCCGCCCATCATGACATGGTCACCGATTCTGGCGTGACCGCCAAGCGAGGCATTATTGGCGAAAATGGCATGATCACCAACGACACAGTCATGTGCCACATGTGACGCTACCAGAAACATGCCATGATTGCCGACACGCGTGCGCATGGAGTCAATCGCCGTCCCCGGGTGCATGGTGACATGTTCCCTGATGACACAATGATGCCCGATCTCGAGGGTTGACTCCTCGCCGGCAAACCGCGTGTGCTGCGGCGACGCCCCGAGCACGGCAAAGGGATAGACCTCGCAGCCCGCCCCCACTGTCGTATGCCCATCGATAGCAACATGCGAATGCAGGGTGACACGGTCGCCGAGTACGACATTCGGCCCGACAACACAATAGGGCCCGATAGCGACCTCTTCGCCGAGGCTGGCGCCAGCGTCAACAATCGCGGTCGGATGAATGGAAACGGACATCAAATGGGCTTTCAACAGGAGTGAGGATCAACGCTCAGGGTCGACGATCATGGCGGCAAACTCCGCCTCGGATGTCTTCACACCATCCACCGTGGCATGGCCGGCAAACTTCCAGAGTGGGCCGCGCGCGCTGACCTTCTCGATGTGAAGCTTCAACAGCGCCCCCGGCCTGACCGGCTTGCGGAACTTCACCTTGTCGATGGTCGCGAAGAACACCAGCTTGTCATCGGTCTCACCACCAAGCGTAACGCTCGCCAGACAGGCGGCGGTCTGTGCCATGGCCTCGACGATCAACACCCCGGGCATGATCGGATAGTCGGGGAAATGACCAGCAAAGAATGGCTCACCAATGCTGACCATCTTGATGCCGACGGCGCTGGTATCAGGAACAATCTCCTCGACTCGTTCAATCAGCAACATCGGCGGCCGGTGCGGTATCCGTTTCTGAATCTGGTCGATATCAAGCTCGGTGATCTGCTCGCTCATGGCTACTCTTTCCTTTGACTTGATTTGGCGATCAGGCGTCGCAGTGCGGCGCGTTCACGCCAGGCTTCGCGTGCCTCGGTGGCGGGAAAGCCGACCACAGTCATGTTGTCGGCCACATCCTTGGTAACTCCGGACTGCCCCATGACAATTGCGCCCCTACCGACCGTGACCTGCGAGCTGACCCCGGCCTGACCGGCCAGCATCGCACCCTCGTCAATCACCGCACCGCCGGCAAGCCCGACCTGTGCTGCCAGAACCGCACGATCTGCGATCCGGCAGTTATGCGCGATATGGACGAGGTTGTCGATCATGACCTGCCGGCCAATGGCCGTAGGACCAAGCGTGCCCCGGTCGATGGCGCAACCGGCCCCGACGCGGCTTGTATCACCGATCGAGACAGTGCCAACATGGGGAAGCATGACCGGACCGTCAGGCGTGATCTCGAAGCCGAATCCGGCCCCACCAATGACGCTTCCGGCGCCGATGACCACATCATCACCGAGATCGCAATGCGAGAGCACGGCATTTGCATCAATGCGGCAATTCCGGCCGATCCGAACACCGTGATGGATCACCGCACCGGCACCGATGACCGAGCCCTTACCAATATCAACATCCTCCCCGACAACAGCAGCCGGGCCGACCTCCACCTCCGGCCAATCACCGCCAGGCTGCTGCCGCCAGACGCCCTGCCGTTCGGCAACAATCGAGGCAAGCGCGGTTGCGAAATCACGCCGCGGCGCGTCACTCACCAGACACACGATTCCATCAGGCAGCGCCGAACACAGATCCGCTGTTGTCACGATGACGGCACCGGCCAACCCTGCCATGTCATCTGCACTCTGCGCCCCGGCCAGAAACGTCAGATCACCCTCGCCAGCCATGGATACCGGCGCGGCATCCATGACCGGCCTGTTGCCATCACCACGAAGTTCACATCCCGTCAGTTGCGCAAGGGCGGCAGCAGTGGAGGTGGTTAATGAAAAGAACCGGGGATCAACGGCCATGCTGCACCCTCACTGATCCGTGCCAACGGGGCTGACAGTCACCTCGATACGCGCATTTTTGGTGCGCTCATCAAGGCGGCGAAGAACCTCATCGGACAGGTTGAGGCTTGGCAGGAAAATCAACGCCGATTCACGAACCAGCACAAGATCCAGCTTCTTTTCCTGCGCCAGGTCGGTCACGATCTGGATGGCAAGATCGCGAAGCCTCGATTGCGCGTCCTGAAAGGCGACATCGATTGCTTCGCGGCGATACTGGATTTCTTTCTGGATCTGCGTCACAGAGGCCTCGAATTCAGCAAGCTGGCGCGCAAATTCAGCCTCGTCAAGCACCTCCCGCTGGGCCACCAACTTCCGTTCGGCTTCCTGAAGTGCCGCTTCGCGCGCGGCGAATTCGCGCTGGAACTCTCGCCTCTGCTCGTCCAGGAGCTCGCGCACCCGTGCAGCGCCTGTCGATGCCCGCAACACCCCGTCAAGATCGATCAGACCGATGCGGGCCACAGACATATCCGTAGCACCGCTGTAAACCGGTTCACTCGTATCTGAACCTGAAACAGCTGATTGTTGGGCGTCGGCTGCGGCACCATTCAGCATGAGGTTCAGGCAAAGCCCCAAACTTGCCATGAACGCAGGAAAGCGACCGGCGTAACGGCGAAGATTACAGCCGCGTTCCGATAGTGAACTGGAAAGTCCTTGTCTTGTCATAGCTTTTCTTTGTTGTGGGTTTCGCCCAGTAGAAGGACATAGGCCCAATGAAGGTATCCCACAACAGGCCGGCGCCAATTGATGCTCTGAGCGACGAATCATTGGCGCCGATTACACCTGAGGGATAGTCGGTTTCCCAGACCGATCCAAAATCCGAAAAGACGGTCCACCGCATGCTGAGATCCTGACTGATACCCGCCCGTGAGACCACTTCAAAGGTGCCATTGAAAACCTTGTTGCCCCCAACCGCCGCGTCCGACCCGCTGTCCCGCGGGCCAATACCGCTTCCATCAAAGCCTCTGACCCGGCGTCCACCAAGAAAGAAGCGCTGGGACTGTGTAACTTTCTCACCCAGACCTGACACCTGACCAATCCGCCCCTTTGTTCCAAGGAAGAAGGTGTTGAACATCATCGGTTTGTAATAGGCACCGGACAAGACAACCCGGTAATATTGGGCATCGCCGCCAATGCCTGCAAGTTCCTGCGCGACCTCGAACAGCGAGCCATCGGACGGATCGAAGCGGTTATCCAGCGTGTCACGGCCAACGGTGTAACTGACCGCGGATTTCAGGATATTCTTTCCGTTTTCGCCAGTGATCGATTGCGCCTTGGTAGATTTCTCGTTGGTTTCAGACTGTGAAATTTCATATCCGACGCGATGGAAATAATCATTCGCTGCGGCAAAGCCGATACCAAAATCAAAACCGCGCCGCGTGATGGAGAAAGTGTCTTCCTTGATGCGCTCGTTAAAGATACTGGCCCGCCCTGTCAGGTTGCGTCCGAAAAGATAGGGTTCAGATACACCTATTCGCACATTTGACCGACTTGCCGACACATCAAGACCGAAGTTTATGCCGCGTCCTGTACCAAGGAAGTTACGTTCCTCAAGGCCAAGCGCAAAGCTCGTCTGGTCAAGCGATGAGTAGCCAAGACCGACAGAGAATTCGCCTGTCGATTGTTCTTCAACCGTCAGTTCGGTCACTGTCTGCTCTTCCGAACTGCCGACAAGATTGCGGACCGAAACATCAGAGAAGAAACCGAGATTGCGAATATTGCGAATGGATCGCTCAAGTTTCAGCTGGTTGAACGAGTCACCCTCGACAAGTTCGAATTCCCGCCGGATAACCGAATCAAGCGTTCGCACATTGTTCACGATCTCGATCCGTTCGATGAAATTCTTCTGGGCCTTGCCGATACCGATATTGATATCGAGTGTCTCGGCTTCCGGATCAGTGATCACCTCGGGCTCGACATTTACAAAAGCATATCCAAGCGCGCCAAGTTCATTGGTGATATCAAGGAGTCCCTGTTCCAACGCCCTGACATCGTACCAGCCATCATCCCCGAAATTGAAAAGCTGTCGCAGCGCTTCCAGATCTACATTTTCGATCTGGCTGTCGATCGAAATTTCGCTGACCCTGTACCGTGCGCCCTCGTTCAGAATGAATGAAACGGCAAATCCGGTGCGATCCGGCAAAAGGCCGCCCTGGACACGCGACACATCGATATCGGCATAGCCGCGCGAGAGGTAAAACTGCCGTAGTAGCCTGACATCATAATCAAGGCGTGCCTCGTCATATTTGTCAGATGTCGAGAAAAAGGCCCACCAGTTGGATACACGGCTGGAAATGGCCCGCCTCAGCGCCCGGTCGGAAAACCGTTCATTCCCATTGAAAGTGATCGAGCTGATCTTGATCAAGGGCCCTTCCTTGACAACAAAGGCCAGATCAACCCGATTGTCATCGAGCTCGATTATCTGCGGATCAACAACCGCCGCATACCGTCCGGCCGCCTGATACACCTCAAGCAGCTTCTGGCTGGCCTCAACCGCCAGCCTGCGCGTGTAGACACGCCGCGGCTGGATATCAATGATGTCGAGAAGCTTTTCATCGTCGAGAGCGTCGTTCCCCTCGATATTGACCCGGTTGATGATGGGGTTCTCGACAACATCGATGCGGAGAATGGCACCCTCGATGTCAATCTTGATATCTGCGAACAGCTCCGTCTCATAAAGGCGCTCCAGCGCGATGCTCAGCGAACTTCGCGTGACCCGGTCGCCGACACGCACAGGCAGATAGGAAAGAACGGTTCCGACGGCCACACGGCGGTTGCCCGAAACGGCAATTTCATCAATGCGGACCTGTTCGTCTGCCGATTGTGCGATAGAGGGCGCCGGTGTCCCAACCGCCAAAGCCAAAAGCAAGACAAGAACCAGCAGTGGTTTTGGCATGATTATCAGTCTCCTCACCCGTCCGCAGAACTATAGCCATGCAACCAGCGTATTCAAAGCGTGCATTTCAAACATGCACCGCTCTCGACCAGCTAGCCGATCAGTCTTGACACGTCAAACACGACAAGAACAACTGTGAGGCCCAGTAGAATGGCAATTCCGCCCCGAAGCAACAGATTCTGAAGTTCCAGCGGCAAAGGTTTTCCGAAGATGGCTTCATAGAAAAAGAAAACCAGATGCCCACCGTCAAGCGCCGGTATCGGCATCAGATTGATCAGCCCCAAATTTATCGAAATGACAGCCGTCAGCAGGATAAAGGGGATCAGTCCCTGCTGCAGGGCTGACCCGGATATTTTGGCAATACCCACCGGCCCCTGCACTTCGCCAGCCTGCATATTGCCACTTCCAAGCCGTGCCAACCCGCGCAGGATCATCACTGACATCCGGAACGCGTCCGACGTCGCCGCAACGAGTGCACTGCCCGGCAGCAGACGTTCCCTTGTGCCGCCCTCAGCAGACCTGACACCGAGCACCCCCAGATAGATCTGCATTGATTCGTCAAAGCGCGGCGTCGGCGTTACGGTGAGGCTCAGCTCCCGACCATCCCGCTCAATGGTGAATTCAAGCGGGCGGCCGGGACTCTCCACGACAAGTCCACGCAGATCATTGAAATCACGAACGCTGATGCCGTCAATGCCAGTCACCAGATCGCCGGGTTGAAGACCGGCCTCGGCAGCGGCAGTTTCCGGCATGACTTCTCCGATTTGTGCTGGCAGGAAAACCTTTCCGGCGGTCATGTAGACCATGGCAAACAGCAGGATGCCGAGAATGAAATTGGCAATCGGCCCGGCCGCAACGATGCCGATACGCCACCACAGCCCCGCACCGGCAAAGCTTCCTGCAACGCTGGACGCCCCTTCGGAGGCGCCGCCAGCCTCGCTTTCATCTCCACGCATGCGGACATATCCACCAAGGGGAATCGCAGCTATACGCCAGCGCGTTCCGGTTTTGGATGACGTCCAGCCATAAATCTCGGGCCCAAAGCCGATGGAGAACACCTCGACAACAACGCCGGCGCGGCGTGCGACCCAGTAATGTCCAAGCTCATGGAAAAAGACCACAGGAGTCAAAAGAAGCAGGAACCCGATGATCAATTGTGCTGCACTCAGGTCAGGCATGGTGGCGAAAATCTCCGGTTCTCTGTAAGGCACAAGTCCCGCAATGGGCCGCCACCAAGAGGCTGAACGATCTGGCGTCCGTCAAATCAAGGCAGGCATGAATTTGCGATATCGCGCGCACGAGCATCAATATCCAACACAGCGTCCAGGGATTCAAGATCCCCGTCCGGAGGCCGTCGAA
>Ga0181591_10004566_pt1 | contig 12012 bp, 14 predicted proteins | sample 071ome_33_FD_133757 | JGI IMG/M metagenome (GOLD analysis project Ga0181591, IMG submission 133757) | Coastal salt marsh microbial communities from the Groves Creek Marsh, Skidaway Island, Georgia - 071412AT metaG (megahit assembly) | ecosystem: Environmental > Aquatic > Marine > Intertidal...
ATGCCAGCGGTGCGCAGCACATCTTCGGCCATGCGCTCACCCCACTGTCCGCGTGCATGGGGGCTGGCCAACGCCTCGCGCAGGTGCTGGGTGGTCTCGGCCAAGAGCTGCTGCTGGCGGGTGGCGTTCTCGAGCGACTCGACGAATTGGCCGTGTTGCTGTGCCCGCTCCTTCTGAAGTTGCCCGACAAGACCTCGCAGCTGGGTGAGCTCCGCATTCATCGTCGTGACCTGATGACCCAGGCTCTTCGACATGCCGCCGACACGTTCGCCGACCGTCTCTGACATGCCGCCGACCCGTTCAGCGACAAGCTTGTCGACCGATTCGACTTTTTCGGCGAGCGACTTCACGACGCCCTCCAGCCGTTCATCGATTGCCTGGCGGCGGTGCTCGAGCTCGGCGGTGCCCGTCTGAAGCCGACTGTCGAAGCTCTCCCCCGCTACCGACACCACCCGCTCAACGACCCCGTCAACCTGGGCTTGCTGACGCTCGGCGAGTTCGGCCGCAAGCCGCTGGAGAGTTGCGTCATCGGCGCCGGACCGGCCCCGCACCACGAACAGCGCAGCGCCAGCCCCAACGGCGGCGACGACGAGAAAGGCGATCAGGAGTGAGATCACGAGCACGGGGTTCATGCCCATGACACTACGAAGGCGGTGTGACACCCCTTCCGCGAGGCCCCGTGCCCATCCCCAACGCAAGGTCATAGATCCGGCTTCGCCGCTCGCCGGTTTCCGCCGCTACCCGATCGATCGCATCACGACGGCTCGCACCCTCGCTCATCAAGGTGTCCAGGCGGGCGACGAGGGCGTCATCTTCGGGTGCAGCCGGCGCATCAGCGCCAGCGATCACCAGCACGATCTCGCCCTTGACCCCGCCCCCAGCCCAGTCCGCCAGTTCAACGAGTGTTCCTCGGCGGAGCTCCTCGTGAAGCTTGGTCAGCTCTCGAGCGACCACCGCTCGCCGGTCGGGACCACACGCCTCAGCCAGCGCCGCCAGCGTCGCCCCCAGACGGTTGGGCGATTCATAGAGCACGGTCGTGCGCCGCTCGGCGGCAATGGCCGAAAGCTGAGCCGCCCGCTCCTGACCCTTGCGAGCCAAGAACCCTTCGAAGACGAAACGGCCACTGGGGAGGCCACTCGAGACGAGCGCAGCAAGAGCTGCGACCGGCCCCGGCACTGTCGTCACGTCGAACCCGGCCTCGGCCACGGCCGCAACAAGGCGCTCACCCGGGTCGCTGATGCCGGGCATGCCTGCGTCGCTCACCAGCACCACCTGCTGACCTTCACGCAACCGGTCGAGCACATCCGGGATCGCCTCGAACTCGGTGTGATCGTCAAGCCGTCGCAGTTCGGCCGCCCGAACCCCGGCGTGCTTCAGGAGCGACCCTGTCCGACGGGTGTCCTCACAGCACACGAGGTCGGCCGATGCGAACGCCTCGACCGCACGGGGCGAGAGATCGCCCAGATTGCCGATCGGGGTTGCGACGAGCGTGAGCACACCGCTCATGTGCGGATCTCGATCCGCATATCCGGCACCAGCCCCCACCGCCGGAATGATCCGGCCTCCGCCTCGATCACGGCATCGGCGCGCCGCGACCACTTCCCAACCCGGCCCGGCGCCATCGCCGTCACCGACAGCACGATCAGCTCGCAGCTGTCGGGGTCGTTTCTCACATGGGCCACATCGATCGGGAACCGCATCTTCACCGTGTGGACTGACTTTGCCGGTCGCAGCAGCAACGCGCCGTCGAACCCGTCACGGCCGAGCAGTCCAGCTCGACGCGCCGAGCGGGTTTCGGCAATCTCCAGGGAGGCGAGCACTCGGCCCTCGTGCACCAACCACGGCATGCGAGCAATGTAGACCGCAGGGCGTCGCCTGCCCGCTGACTAGGCGCCAGCGGGCTCGAGTTCGGCCTTGCGTGCGTCGCGACGCTCAGCCAAACGGTGGCCGATCTTGCCGATGCGGTTGATCTGCTTCACAAGCTTGACCCGCGCCTCTTCAGCTTCGGGACTCAGTCCCTCGAGCGACTCGACCTTCCAGTCCCGCAACACGACCGGCGACAGGATCTTGTCGTGGTGGATCGCGAAGTCGTAGATGCCGGCGTCGGCGATCGCCTTGGCATGCTCGGTGAAGCCAGGGATGCCGGTACCGGGCATCTGGAAATCGCTCACCTGCTTCTCGACGGCGATGACCGCCGCCGACGGATCAACCTCGAAGATGGCGGTCATGGCATCGCGGTAGAAGAGGTAGTGGAGATTCTCGTCCTTCGCGATACGGCGCAGCATGGCACGGCCCGTGGGCTCCTCAAGCAGGTTGCCCGTATTGAAATGGCTGATTCGGGTAGCCAGCTCCTGCAGCGAGACGTACGCGAGCCCCTCAGCGACCGTGGGGGGTTCCGGGACGTCGCCGAGCGAGACCTGCGCCATGCGGCCACGTTCGAGTTCGACAGGATCGATTGATCGGGTCGCCATCAGGTAGGCATTCATCACCAACCCGTGACGGCCCTCTTCGGCGGTCCAGCGACGAACCCATTCGCCCCAGGCGCCGTCGCGACCAAACATGCGCTCGATATCGCGGAAGTAGTACGGCAGGTTGTCTTCGGTCAGGGTGTTGACGAACAGGGCGCTGCGGACCGGGGCAGGAATCCCCATCTCCTCAGGCGACCACTCGTAATCCTCGGGAAAATCCTGTGCTGCGGTCCAGGGCACGAAGGTGTGCGGGAACCACTCCTGCGCAGTGTCGAGGTGGCGCTCGACGAGTCGCTCAGCGGTTTCGGCAAGCGCTTCGAGGAGGTGGGCGTCAGGTGGCGTAGCCATGTGGCAAAGAGCCTACCTGCCGGTCGGTAGGCTGTAAACGAGGGGCGAATCGGGGTTTCGAGATATCGGTCACAGCCACTCGAGCCCGGACTCACCAGGAAGGAAGCCATGCGGACAGGGCTCGCCGCTCAGACGTTGAAGCGGAACTCCATCACGTCGCCGTCCTCGACCACATAGTCCTTCCCCTCCGAGCGAACCTTCCCGATGTCACGGGCGGCGGCCCACGAGCCAGCCTCGATGAGCTCGTTCCACTGGATGGTCTCCGCCCGGATGAACCCGCGCTGGAAGTCGGTGTGGATTACGCCAGCAGCTTCGGGAGCGGTCGACCCTGCCCGGAAGGTCCACGCCCTGGATTCCTTCTCCCCCGCCGTGAGGTATGTCCGCAACCCGAGCATGTGGTAGGCGCTCGTCAGGAAGGCGGGGACGGCCCCATCACCCAAGCCGAGCGCCTCGAGCATCTCCTGGCGATCGTCGGGGTCCATGATGGCGGCCTCGGCTTCGAGCTGGACCGACAACGGCACCACCTCAGCCCCGTCGAGTTCCTCTCGGACGGGTGCGGCGATCGCAGCTTCGTCACCAATCTGGTCTTCACCGATGTTGAGCACCGCCATGACCGGCTTGTTGGTGAGGAAGAAGAACTCTTTGAGGTCGGCTCGTTCGTCGTCGCCGAGACCAGCCCGGTAGAGCGGTGTGCCCTCCCCCAACGTGTCGACGACTCGGCTCAGGAGATCGACCGTGCTCTTCAGCGAGCTATCTCCCTTCAACATGCGTTGAGTCTTGTCTCGGGCCTTCTCGGCGCTCGCCAGGTCAGCGAGAGCAAGTTCGATCTCGACGACCCGAAGGTGTTCAAGCGGGTCTTGAGGACCGGGCACATCGTCATCGGGAAAGGCTCGAAGGACGAAGACGATCGCATCAACTTCTCGAATGTGTGACAGGAAAGCGTTCCCCAGCCCCTCGCCCTGACTGGCGCCCTCGACCAATCCGCCGATGTCGGTGAACTGCACCGCAGCGTGAATCGTCTGCTTGCTCTGCGACATCTCGCTGAGCGCCTCAAGTCGGTGATCGGGCACCTTCGCCACCCCGACATTGGGATCAGTGGTCGCAAAGGCGTAGGGCGCTGCGTGCGCGCCTCCACCGGCCAGCGCGTTGTAGAGCGAGGATTTGCCCGCGTTGGGGAGACCGACGAAGCCGAAACGTTCCATAGCCCGGACGAGGCTACCGACGCCGACGCGACTACGGTTTACGGCGTGTCGAACGTCCACGCCTCCTCGCCTGCCTCGGAGCGGCCGGACTCTGTCGACGCCGACGAACACAACCGATCCGTCTCCAGCACCGACGCCGAGAACGCCTTCTCAAAATCGGTGCTCGTCTCGGCGGTGCGCTGCACCTTCACCTATCTGTTGATCCCCTTCGGCTTCCCGCTCATCGGCTTGAGCGGCAGCGTCGGCCCGTGGATCGGCCTGCCCGTCGGCCTGATCGCGATCGTCGCCAACATCGTGTCGATCCAGCGTTTCCACCGCAGCAACCACCGATGGAAGTGGCCGATGACGGTTATCAATGTCGGCATCATCGCCCTGCTCGTGGTGCTCGTCGTTCTCGACGCCATCGACATCGTCGGCTGACGTGAGCGTCGAGCGATGAGTCCGGGCGAGTACCGGGCCGCAAGCCTCGGCAGCTTGTTCGTCATTCTTGTCGCGCTTGGGGCGTGGGCGGCCATCTGGGGACCGGACAGCACCGGCGACGAGGAGTCGCCGCCTGAGTCGGTCACCACCACGCTGACGCCCGAACAGGGGTGATCAGCACCGAACTCGGCGCTCAGCTCGCACCCACCGGCTCTCAGCCGTCGAGCGGTGCGACCCCGGGCACCCTCGACGGGCGACTGAACACCTCGTCCAACATGGGACGAAACTCCTCCAGCGCCATCACCGGATAGTTCGGATCGAAACAGTTCTGGTCGTATTCGGCGCAGAAATCGACACAGCGATCGAAGTAGGGCGAATCGGCGTAGCGATCGCGGGCATGGCGATCCCCGTCGTGATGGTGGAAGTAGTAGTAGCCCTGAAAAAGGCCGTGGTGCTTCACCACCCAGTGCACCTCGTCATCGACATACGGCGCCAACAGGGCTGCGGCGGCATCCGAATGATTTTCCGGCGCGAAGGAATCGGCGACATCGTGCAACAACGCCCCGACGACCATGTCCACCGACTCCCCGTTCCGGAACGCTCTCGTACCCGACTGCAACGAGTGAGAGAACCGGTCGCACTGGTAGCCGAGCGTTGGACCCTGCAACAGGGTCAACATGTTGACGAGGTTGTCGACCAGCGCGCCACGGGCATGCTCCTCGAAGGCAGCCGTGAGGTACTCGTAATCGGAGCGGGTGCCGTGCTGCATCTCAGTCCACGGGACCTGGAAGTCGCTGGTGTCGTGCGCCATGCGCGCAGCATAGGTCGACCCACCGCTACGGTCGCCACCGATGACCGAGTCACTCCCCCACGTGCTGATTGTCGGCGCCGGCGACACCGGCCTCGCCCTCGCCTCGGCACTCACCGGAGTAGGACTCCACGTCTCGACCCTCAATCGCAGCGGCCGTGGCATCGAGGGCGCAACGGCACTCATCGGTGACCTCGCCGACCCCACATCGCTGCGCAACCTGCCCGCCGCCGACCTCGTCGTGTTCACCACCGCACCCCCCACCCAAGACAACGACGGCTACCAGATCGCCTACGTCGATGGCCCGCAGCGCACCCTCAACGCACTTCCCCGCGAGCCCACCCGGGCCGTCATCACATCGACGACCGGCGTGTACGGGTTCGACGACGGCCGCTGGGTCACCGCCACCACCCCGACCCAGCCATCCAGGTCAACCACTTCCATCGTGACCGAAGGCGAACGACAGTTGCAGGCTCGGATCCCGACCACCATCGTGCGAGCCGCCGGCATCTACGGCCCTGGACGCCGTCGCCTGATCGACCAGGTCCTCACCGGGACGGTCGGTGTCACGGCGGGCACCCCCGACCGCTGGACCAACCGAGTTCACCGCGACGACCTCGCTGCCGCACTCGCGCTGTGTTCGATCCACCCAAGCCCACCCCCGGTCGCCATCGCAGTCGACGACGAACCGGCACCACGGGATCGAGTCCTGACCTGGCTCGCTGAGCAACTCCGCATCGAACTCGGGCCCGATCCCTCCCCCGCCGAAGCCCCAACCGGCAAGCGGTGCCGCAACACCGAACTGAAAGACCTGGGCTGGGAACCGGCGTATCCGAGCTTCCGAGAGGGATACCCCACGGTCCTCGCTAGCCTCTAGAGCTATGTCGAAGCGCACCCAGAAGAAGAAGGCCAAGGTTCGCCGGGCCAAGGCCAACCACGGCCGCAAGCCCAACCTCGGTCGCAACAGCTGATCTCACCTCTGCCGTCAGGCAGAGCCCACCAAGCGCCGCCTCTCACCGGGCGGCGTTTGCGCGCCTGGGCAGAAAGCTCGGCTAACCCACTTCACACCCGGCTGACGCGCTTCACACCCGGCTGACGCGCTTCACACCCGGCTGACGCGCTTCACACCCGGCTGACGCCGGTGTCCGTCGCCTTTAGAGTTCGGCCAGGACGAGCGCCGGTCAGCCGATCGTGGTCAAGGACAACCTCGCCAGCCTTCACGGTTGCGACATAGCCCTCCGCATGCTGCATGAGGCGACGGCCACCCGCTGGAAGGTCATGGATCATGTGCGGCTTCCGAAGGGTCAAGCGATCGTGATCGATCACGTTGACATCGGCGAGCTTGCCCGGCGCCAGGACACCGCGGTCGTGCAACCCGTAGACCTGTGCCGTCGCCTGCGTCTGCTTATGCACCAGGACCTCGACCGGGATCTTTGGGCCTCGACGCCGATCCCGCGCCCAGTGTGTGAGCATGTACGTGGGCATCGATGCGTCGCAGATGAGTCCGCAGTGGGCGCCCCCGTCACTCAAACCGAAGATCGATGCGGGGTGCTCGATCATGGCGCGGATCGCCTCGTGGTCCTGATCGACATAGCTGCCGAGAGGCATGAACATCATCGCCGTACCGCCATCCTCGAGCATCCAGTCGTAGACGACCTCCTGCGGCGAGCGGCCCTCCCGTTCGGCAACCGCCGCAACCGACATAGATGGCTCCGGCTCGTAATCGGTTGGGTCGCCCAGCGGAAACATCTGATGGAACGACGTCGCCATGAAATGCACGAACCGGTTCTTGCTCGCTGGCTCCTCGGCCAGAAGACGGGCCTTGAGCCCCGGGTCACGGAAGTGCGCAACGATCTCGGCGTGGGGCTTGTCGGCGATCTCCCGGAATGACGGATGCGTGCGGAACGGATGCATGCTCGACTGGAGGCCGTACAGCATGCCGGTCGGGCGGGCTGGTACCTGAGGCGCAATTAGGTGACCAGCATCAATTGAGGCCTGGTTGCGTTCGAGACACTCGCGAAAGCCGTCGGGTTGCTTGGGCTCCTGCGCCATCGTGTACGTGACAGGAACACCGACCTCGCCGAGATGGTTGAGCCAGCGCCACTCGTCCTGCTGGAACGTGTCATCGCTGACGAACTGGAACAGTCCGCGCCCGACCGCCGCAACCTCGTCAGCGATCGCCATGAGTTCTTCGTCGAGCGAGAACGTCCCGGGCTCAAACCCGTGCTTGCTGCGGTGCAGGACCGTTCGACTGGTCGACACGCCGAGCGCGCCCTCGCGAACCCCGGCAGCCATCAGTGACGCGATCTCAGCGATCTCGTCGGCGCTGATGTCGTAGTCGTGGCACCGTTCACCGAGCACGTACGCCCGCACGGCGGCATGCGGCACGGTGGTGCCAACATCGAGAGTTCGGGGTAGTTCGGCGAGCGCATCGATGTACTCGCCGAAGGTTTCCCATCGCCAGTCGATTCCCTCGTGCAGGGCGGTGCCGGGAATGTCCTCAATGGCCTCCATCAACTCGATCAGAAAGGCTTCCCCGCCTGGCCGGACCGGAGCGAAACCGACCCCGCAATTCCCCATGACCGCCGTGGTGACGCCGTGGTTGATCGACGGCCGCATCTCGGCATCCCACGTGGCTTGACCGTCATAGTGCGTGTGGACATCGACCCAACCCGGCGTAACCAGCGCGCCATCAGCGTCGATCTCCTGTCGACCCGCATCCTCAACGGCGCCCACGGCGACGATCTCATCGCCGTCGATCGCCACATCGGCCGTCCGAGCTGCCGCACCGGTTCCATCGACAACCTTGCCACCGCGGATCACGAGATCATGCATGACCCACAGTGTCTCAAAGCTCCAGCTGCTAGGGATAATGGAGTGTGATTTTGATCTTCGATGGCGACTGCGGGTTCTGCACCACCTCTGCGCAATGGATCGAGCGCCGACTCCCTGCCGACGTGCGGGTCGCGCCCTGGCAGATCTTGGAGTTGGACGATTACGGGCTGACTGAGCAGGACGTCAGCACCGCCGCCTACTGGGTCGACGATCACGGCACGGCGCACCGAGGACACCTCGGGATCGGTCAGTCCCTCATCGCCGCTGGCGGTTTCTGGGCGATACCCGGCCATCTCATCATCCGGCCGCCTGTCAGCTGGTTTGCCAAGCCGATCTATAGGTGGGTTGCGAAGAACCGCCATCGGATGCCCGGTGCAACCGAGGCGTGCCGCGTTGACCTCGGCACACCGGCCGGTGGGCACGCGGACCCGCCTCGGAGTTGACGGCCCACACCGGGCCGGGGGGGGTGAGACGTCATGAACCTCAATGAAGCGGCTGCCAGCCTCCTCGGGGCTGCGTGCGGTTCAGCCCCAACGGTCGTGGCGAGGGCGCCAGGTCGCGTCAACCTGATCGGCGACCACACCGATTACAACGATGGCTTTGTCTTCCCCATGGCCATTCCGTTCGGCACGGCGGTCGCCATCTCACCTCGGACCGACCGTCACGTCACCGCCGTGAGTGAACGGTTTGGTTCGGTATCGTTCGCTCTCAACGACTCGCCAACGACCAGCGAGGGCTGGGGGCGCTACCTCCACGGCATGGTGTGGGCACTCACGAATCACGGCGTCGACGTCCCCGGGTTCGACGCCGCCGTCGTTAGTGACATCCCCGGTTCCTCGCTCTCCTCATCGGCTGCGCTCGAGATGGCCATCGGAACCGCCTTGGCTGCGTTGGCTGGCGAGCAGGTTCCGTCGGCCGCACTGGCCCAGCTCGGCCAACATGTCGAACACGAGGTCATCGGCGTGCCGGTCGGGATCATGGATCAGCTGATCTCTGCGGCTGGCGTCGCTGGATGCGCCTCTCTGATCGACTGCCGAACCCTTGAGATCGACCACTCACCACTCCCCGACACCGTTCGCGTCGTTGTCCTCGACACGGGGACCCGCCGCGGGCTGGTCGACAGCAAGTACGCCGCTCGCCGCGCTGTCTGCGAGCGAGTGGCGTCGGCGCTCGCCGCGCCGGCCTTGCGTGATGTGACCCTCGCCGACCTCGAAGGCGTCGATCTCGATCCGACCGATCGACGGCGAGCGATGCACGTGATTACCGAGAACGAGCGCACGCTCGGTGCTGCGGCGTGCGCTCGAGGCGGCGACGCCGTCGGGTTGGGCCAACTGATGAACGCAAGCCATGAATCTCTCCATGACCTCTTCGAGGTGACCGGTCCCGCACCTGACGTCGCCGTTCGCCTTGCCCGCAAACTCGATGGCTGCCTTGGGGCCCGGATGACCGGGGCCGGATTCGCCGGCGCCGCCGTCGCCCTCGTTGAGGCCGACGCAGCAGATCATTTCGTTGCGGAAATGACGGCTCGCTTCGTCGCTCCACCTTCACAGCCTTCGACGGAGCCTCCGGCGTTCCATGTGGTCTGGCCGGTGCGGGGCGCCCACGTGGTACAACCCACGGCGTGAGCATCACCCTCTCCGAAGCTGAATCTCGTCGGGTAGTCGCCGGTTACGGCGTGCCCGTCTCCCCCTTTGCCACCGGCACCTCCACCCCCGAGGTCCTTGCCGCGGTTAACGACGACCCAACCGTGACCTTCCCCGTCGTCGCCAAGCTGTGCGGTCGAGCCATCGCCCACAAGACCGAGCGGGGTCTCGTTCGCCTCCGGATCGCCGACGCCGACGCACTCGCCGAAGCGTGCGACGAACTCCTTGCGAAGGCGGTGCCCGAGGACGGCGCAGTAGAAATCCTCGTCTCGACGATGGTTGACGGCAACCGCGAACTGATCGCCGGCCTCAACGACGACCCACAGTTCGGCATGACAGTCATGGTCGGGGTCGGCGGGATCCTCGCCGAAGCGATCCGGGATGTGAGCTTTCGCCTCGCGCCGATCACGGCGGTCGATGCTGCCGAGATGCTGGACGATCTCGGCACCCAACGATTGTTCGACTCGTTCCGAGGTGAGCCGGCCGCGGACCGCAGCGCAATTATCGAAGCCTTGGTGGCCCTCGGCCGGGTCGGCACCGACGAACCTGGGGTGCGCTCGGCTGACCTCAACCCGCTGATCCTCGTCGACGGCAAGCCTGTCGCCGTCGATGCCCTGCTGGAGCTTGATGGGGAGGCTGCCGGTGCCTGATCTCTCGACACTCTTCGACCCCAAGGGCATCATCATCACCGGGGTGTCGAACCATCCCGGCAAGTTCGGATTCGTCACCCTCCACAACATCCTGACCAGCGGTTACGAGGGGGCCGTTTTCCCCGTCAGCCGCGAGCCGGGAGAGGTGCTCGGCCAACCCGTGCTGGGATCGATCGACGACGTGCCCGACGGCGCGGCCGACATGCTTTTCATCTGCACGCCGCCTGCGATCAATGAGGATCTGCTCCGCCAGGCCGCAGCGCAGGGTGTCACTGCGGCCTTCTGCGCGGCGGGCGGCTACCGGGAGGCCGGTCCAGAAGGGATCGAGGCCGAGCAACGACTGGTTGCCCTCTGCAAGGAACTGAACATCGCACTCGCTGGGCCCAATGGACAGGGCGTGGTCTCGACCCCATCGAAGATGTGCGCTCAGATCGTCGCGCCCTACGCGCCCCCGGGGAGGATTGCGATCGCGAGCCAATCGGGCAACTTCGTCTCGTCGTTTCTCAACCTCGCTAACCACACCGGCGTCGGGGTGTCTCGTGCGGTTGCGGCAGGCAATGCGTCAGTGCTCGGGATCGCCGACTATGTCGAGTACTTCTCCGACGATCCCGAGACGGCGGTCTCGCTGGTCTACATCGAGTCCGTCGACGACGGCCGCCAGATGTTCGAACGGCTTCGGCCGCTCAGCGAACGGAAACCGATCGTTGTCGTGAAGGGCGGCGCTTCGGCTGCGGGTGCACGCGCTGCCGCATCTCACACGGGTGCGCTTGCGAGTGACGACGCCGTGTTCGATGGCATGTGTCGCCAGGCTGGGCTCATCCGCGCCCGAGACGTGGAGGAAGCGTTCGAAGCGGCCGCCACGATCGCAACCCAACCTCGTATTGCTGGGGATCGGGTCGTCGTGGTGACCACGGTCGGCGGCTGGGGCGTTGCTGCGGTCGACGCCATGGCCGACACCCGCCTCGACCCAACTCCGCTCCCTGCGGATCTTCTCGCTGCGATCGATGAGAAGTTGCCGCCGCGGTGGAGTAAGAACAATCCGATCGACATGGCGGGCGGTGAAACCCGCGACACCGTGCCGGAGATTCTGCAGCTGGTGGCCGAGCATCCAGACGTTGATGCGGTCGTGCTGCTCGGCGTCGGCATCCAGTCGAACACAGCGTCCATGATGCGAAACGGTCCGTTCTTTCCCGATCACGGACTCGAACGCATCGTCGGCTTCCACGAGCGTCAGGACACCCGGTACGCCGAGGCCGCTGCGGAGATCAGCACCGCCACCGGAACACCGATCGTGGTCGCCACCGAACTCGCCAACGCCGGACCCGACAACCCGGCTCCGGCAACACTGCACGCCCTCGGTCGGCTCTGCCACGCCTCCGCCGGTCGCGCTGTACGTTCGCTTCACCACCTCGCCGGCTACTCGGCGTGGAGGCAGGCTCGAGGGCTCTGACGTTGTCCGCGGCACTCACTCCTCCCCCGCCCTACGTGGCGGTCATCTTCACGAACCACAAGGTCGTCGGCGACGACACCGCCTACGACATCACCGCCGACCGAATGCTCGTCCTCGCTCGGTCGGTCGATGGCTTCCTCGGCATCGAGTCCGCCCGGGATGCGAACGGCTTCGACATTACGGTCTAG
>Ga0181591_10004569_pt1 | contig 12010 bp, 18 predicted proteins | sample 071ome_33_FD_133757 | JGI IMG/M metagenome (GOLD analysis project Ga0181591, IMG submission 133757) | Coastal salt marsh microbial communities from the Groves Creek Marsh, Skidaway Island, Georgia - 071412AT metaG (megahit assembly) | ecosystem: Environmental > Aquatic > Marine > Intertidal...
ATAACTACCGTGAGTTTTACCGTATCGGTGGGTGTATTCTTCACAAAGAGCGAGAGCGTGTCGCATAAGCCAATCAGCATTATTTGGATTTTCTCTCGCCCAAATTGTTGAAGGGTGATTCAACATAGCAGGTTTCATCAACTTAGAATTGATGTGCATATGAAACTTCTTCAACTCTGCAAGCGTTGGCTTAACGCTATAAATGCTTACATAGTGGAAGTAAAGAGCATTGGTGTGCAACATTTGACAACTGTCGGTAGGCATTTTAACTACATGTTTATCTAACATTTGTTGTGCGGCTTCAACTGGATTACGGGATAGTGCAAAGATATTCATTGTTTCACCTCATCAAGCATATATCCACTACGAACCATAATGTCGTGAATTGCATCGCCTTTGGATTGAAAATATCGGGCTTCCTCTTCTTCATCATCAATGTGAAGCACCCTCCATTTGAAAGTCTTTGATGGTTTGTCTCTAAAAGAAGGCATTACTCTTCCACCATTTCATAAACAGCCTTCTTCATCCAGTATTGATACCAATACATGCTCATTTTTAGCCCCGAAAAGTTCTTCGCAGACGGATTTTCAATAAAGGCTTGTAAGTCGTCATTAAGGCCTTGCTTGAAAGCCATAATTTTTATTTGCACCGTAGTTTCATCGGTGGGCTGACTAATAGGCCCATATTTTTCTTCTTGTAGTTGTCTAACTAATGTTTCTTCTTCAATCATTTTATCACCATTCTTTTTATTGACATTTGGTATGCTTTCCAAGAGGGCATACCTAATCCTCTTAATTCTTTGTAGATTTCTCTTCTACGCATTTCGTGTTTAATCCGCCTGTTCAAATACTCCGACTTGAACAGGCGCAGGGAGTCTTTGCGGGTTATATCTTTCATATATTTGTTCATAACAATCATTACATATTGGAATTATTATTTTTTCATCTAGCGGAGATTCTCCAATCGGCTGGAATCTAATTTGCATGTGATAATGTGCTTTAAGAAAGCAATTTCCACACCTAATAATAGGCTTTTCTTTTACACTATATTTACTAAACCATCTCTTAAACATATTATCACCTTAAAAGGGTGGGGAAGGAGTCCTCCCAAAAGCAGACTCCAAAAAAGAACAGGACAGAAGACCAACCAATGCCCTATATGTCGTGAGGTAACAACTTCGTTCTTTTTTACTTGACAAACCCCGTTGTAGGAAAATACTTTGGAAAACCGCAGTATTTTTACTTTTAAACCTACTTTTCCTGCCGAGAAATGAACCTCAGACAAGGAATCAGATTTCCTCCTGAAGCAAATGTTTGCTTATTAGATTAGATGCTTCGGATTTAGAAAGATGTTCAACACCATCATAGCCCAAATCTCGTAGATATGACATTTGCTTTTCAGTAGCAGTATTTCCCTTGATGATTTTCAGCAAGTGCTTCTTTTGACGGTCAGACAAATCCTTTCCAGCCGTCATTAAACGCTTCATATCAGCAAGGAATGTCCGTGACCAGTCATTATAGCCCCATGACGAATCAAACGCAGGGATGCCGAAATAACCGCACCTTTCTTCAAAGGATAACTGTTGTTTTTCTTGAACATTATTTGACTGTTGTTCAAGCACTTTTTGAGTCCAAGATTGCATTTGCTTATCTTCTGCATCCAACTCTTCTTTCATTTGCATGATTTTGAATTGCAAAATATACAAATCTTGCATAAGACGCTCATTTGGATAGCCTCGTCCATCACGCTGATTTCTTGAATTGTCGGGATGATTCCAACGCCAAACAACGGAAGCCATTTCATAATCTGCATCCATTGGAGAACCAGTAGCCCTTTTACGAAGAACAGTATCATATACATATTTTCCTTCAGAATGACTCCAAACAATGTTCTTTTCTCGCACATTTATTCGCAAATCATATTCACGGACTTCTTCAAATAATTCAGTAAAACGCTCACCATTGGCTAGCCACCAAGCGGCGGCTTTCATGGATTCAATCCGAACATTGAGCCATTCTTTGATTTGTTCTTCAGTAATAAACTCTTCACTAACTCCAGTAGAAAGTGAAATTTCACGACGAATCATGTAAGTATTGATATGGTCGCTACCTACAACTTCTTCAACGCCATTTTCTGTGTTTTGGATATGAAAGTGGTATTTTACAGTATGTCCACAAAGACACTTTCCATGATGTTTCATCCATTCGGGGTATTCTCCACCCATTCCTTCCCACCAGATATTTCCGGTAGCAATCCATTCGTCTTTCGCTTCGTTATAATTATCCGCAATAGAAAGAGAAGTAAGGTTTTCCATCAACTTCCTATCCCAATGGCCTGTTCCTAGTTCTCTTCGTGCTTCAATTTCAATTTCCATTTTTATTCCTCCTGTTTTTTCAAATTAATTTAGTTTGGTTGGGGTCTTCCCATGTAATTTCAATGGGCATTTTATATGTGCGCTCCCCTTGAACGCCACAATTTAGACAGATAAAGTGCTGATGAATCACATTAAATGGTTCTTCAACAAATAAGTCTTCTGCCGTCAATTCATAATTATCGTGTAAGCAATTCATTCTTCTTCATCTCCTAACAATCCTATAAAGTCTCCCTTTTCGTCTGCTTCAACAACAGAAATCATCGCTTCCCATAGCAAAGAGTGGTCTTGATTATTTACCCCCCAAATTGCTAATTGTTCAATAAAATATGCTACCTTTGCATTCGTCGTTCTTGCCTTTAATTCGTCTACATCTTTTCTCCAGCCTTCATCCATCATTCTTCCACCTCTTCTGGATAGTCTGTTATGCTTTCCAAATGGTTATCACTAATAAACCATTTCATGTGTTCAAACTCAACAACACTATTACGCCAATTATGCATAATAAAGCGCATAATCATTTCGTCCCACAATGGATATTCCATCAAGAAAGAAACCTTGTGGGTGTCCGACCATTTATCTGTAATCTTCATAAATTCTTCATACTTCATTCTTCTCCCTCACAAATTTCTTTAATTCCTTCATAAAGTTCTTTTGCCCAAGAATCTACACACATCATAGACATTTTGGCAGAAGCAAAATCTTTAGCATTTAAATCTTCATGTGTTGATTGAATACAAAGAGCAATCAAGCCGAGTTTTTCTCGTAGTTTTTCTAAAGTATCTTGGTTATGGTATTCCTCATCGTTTTCCCACATAATAGTAACATCTACTTCAATCTTATTTATTTTTTTAATTTTTCCCATTTTTTCACCTCATCGGTATAGGGCTTTGCACCCATCCGAGCGTCAATTTCTCCAGAAGTCACGCTTACCTTCTTTCACAGGAGTTTGGAGTTTAGTTTCCCGGTTTTGGCCCAACATAGAACAAATTCTTTTTTGCTCTAGTAATAGCCACATAACAAATATTTCGTTCTTCCCTTGGATTGGTTGCCTTTGGATGAGGCATTCTTTCCGTAGCAAGAATATAAACATTGTCTGCTTCAAGTCCCTTTGCCTTGTGAACGGTGGACAACATAATTTCTCCTTTTTCGCTGTTGTCAAAGACATTTTTGATTTCATCAATAATGCCCCGAACAGTTGTAGCCCTAGCAGAAAAGATTTTAAGACAATTGTATTTGTCCTCAAGCGTATTTGCTTGGTTAATCTTATCAGCCTTCATCAATCGGTTGTATGTAGTATTAAAGTCAGTATCAAGCAATTGAATAAACTCATCTGTTCCCATGTTGCCGTTCTTGGTAATTTTGTTGGTGTAGTTAATCAATCCTTTTGTCATGTCACGACCCAAAACATATGCTGACTTTCCTTGAAGAATCAATTCATAGAAAGCGGAAACCAATGGGGCATTATACCGACAAAGAACCATATCGCCCTCAGTAGGATTAAATGGTGCATTTACACGCACCGTCCCATTTTCAGCATCTTCACGACAGTTGAAATTTTGGACATATCGGTTTGCTTCGGCAACAACGGATTTTGGACAACGCCAAGTGAGACTTAGAGGAAATTCCTGAACGCCTCGGTTAGTTTTCACAAGTTGTTCTTTGAAGATATCCATTGAATCGCTATCAGCACCACGAAAGCCATAAATTGCTTGATTTGGGTCGCCAACAACAATACATCGTCCATTTTGAACACAACGGAAAATTAACTCTCGTTGCATTTCATTGAAGTCTTGTGCCTCATCAACAAACAATACATCAAATCGTGGGAAAGGAAGGTTCTTTTGAAGAGGAAGCCAAATCATATCGTCAAAGTCAATTTGATGAGTAATCCTCAAGCATTCTGAAAGAATGTCTGGAATTGAAGTGATTGCTAATTCTTCTTCTCTTGAAGACTCAAACTCAATGTTATATTTGTCAATCAAACCCCGAATACTACGAATGTCTCTACCGTCAATCAAAGAACCCTTGATGAGTCCAATCAATTTAACAAGAGGATAAGCATTGAAGTCCTTTCCGTGGTAATCATCAATGATGTTCTTAACCTTGTAATTGTTCACTTTTGTGCGAATACCTGCCGCACGAATGGCCGCAAAACCAAGCGCATGAAAGGTCTTTGCCTCTACATTTTGTGGAAGTCGGTCTGCTAATTCGGTCTGAATAGACTTGTTAAAGCACAAAAATGCCATCTTTTCTGCATTAATGCGGTTAGAACCTTCAACAATTGTAAAGGTCTTTCCTACTCCTGCACCTGCTTTGATAACCATGTGGTTATCTCCGTTTTCCATTTCGTTCCATATTTCTTCTTGTTGTTTTGTTCCTGTTATCATTTTTATTCCTCCTGTGGTTTATAAATAAAATATATTCTTAATCGTTTAATAAATACTTTTCCATCAACGAAATAAGTTTCTTTGTGTTGTTTTTTTCTCAAAGTAAAGCCATTGTTCTTTAGCACCTTTGCAGAATAAGGTAGCAACATTCTGTGTGTTTCATACTTGTTGAATCTTACAACCCTTTTCTCATGCAAAAGACCACAAAGCACTTTTACAAATTCTTCCAATTTTGTTTCTTCCGGCACTATTTGGCCTAGTGCTAAAATATATTCTTTAATTTTAGGATAGTTTATTTTTCTTCTTGGCATTGATATTTCTCCTGTGTATGTGAATAGGAGGTCGGGGAGACAAAAAGCCTCAATTAAGAGGCCATGCTAATTATGCCCCCTATGTCTCAACCCGACCATGAATAAGTGCTAAGGGTAGGATTTGAACCTACGAACCATTATGGACAGGAGTTTAAGCCCTGCGCTTTTAACCATACTCAGCCACCTTAGCGTGAATTACAATATTTTTCGGTTGATGAAAAATACCGAAGTGTGCGAGAAAAGCAAATTATTGCCTCTCGCATCACTTGGGGGTCGCCGCCTTCTTAAAGACTCCCCCACCTCACCCCCCTCCCTCAAAACATATTTGCAAAACGAATCAATTGATTCTAAAAATGAAAAAACCCCCTACGGCAATCTCCGAAGAGAAAGCCGCAGGGGGAGAAAAATCTAAATTTATTCTAAGGGGTGTTTCCCTAAAAGAGAAAAATCACTCTTCGTTGCCGATAAGCGAATTAACGCTACCGTCCCACGAACCGTCCTTATATTGGGACGAAAGCGAGTTTCGCATTCTCTTCACAACAGAAGCGGCATATGCGGCATCGTTCTCAAAAAGACCGCCACCGGATTTTGCGTGTTGCGTGAGAATTTGACCCATAATTGGGTCGTGGTTAAAGAAACCAAGGGCGGCTTCTTCAACAACACCACAAATACGGTCAATTGCGACTCTAACTGCCGCAGGAACGGCAGATTTTTGTCCACGGCGGAACGGAGTTCCGTCACGGCCTCGCAAAAGAGCCTTTAACGCATTAGCGGCGGCTTCTCGCTCATTTTCGTTTTCTTGTCCAACTTGGAGGTGCAATTCAACCACTTGGCGAAGTGCGGCATCCAAACTGTCATCGGCTTCAAGGTATTCGGTAATCTCAATAACGAGACTTTCCCATTTCACATTATCCATGTTATCAATTCCTGCCCGAAGGCAAACTCTCTACCTGTTATTAGTATATAAGGCGCAACAATCATTCAAATCACTTTAACTCTTGATTCTAGGCATATCTTATGCTTCATAACCTTGCGATAGTCAGAAGGTTATATTTGCAAACCTCGGTTTATTTTTAACATCATTTTCATTTTTAGCCTCAAAATGAAAATGTGAAAAGAAACGAAACTGTCACCCTTGATAAAGAAACAGAAGTTTAACATCCGTGATAATTTGTTTTGGGGTAGGTTGTGATACATAACCTAAGCACTATGATATGTTTAACATTGTTGTCATGTTTAACATGTTTTTCATTTTCCTAAAGGGTATTATTTTGTATAACCCCTAAAAAATGAGAGGGATATAAGATGGTGATATATGGTATGGTATGGTATGGTATGGTATGTTAATAATGATAATAATGTTAAATATATAATAGTAATACACTTATGGGTCATAACCCTCTCATATCTTCTCTGATATTTGTCATCAGCATGTTAAAAACATGACAAACTTCTGGCGACTTCAATATAATATAGTATTATTATTCATATAGGTATATGTCCAATTGGATTTACTACATTCAAACCCCTGTTAATTCTGTGTAGGTTTAATTAGACCCAAATGATGTTGCGAAAGGATATGTTGTATTAGATAAACCTGCGCTTGAAGACATTAATTCACCATACCATATGGTTCGTTGCTTCTTTCGTAAAAAAATTATATGAAGAACCCCGCCACCCGAAAAAGCCGTTTTACGGGCTAATTCGGGCTTTGGGGCTAATGCGTGATGCCCCGACTTAGCCAAAGTCGGGGTGCATGTCCAAAGGGGAGGTTAAACCTACTCAAAAACCTCCTTAAAGTCCGGTGCGTCTAAAACCGGCTGATTGAAGAACATTGGCGCAGTTCTGCGCTCTCCGTCCCAACCGCCGGATTTGAAGGCTTTTGTCAGCCTTCGCCTAATTGACGATTCCAGTTTGTCTGCCGCATCCCTACAAACCATCCACGGCTCGTCATTGTAGGGTGTAGTGACCTTTATGGGCAAAAACCCACAATTGCGTTGAATGTTCCTGTATGCGTCCATAACGGCATCACCCGCTTCAAGGGCGATGTCATTAATGGTCTGTTTGACAGATGAGGGAACACGGGCGTTCATGTAGGCTTTGACGGCAGGTGAAAAATGGACAATGGATTTAATCATCGTCCAATAATTCTGTCGCATGTTAGTGTCGCCCAATTGGTTGTATTTGTTGTATTCCTGCAACATCATGGTTAATGCGCTCAATTCGGGTTCGCTCACAAGACCATTTGTCATGGCTCGTTCAAGTCGGATTATCTTATGTTCGGTTTTCATGGTTTTTCTCTCCTTTGTTTAGGTTTGTTGCCCTTTGGACACTAAATAGACAATTTTGGGTTAAAGAGTTGGGTTTCCAAAGAAAACCATATGGTTTGAGAGTTTCTTTAGTAATTATGATTGAAAACCACAGGTGGGAGGAAAGAGGCCATTTTCGACCTCTTTCCCCCCGTAGTTGCATCAAACCGTTAAAAGCCTCAATAATCGTCCTCCACGGCGAATTTTCCACGATACATAGCCTTTTTCATGGATTCAAGGTTGCTGAATTGGCTATACATGGCCGAGAACATGATAGCATGATTTAACTCAGCATACTGCTTTTCAGCCTTCCATTTTCGGGCTTTTTTCTTATATGCGTCAAATTTGCTTGATAAATCCGCCTTTTCTCGTCTGACTTCCTTAATTGCTTTCTCATTTGAGTCAATTGACCCAAAAAGCGCATTTAGAGCCTCAAAAGACTCGGAAGGCAGATTTTCGATGGCTCGCTTGAAACAATCATAATTCATAGTGCGGGATTCAATGGGAGAACCCATCAAAGTGCCTATGAATTTGACTAGAACCAAATAAACACCCGAAAAGGTGCAGTATTTGGCGTCTGGATTCATTCCAGCGGTTTTGGCTAAGGTTTCTATTTGTTCTTCTGTGATATTCATTTTTTCATCTCCTTTTTTTCGGTTTGTGCGGTTGATGCAGTATTTTCTGAATTGAATGTATATAATTCAGGTTATACAAAAGAAAACCATATGGTTGCATCTTACTTTGCAAGTTTTCGTAGAAAATAACCCCAAAGGGGGCATCCCTCCCCCATCGGTTAAACTAAGTGACCCGCATTAGATGGGTATTAGTCCGATTTGGGGGGGAGGGAGCCGGTTTTTTGCTTTTGGTGTGTGAAATTAGACACAGGACTCAAGATTACTCTTGAGCCTCCCCGCTTTCAGCGTCTTGAGGGGGTTCAGCCGGTTCAATGGTGATGTTTTGAGAATCACCATCAAAAAGACCCGTAAAGCGTTCTTCACGAATTGCCGTCTTCATGTTGTTTTCGGCCTTTCGTCGCATGTGGTCGCCAAAGGCCGCCGAATCAGCGTATTGGCCTTTCTTAGTAGATTCGGGAAAAATCTGTTGAATCAAGTCCCATTCGCCAATAGAGGCAAACGCATTCATGACTCTGTTCCCCACATTGGAAACAACGGCCTGCTGTTCCGCCGAAAGGCTTGAACCCTTTCCCCTGCGAATTGGGGATTCATCCAAAGTGCCGAGCATCTCACGAATTGCCGCCCATACCTTGCTTCGGTTTTTGTCGTCTTCAAGGGAAAGCAAATAATTGCATTGTCCTTGCACCATAGGGGCTAATGCCCCTGCGGTTTCTCCATTCACTTCAAGCCAAGCGAGAATCTCGTTAGCCTTTTCTTGTGCTGTTTTTTCGTCCATGTTTTTCATCTCCTGTTTTGGGTTCACACACCTTTCGGCATTGTTTGGGTGTTTTTGGGATAATAAACCAAGTTTGCAAAGCAAACCATATGGTAGTAAAATCTTTCGTAAATTAACTAAAACTACCTCGCAGGTTGAAGAGGGGGAAAGAGCCAGTTTTCCCCCTCTTCGTCATTCCCTGCACAATCCCAATTTTTCGGGAAAAATACATGGTGTCCGGACTGGCGACACCAAAACGGGCGGAGTCTCATGTGTTTTTTATGAGAATGTCAAAATATCGCACTTGATTTTCAACCGAGCGATTGAAGAGTTTTTGGTGTGTTTCAAAGACTTTTGGGTCTATTTCATTAATGGGTTTGAAAGAAAGAATCTTCTTCATGTTATTTTGTGAATAATGTCATAATAAACCGAGTTTACAAAAGAAAACCATATGGTTGTGTCTCACTTTGCTTAGTTTCACTAAAAACAACCCTGCAAGGACTGGGAGAAAGCGCACAATTACTAAATAACTCTTCAATTTCAACACAGGGCATAAAAATACCGCCATGTGGGTTATCGTTCTATTGTGCGCTTTCCCCCAAAAGGAGAAGAAAACCGCCACCCCTAATTATCGTCTGCATTTCATCAAAATATCGGAAGCGTTAGAAATCTCTCACCGTCGGTTTATTGAGATTCCGATACTTTCCCCACATTTGACTATTTTGTGAGTGTTCGGGGCTTTGGTTCTATTGCTGAATCAGCCGGCATCATTCAGCGAGAATAGGAAAAGGGGGCATATGGTGGCCTTTCCCGAATTGTTCACAAAAGTGAAGATTATTCCTCTTCGGAATCCTCCACAATTGCGCTGAAATCTTGAGAAGACAGACCTTCACGAGTTCCGTCCCAAATTCCAAGATTATACCGCTTAATGAGCGATTGTTTCACACGGTTAGCCATAGCATCACCGTATTCTGCGTCATCCCACAAACCGTTTGCTTTCTTACCGAGTCGGCAAAGCAAAAGATTCATGTTGCCCGTGTTAATTAGCGTCAAATGTGCTGAAAGCGCATCATTAGCCAATGAGTCAATAAGCACAGAAACCGCCGTTGGGAGGGTGCTTTGCTTACCTCGCTTGATTGGGGATTCCGGAAGAGTCCCCAACATTTCACGAATAGCATTCCAAATCTTACCGATTGCTTTTTCGTCAGTCAATCCACGGCCATATGTGATTTGGCCTTGAATCATTGGAGCGAGCGCCCCAATATCGTTTTCGGACATCCATACGAGAATGTCTTCTGTTCGTTCATTGAATTTTGAATTATCCATATCCATTTTTTCACCTTCTTTCATGTTTTTTCGGGTTAGGCCACCATAGCCGACACTTAGGGCGTTTTGCATTCAAAAGGCGGGTTGTAGCAAAGAAAACCATATGGTAGGATAAATACATTGTTAGAATATAATTAGAATAAATAGTATTAATTAATATATATAGATATAATAGACCTATGCCCAACCATATGGCTTTGTTTCCGATTTTTTTCTGAATTAATCGTTAATTCATTGATATTCTTTGATTGAAAATGGGTTATTTTGCCCCTTTTGAACCCATATATTGCCCCTCGCATCGGCATTCTTATACCGTGAGGCTCGTTCCGTATAACAGGGGCAATCCATTTGAATAGTTTGGATGAAGTCTTACCTGAGATTAACGCCATTAATGAATCTATTAAGGATATTTTGGCAGACATCAAATCAAATACATCTAAAAAGAACATTCAAACTTTACCTGAGAATAAAGTTAAATTAAAACAAATTGCAAGAAAACTACGAGAATTGAAAGAAAGTCTCATTCCATTTTATCATAAAAAGAAAACAATACAAACTGGATTAGATGAATTTGAAAAAGAAAAAAATAACTAATAAACGATTAATTAAAAAAAATAATTAATAAACGATTAATTAAAAAATTATTTTTTATTCTGGAAATACATAAAAAAATAATTTAAAAAAAACGCTAGTGCCAAAAAAATTCCGAGCCAAATTTTGAGAAAAACGAGTTGATAAGATGAATTGGGAAGATATTATCAAGAGACGAATTGAAAGAAGTTATAACTTGCAAAAGTTAGGAGTTGAGGGTATTCGTAAAGATAAGGTCATTGATACCTTTAGCGATAAAAACATGGCTGAAAAATTAAGCGATGAAATGAACGAAATGGTTGCTGATAGGAACGCACATCTCCCCGAAAAATTTCATTCAAGGTTTTATGTTAAAGAAAAGGATGGGCAATATGAATTGCGACAGGACGCTTATTCTAGCGAAGTTAAAAGATTCGCTACTGGTGTTTTGAACATTTACAGAGGGCGCAAAAATGAAATTGAAAAGAAAGAAAAAAACAGTTTTAGTCTAAGCGATTATGATTATTTATCGGATAGAATTCCTGGGAATATTGCGAATCAAATGATGCAAGATATTACTAAATTGTTGGAAAAATATGATGATAAGTTAGAAGAAGCATCCAAGAAACCTTTTAGAGGAATGGAGATGACTCCAGAAGAATATACTTTTAGAGCGTTAGTAGCGGTCATTATGGCATATGAAGATAGAATCGGCCATAGCAGAAACTTAATGGGTGCGGGCAGATTCTTCAATGAGTAAAAAATTCCGAGCCAATTTTTTGAGAAATTAAGGTGATTATGATGAATTGGGAAAATATACTTAAAGAAGACGGCGTATCAGATGATTTTAACAATATTCTTGATTGTTTAAGGAAAGTTAGAAAATTATGTGCAAAATATTCTGACCAAAACAACGCTATGGCGAGTGTAGAAAAAATGGCTCACAAAGCAATTAACGAACTTAATAGAATTGATGAGCGTGAGTTAGATGATTTATATGACCCCAACGACCCAAACATTGTTAGAATTAATCCCGAAGATGAAGAGTTTGTTCCTTCCCGTCAATACATTTCAAGCAGAGGATTTGAGGATAGGCGTTAAAAAAATTCCGCCAAAATTTTTTGAGAAATTAAGGTGATTAACATGAATTGGGAAGATATTATTAAAACCGAAGATTTCGGCTATTTGAAAGATGAAGAAACGGGTGAACCTGTTTTTAAGTATGACTATGGCGGAAAAAAACAACAACAAGGGGCTTTAGAAGATATAGTAGAACTTCTGCGTAAAGCACATAAAATGGCTATGCAGTATCGGGTGTATGAATTAAATGATGCTATTCCCCAA
>Ga0181591_10004593_pt1 | contig 11977 bp, 11 predicted proteins | sample 071ome_33_FD_133757 | JGI IMG/M metagenome (GOLD analysis project Ga0181591, IMG submission 133757) | Coastal salt marsh microbial communities from the Groves Creek Marsh, Skidaway Island, Georgia - 071412AT metaG (megahit assembly) | ecosystem: Environmental > Aquatic > Marine > Intertidal...
CACATTTCATGCCGATCCGATCTCCTTTGAAATGATCTACTCTAGTCCGCTAGAAGCGTTCCACCCAGGGGCGAAGCTCGACCTCCCAGGCCCAGGCGCTGCGGTGCTGTTCATGGAACTGCATATAGGCTTCGGCGATGGCGTCGGGGTCGAGCATGTTGTCGGTGCCGTCATCCTGCCCGCCCGCGCGCGCCGGGCGGATGCCGCCATCAATCACGAAATGCCCGATATGGATGTTCTGTGGGTGAAGTTCGCGCGCCAGCGACTGCGCCAGACCACGAAGCCCGAATTTGCCCATCGCAAAGACCGATGAATTGGCGAACCCCTTCACGCCGGCCGACGCGCCGGTGAAGAAGATGCTTCCCGAGCCGCGTTCCAGCATCCGTCGTGCCGCCTGCTGCGCCACCAGAAAGGCACCGAAACAGGTCACCTCGATGGCGGCGCGGGTGGCAACAGGGTCAAGCTCGGTGATCGGCCCGCGAAGGCGCGCCGCCGGGTTGTAGACAACCAGATTGGGCGTGCCGGTGGTGGCATCCAGCGCCGCGAACAGCCGCGCCACATCCTCGATCGAGGCGGCATCGCAACGGTGCAGGGCGGCACTTGTTTCATTGGCCGCGGCGCCGGCCTTTTCACCGTCGTGCGCGGCAAGGGCGACATTCATGCCGGCGGCACAGCATTTTCTGGCCAGCGCGGCGCTGAGGCCCGATCCGGCGCCGACGATGAGGGCAGAGGATGACATGGCATGGCCTTTCCAAAAGCTGTAGGATTCGCGTTGGCGTTTACGGTTGTTTAATCCGGACACGCTAGGCTCCATTCGCTGCACTTTACATGAACCGGTCGCGGAGGCCCATGAAATGATCACTGTGTGGGGACGTGTATCCTCGTCGAACGTTCAGGCAACGCTGTGGTGTCTGGCCGAGCTGGGGCTTGAATTCGAGCGTATCGATGCCGGGTTTGTCTATGGTGTCACCGACACACCCGCCTATCTGGAGATGAACCCGAACGGGTTTGTGCCAACGCTTGTCGATGGCGAGAACCCGCCCTTGTTCGAGACCGGCGCCATCCTGCGCTATCTGGCGACGGCCCATGGCGATGATGTGTTCTGGCCGTCGGGGCTGGTGGCGCGCGCGCAGATCGACAAATGGGCCGAATGGGCGAAGATCAATATCGCGTTGAAATTCACCGCGCCGGTGTTCTGGCTCGTGATCCGCACCGCCCGGTCATTGCAGGATCCGGAACAGATCGCCGCCAATCTCGATACCCTCAACAAATTCCTTGCGATCGCCGATACAAGGCTGGCCGCCAATGCCTTTATCGCCGGGCAGGACTTCACGCTGGCCGACATCCAGATGGGACATTGCCTGTTCCGCTATTTCGATATCGATATCCCGCGCGCCAGCTTCCCGCATCTTCAGGCCTATTATGAACGGCTCTGTGCCCGTCCCGCCTACCGCCGCCATGTGATGGTGAGTTACGAGGAACTTCGCGTCACCGATCAGGAAGCGGAGGGTCAGGCCGGCCCTTGAGCCGTCCGCCTGAGCCTGTGTTCGCGGTGCAGTGAATAGAGGCCGGTGGCGATGATGATGGCCGTGCCGATGACCGTCGCCCGGTCCGGCAATTCGCCGAACATCAGCAGGCCCAGCCCGATCGCCCAGGCCATGGCCGTGTAACGGAACGGCGCGACAAAGCCGATATCACCGCTGCGGATGGTCATCACGCTGAACAGATAACCGCCGATGATGGCGACCGAGGTCGCCGTCAGCAACCCCCATGACATGGCCGATACAGGCTGCCAGCTGACCACCGGCATCATCACCGCGCCAAGAAGGCCGATGGCGATCGCGGTTACCAGCGCGACGGGAAGAGATGGCACGTCGGCTGACAGGCGGCGTGTCACCATCTCGCGCAGGGTGATGCACCCGACTGCGGCAAGCGCCCAGATCGACCAGATGGAAAATCCTGCCATGCCGGGGCGGATGATGATCATCACCCCGACCAGCCCGACTGCGATGGCAAGCCAGCGGCGCCAGCCGACAGCCTCGCCAAGGAACAGCGCGGCCGCCATGGTGACGGTCAGCGGCAACACCTGCAGGATCGCGGTGACATTGGCCAGCGGCATATGCGCCAGCGCCGTCAGAAAACCGATTGTCGCGCCGACCTCGGCAACGCCGCGGATCATCACGATCCAGCGATCGCGGCCGCTCAGGCGGGGCAGCAGCACTCCCTGCCGCCAGGCCATGGCGGCAAGCAGCGGCGCGGTGATCAGGCCGCGAAGAAAGATCGCCTGATAGATCGACATGTCGGCAAACAGTGCCTTCATGAACCCGTCATTCAGGACAAAGCACAGCATGCTGATCGCCATCAGCAGAGCGCCGCGATGGTTTGTGGACAGGGGCATGATTTATCCGGAGGCAGGTTTCATGGCCGCATGACTATACAGGCTTTTCACGGTGCTGCTATGCTGGCGGCATCTTGCCTGCATCATCTTTCCGGAGTGTCGTTATTTGAGCCAGCAAATTGTTGCCCGCGCCGCGCCGCCGATCTGGATGCTGGCGCTGGCGGTCTCCGGCGCGAATGTGGGTATTTCGCTGCTCTCGCCCGCCATCCCCGACATGCGGGCCGATCTGTTGGCCACCGCCGACGAGGCGCAGCTGGTGTTGTCGGGTTTCCTGGTGATGCTGGGTCTTGGCCAGCTCGGCGCCGGCACCATCTCCGACAGTATCGGCCGGCGGCCGGTCATGCTGTGTGGAGCCCTGCTGTTCTCGCTGACCGGCATCGGCGCGATGTTCGCCCCCAGCATTGAAATCCTGATTGGCATGCGGATTTTTCAGGGTCTCGGCGCTGCCGCCTGCATGGTCATGGGCCGGGTGATCATCAGCGACTTCTACAAACGCGAGGAGGCCGGCAAGCAACTCTCGACCATCACCATGTTCCAGGCTGTCCTCCCGCTGCTCGGTTTTGCCTTTGGCGGGATGCTGGCTGACCTTGTCGGCTGGCGCGGGGCGGTGGGGCTGATGGTGCTGACGGCGACGACGGTGCTGATTGCAGCATCGATGCTGCTGCAGGAAACCCGGCTGGAGCGCACGCCGCCAATGGCCATCTCGCGGATACTCCGCTCATATCTGACATTGCTGCTGACACCGAAATTCATCACCAATGCCGGCACCTGCGCCGTGCTGACAGCCGGGTTTTTCGCGATGGGCGGCTTCATGCCCTACCATTTCCAGCGCCTTGGCTCGAGCGCCTTCGAGTTTGGCCTGTTCTTCAGCGCCACCGCGCTTGGCTATCTGACCGGCAACAGCATCAACCGCACATTGGGGCCGCGCTTCGGTCTTGACCGCACCGCGTTCGGCGGCAGCGCGCTGAGCTTTGTCGCGATGTCGATGATGCTGGGTTTCGCCCTCTCCGGCACCGCCATCCAGCCGGTGATCTCGGTCTGTCTGTTCTTTTACGGGGTTGCCAACGGGCTGGTGATCGCGAATGTCATTATCGGTGCGGTACGCGCCGCCGGCCCCTATAGTGGCGCGGCGACCGGCCTGTGCGGCGCGTTGCAGATGGCGGGAAGCGCGGCGCTTGGCAGTGTCATCATCGGATTTGGCGGGGATGCCGATTTCCAGCTGGCCATCGGCATCTGCTGGCTTGTCGTGGCGGTCGGACTGGTGTCGGCCTTTCTGGCTCTTGAGCGGCCGGGACGGTGATGGGGCAGATGATGAATTTTTCATCCTGCCCCGCTGATTATCCTGTTGCCATCAACAACATGGTTTGCTATTCACCCTCCCACGGTAGCGACACCAGTACCTGGAAAACGCAAAACGGCAAATCGTGGGGGCGAAACCGCGCGACGTGGCCGATTTTGTGCTTTTCATGATGTCGCTGTTGATTTGTGAAACTCGTATTGGCACCACACCACCATGGCAAAGACATCGCCAGCGCAATTTGTAAGGCAGGTCCGCCAGGAAATCTCGCGTATTTCCTGGGCTTCTCGTCGCGAAACCGGGACAGCCACCATCACCGTCTTCGTGATGGCCACCATTGCCGCGATCTTCTTCCTGCTTGTTGATCTGGTGCTTTCGAACGTCGTCCAGTTTGTTCTGGGGCTTGGCGGATAAGCCAGCCCTCGCGGTTGGGCGTTAGTGAAGCGGAAGCGTTGGTCATGGCAAAACGTTGGTATGTCCTGCATGTCTTCTCCGGATCGGAGAAGAAGGTGGCGCAATTGATCACCGAGCAGGCTGAAAGCAACGGTCTCGAGCACCAGATCGATGAGGTCATGGTGCCCACCGAAGAGGTGGTCGAGATGCGCCGCGGTGTTCGTGTGCAGAGCGAGAAGAAGTTTTTCCCGGGCTATATTCTGGTCAAGATGGAACTCACCGACGAGGCCTGGCAGCTCGTCACCAGCCAGCCGCGTGTCACCGGGTTCCTCGGTGGCAAGGGCAAGCCGGTGCCGATCACCAATGCCGAGGCGGAGCGTCTGATCCACCAGGTAAGCGAAGGGGTAGAGCGGCCCCGCACCACTGTCACTTTCGACATTGGCGAGCAGGTCCGCGTTTCGGATGGTCCGTTTGCATCTTTCAACGGATTTGTCGAAGAGGCAGATGACGACAAGGCACGCCTGAAGGTGACCGTGTCGATCTTCGGCCGTTCGACACCTGTCGAGCTGGAATACAGCCAGGTCGAAAAAATCTAGGGTAATGCGGTGGCAGCCGATCGAGAGACGGACCACCGGGGGTTAGGGACAACACAAGATGGCAAAGAAAATCGAAGGCTACCTCAAGCTGAACATTCCCGCCGGCGCGGCGAACCCGTCGCCGCCAGTCGGCCCGGCGCTTGGTCAGCGCGGGGTGAACATCATGGAATTCTGCAAGGCGTTCAACGCGGCGACCGACTCGCTCGAGAAGAACATGCCGGTGCCGGTGGTGATCACCGTCTATCAGGACAAGTCGTTCACCTTCATCACCAAGACGGCGCCGGTCAGCTACTTTCTGAAGAAGGCAGCCGGGCTGAACAAGGGTGGCCAGGAACCGGGCCGGTCGGTTGCCGGCAAGGTGACCGAGGCGCAGGTGCGCGAAATCGCCGAGCAGAAGATGGGTGACATGAACGCCGTCGATGTTGATGGCGCGATGGCCATGGTCCGCGGGTCCGCCCGTGCCATGGGCCTAGACGTGGTGGAGGGCTGATCGATGGCCAAGCAGAGCAAGCGCAAGCAGGCGGCCCTGGCCGCCGTCGATCGCGAGCGGACCTATCCGCTGGCCGAGGCCGTATCACTGGTGAAGGCAAACGCCGCCGCCACGAAATTCGACGAGACCATCGAAATCGCGATGAATCTCGGTGTTGACCCGCGCCATGCCGACCAGATGGTGCGCGGTGTCGTGGCGATGCCGAACGGTACCGGCAAGACCATGCGTGTCGCCGTATTCGCCCGTGACGCCAAGGCTGATGAGGCCAGGGAGGCCGGTGCCGACCTGGTCGGTGCCGAGGATCTGGCCGAGGCCATTCAGGGCGGCGAATCGAATTTCGACCGGGTCATCGCATCGCCCGACATGATGGGCGTGGTCGGCCGGCTTGGTAAGGTGCTTGGCCCGCGTGGCCTGATGCCGAACCCGAAGCTTGGCACGGTGACGCCAGACATCGGCGCTGCCGTCAAGGCCGCGAAGGCAGGCGAGGTCCAGTATCGCGCCGAAAAGGCGGGCGTTGTTCATGCCGGCATCGGCAAGGCAAGCTTCGACGAGGCGAAAATCCTCGAGAATGCCGCCGCCTTCATCGATGCCGTCCGCAAGGCACGGCCGTCCGGCGCCAAGGGCACCTATATCCGCAAGATCACGCTGAGCTCGACAATGGGCGTTGGCGTCGCGGTTGAAGACGTCGCCTGACGGCGACCTGAACGGAATTCTCCGGCGTTTCGGCGCCGGTGAAAAGGGGTGGTGGTTTCGGCCGCTGCCCCGCACCTGTCCAAGACTGCAGGTGCTGCCGGGATCGGTTTCGGCCGGACGCGGCGGCTTAATGTCCTGCAATAGACGGGAGCAAGAGCAGATTTCTGCTTGAACTTCTCGATGGGCAGGCCAGCGAGCCGGCATGATGCCGGTTCATGTTTGCAACCGGGGCAAGCGGCAGTGCCGTACCGCCCCAAAACGAGCGGAGACGATCGGTGAACAGACAAGAAAAAGCCGAACTGATCGAAACGCTGCAGACCACCCTGACTGCGTCGTCGACAGTTGTCGTGACACATCAGGTTGGGATGACCGTTGCAGAGAGCAGCGACCTGCGTGCGAAGATGCGGGAAGCTGGTGCTGGCTTCAAGGTAACCAAGAACAGGATTGCCAAGCTGGCTCTCAAAGGCACGCGCTATGAGGAGCTTGAGGGCATGTTCACCGGACCGACCGCCATTGGCACGTCGGCAGACCCGGTGGCAGCCGCGAAAGCACTTGTGGAGTTCGCCAAGGACAATGACAAGCTAACCATTATTGGCGGCAGCATGGACGGGAAGACCCTGGACAAGGCTGGCGTCGAGGCGCTTGCCAAAATGCCGTCCCTTGATGAACTGCGTGGCAAGCTTGTCGGGCTTATCCAGGCCCCGGCAGCCAAGATCGCCCGTGTTACCCAGGCTCCGGCCGGCAAGGTGGCACGCGTGATTCAGGCACGTTCAGACCAATTGCAGCAGGGCTGACCGCCCGATCAGACGTTCAAGCCTAATGGAGTAAATCATGGCTGATATCGAAAAAATCGCAGAAGACCTTTCCAACCTGACCGTTCTGGAAGCTGCCGAGCTGGCAACGCTTCTGGAAGAGAAGTGGGGCGTATCCGCCGCCGCGGCACCTGTCGCCATGGCGATGCCTGCCGGTGGCGGTGACGCTGGCGGCGCTGCCGAAGAGAAGACCGAATTCGACGTCATTCTCGCCGCAGCCGGTGCATCCAAGATCAACGTGATCAAGGAAGTCCGCGCCATCACCTCGCTTGGTCTGAAGGAAGCAAAGGACCTCGTCGAAGGCGCGCCGAAGCCGGTCAAGGAAGGCGTGTCGAAGGAAGAGGCCGAGGAAATCAAGGGCAAGCTCGAAGAAGCTGGCGCAACCGTCGAAGTCAAGTAACCCGACGGTGGCGGCAACTTCGATTGCCGATCCAAACCTGCTTGCACCGGGCGGATTTTCCGTCCGGTGCAAGGCCGTTTATCACCCGGCGCTTGCCACCCCCGCGGCCGGCGCCGGAGACAACCCGACAGGCATTCGTTAACAGCCTGTTATTGAACTGAAATTTGACGAGGTACTCAGATGGCATCGCATGTAAGCACTCTCGACAGTCGCCGGCGTGTTCGCCGGACTTTCGGCCAGCTGGCGGAAGTCACGCCCATGCCGAACCTGATCGACGTGCAGCGCTCGAGCTATGACACCTTTCTGCAGATGGACATTGCCGTCAATGAACGCGGCGAGCATGGCCTCCAGGAAACGTTCGACTCGATCTTCCCGATCGAGGATTTTGCCGGCCGCGCCAAGCTGGAGTTCGTGTCCTACGATCTCGAGCAGCCGAAATATGATGTCGAGGAGTGCCAGCAGCGTGGCCTTACCTTTGCGTCGTCGCTCAAGGTAACGCTGCGCCTCGAAGTCTGGGAAGAGGACGAGGTGACAGGCGCGCGCTCGATCCGCGACATCAAGGAGCAGGACGTCTATATGGGCGACATGCCGTTGATGACCTCGAACGGCACTTTCATCGTGAATGGCACCGAGCGCGTTATCGTCTCGCAGATGCACCGTTCGCCGGGCGTGTTCTTCGACCATGACCGCGGCAAGACCCACGCCTCCGGCAAGCTGCTCTTCGCCGCACGGGTGATCCCGTATCGCGGTTCCTGGCTGGATTTCGAGTTTGACGCCAAGGACATCCTGAATGTTCGCATCGACCGCAAGCGCAAACTGCCGGTGACCACCTTCCTGATGGCGCTGCCGAATGATGCGTCGCAGGGCTATCTGACCGCCTGCGCTGACAGTGGCGAGGATGTCGATCCGGCCCGTCTTGTCGGCATGAGCCGCGAGGAAATCCTCAAGGAATTCTATGGTTCGGTCGCCTATCTTCGTGACGGTGACGGCTGGTCCTACGCCTTCGATGCCGACTCGCTGAAAGGTGGCAAGCTGATCCGCGACCTGATTGACGCAAAGTCGCGCAAGGTCGTGGCCGCTGCCGGCACCAAGATGACGCCGCGCTCGCTGCGCAAGCTGTCCGAGGCCGGCATCGACCGTGTCTTCGTCCCCGATGAGGATCTTGTCGGCCGGTTCCTGGCCGAGGATTTCGTCGACATGCAGACCGGTGAGGTGATTGCCGAGGCTGGTGACGAGATCACCGAGGACATGCTGAAGCGCATGGCCGATGAAGGCGAATGCGAAATCAGCGTCCTGTTCATCGACAATGTGAATTACGGGCCGCATCTTCGCAACACGCTTGCGGCCGACCGCAACAACAGCCGCGAAGAGGCGCTTGTTGATATCTACCGTGTGATGCGCCCCGGCGAGCCGCCGACACTGGAAAGCGCGCATGCTCTGTTTGATGGCCTGTTCTTCAACTCCGACCGCTATGATCTGTCATCGGTTGGCCGGGTGAAGATGAATTCGCGTCTCGACCAGGAAACCGAGGACACGCTTCGCATTCTTCGCAAGGAAGACGTGCTGGCGATCCTGCGCGTTCTGACCGGCCTCAAGGATGGCCGCGGCGAGGTTGATGACATCGACCATCTTGGGAACCGGCGCGTGCGTTCGGTTGGCGAACTGATGGAAAACCAGTATCGCGTCGGCCTGCTCCGCATGGAGCGCGCCATCCGCGAGCGTATGGGTTCGGTCGAGATCGACACCGTGATGCCGGCCGACCTGATCAACGCCAAGCCTGCCGCGGCAGCGGTGCGTGAGTTCTTCGGCTCGTCGCAGCTCTCGCAGTTCATGGACCAGACCAACCCGTTGTCGGAAATCACCCACAAGCGCCGCGTCTCGGCGCTCGGGCCGGGCGGCCTGACCCGCGAGCGCGCGGGCTTTGAGGTGCGCGACGTTCACCCCACCCATTACGGCCGCATCTGTCCGATCGAAACGCCGGAAGGGCCGAATATCGGTCTGATCAACTCGCTGGCCACCTATGCCAAGATCAACCGTTACGGCTTCATCGAAACACCGTACCGCAAGGTTGTCGAAGGCAAGGTCACCGACGAGGTGCGTTACATCTCGGCGATGGAGGAAGGCCGCTACACGATCGCGCAGGCGAATGCCGAGCTTGACAAGAACGGCAAGTTCGTCGGCGAGCTGATCCCGATCCGCCGGGCCGGCGAGATCGGTCTGGCACGCCCGACCGACATCGAGCTGATGGATGTCTCGCCGAAGCAGCTGGTCTCGGTTGCCGCGGCGCTGATCCCGTTCCTTGAGAATGATGACGCCAACCGGGCGCTGATGGGCTCGAACATGCAGCGCCAGGCGGTACCGCTTGTCCGCGCCGAGGCGCCGATCGTCGGAACCGGCATGGAAAGCCGTGTTGCCCGGGATTCGGGTGTGACCATTGTCGCCCGCCGTGCCGGTGTGATCGACCAGGTCGATGCCACAAGGATCGTTGTCCGTGCCTCCGAGGAGAGCGCCGACGACGTATCGCCTGTGGATATCTACTCGCTGCTGAAATTCCAGCGTTCGAACCAGAACACGACGGTGAACCAGCGCCCGCTGGTCAAGGTCGGTGACGTTGTTCGTCGCGGTGACATCATCGCCGACGGGCCGTCAACCGAGGATGGCGAGCTGGCTCTTGGCCGTAATGTGCTGGTCGCGTTCATGCCCTGGAACGGCTATAATTTCGAGGATTCGATCCTGATTTCAGAGCGTGTCGTTCGTGACGATGTCTTCACCTCGATTCATATCGAGGAATATGAGGTCATGGCCCGCGACACCAAGCTTGGCCAGGAGGAAATCACGCGTGATATCCCGAATGTCGGTGAGGAAGCGCTGAAGAATCTCGACGAGGCCGGCATTGTCTATGTCGGTGCCGAGGTTGGCCCGGGTGATATCCTTGTCGGCAAGGTGACGCCGAAGGGTGAATCGCCGATGACGCCGGAAGAAAAGCTGCTGCGCGCGATCTTCGGCGAGAAAGCTTCGGATGTTCGCGACACCTCGCTGAAACTGCCACCCGGCGGCTCGGGGACGATTGTCGAGGTGCGGGTATTCTCGCGCCGCGGTGTCGAGAAGGATGAGCGCGCGCTGGCCATCGACCGTGCCGAGATCGACCGTCTCGGCAAGGACCGTGATGACGAGCGCATGATTCTCGAGCGTGGTTTCCAGGGCCGCATGTCCGAGCTTCTTGATGGCCAGACGGTGGCGTCGGGTCCGAAGGGAGTCAAGGCCGGCACCAAGCTGACCGCGGCGATGCTCGAGGAGATGCCGCGTTCGCAATGGCAGCAGATCTCGGTCAAGGATGACAAGGTGCAGAAACTTGTCGAGGCGCAGGTCGCCAACTTCGAGAGCGCTGTCCAGGAGCTTCAGGCCCGTTTCAACGACAAGGTCGACAAGCTTCAGGCCGGCGACGAGCTGCTGCCCGGCGTGATGAAGATGGTCAAGGTGTTTGTCGCCGTGAAGCGCAAGCTCCAGCCTGGCGACAAGATGGCCGGCCGTCACGGCAACAAGGGTGTGATCTCGCGGATCGTGCCGGCCGAGGACATGCCCTATCTCGAGGATGGCACACCGATGGATATCGTCCTCAACCCGCTTGGCGTTCCCTCGCGGATGAATGTCGGACAGATCCTGGAGACGCATCTTGGCTGGGCCGCGCGCGGTCTTGGCAAGCAGATTGGCAAGGCCGCCGAGGCGGCGCGTGCCAACAGCGATACCAAGTCGCTTCGCAAGTCGCTGTCCGATATCTACAGCAAGGAGCAGTTCACGTCCGAGCTGGAGGTGATGGATGACGCCCAGCTCATCGAGCAGGGCGAGCTTCTCGGCCGGGGCGTTCCGATGGGTACACCGGTCTTTGACGGTGCCCGCGAGGCCGATGTCATCTCGCTTCTCGAGAAGGCGGGCCTCAGCAAGACCGGCCAGGAAATCCTGACAGACGGCCGTACTGGCGAACAGTTCGACCGGCCGGTGACCGTGGGTTACATCTACATGCTGAAACTGCACCATCTTGTCGATGACAAGATCCACGCACGCTCGATCGGTCCGTACTCGCTTGTCACGCAGCAACCGCTTGGTGGCAAGGCGCAGTTCGGTGGCCAGCGCTTCGGCGAGATGGAGGTCTGGGCTCTCGAGGCCTATGGCGCCGCCTACACGCTGCAGGAGATGCTGACCGTGAAGTCGGATGACGTGTCCGGGCGGACAAAGGTCTATGAGGCCATTGTTCGCGGCGACGACGATTTCGAATCCGGCATTCCGGAATCCTTCAACGTCCTGGTCAAGGAACTTCGTTCGCTTGGCCTGAATGTTGATCTTCACGAGGCCGAATATTGATCACGTCCACTTTCGGACAGGATGACACCAACTTCCGTTGGGAGAGAAATTAGATGAACGACTTGATGAACCCTTTCGGGCAGAACCAGGGCCCTCAGAGCTTTGACAAGATCCGCATCTCGATTGCGTCGCCGGAGCGTATCCGCTCCTGGTCATTCGGCGAGATCAAGAAGCCCGAAACCATCAATTACCGTACCTTCAAGCCGGAAAAGGACGGGCTGTTCTGCGCCCGCATCTTTGGCCCGGTCCGCGACTATGAATGCCTGTGCGGCAAATACAAGCGGATGAAGTATCGCGGCATCATCTGCGAGAAATGCGGTGTCGAGGTGACCCTGTCGAAGGTGCGCCGCGAGCGCATGGGCCATATCGAGCTGGCCTCGCCGGTGGCGCATATCTGGTTCCTGAAGTCACTGCCTAGCCGCATCGGCCTTCTTGTCGACATGACATTGAAGGATCTTGAACGTGTCCTCTATTTCGAGAATTTCGTTGTCATCGAACCCGGGCTGACCTCTCTGACCAAGGGCCAGCTGCTGTCGGAA
>Ga0181591_10004597_pt1 | contig 11969 bp, 10 predicted proteins | sample 071ome_33_FD_133757 | JGI IMG/M metagenome (GOLD analysis project Ga0181591, IMG submission 133757) | Coastal salt marsh microbial communities from the Groves Creek Marsh, Skidaway Island, Georgia - 071412AT metaG (megahit assembly) | ecosystem: Environmental > Aquatic > Marine > Intertidal...
AAATAGGTGGTAGCAGCAGCTGCTTTAGTTTTACCAATTCCAGATATAACAAGTGCATGTCCGTTCTCTTGATTTACATATACTGGAAAGTCCAGTTCATTTGAAAATAGACGGAGGTCAAATAAATCAATTATTGGATTTGCTTCAGGCGCTAACGCTATAACCCAGCAGATTTTTAGCTCAATGTCTCGAATATCGGGCAGTTCAATCATTAAAACAGCGCCTTAATGAATCTTCCCAATATTGCTTCTTCTCAAGCAAAGTCTCTGCGTAGACCTTTTTTTTGCGCTTTTGAGATCCATTTATTAAAATTTCCATTTTTAATATGACTTCACGTATCGCCGCAATTCTGTAATCCAATTTGAGATCAGGCTCGTTTAAGATCTTTTCCAACGCGTATATGCGAAATCTGTCCATTCCCCAATGCACCCCTGAAAGTTGGTCACTGTGACCTCCCTTTTTGATGATTAATGGCTCATTAATGAAAATCACTTCCTCTTTTGAACTGTACCGCAACCAGAAGTCATAATCCTCGCATGCAGGTAAGTCCTCGTCAAAAAAACCATAGTCTTCAAAAACAGACCTATGAAGCATTGTTGAACTTGGGGAAATACAACATAATTTAAGACAGCTTTGGAATACATTACCCCCGCTCTTCTTATGTTTTTTGTGTTGGTTTACGCGAATTCCATTTCTTACCCAAATTTCGTCAGTATGACATAGTCGACAATTTTGTATGTCATCTCTAAACGCAATTATCTGCCGATCCAGCTTACCTTTTAACCAAAGATCATCAGAATCTAGGAGGGCAATATATTCACTTTTTGCCTCCTTTATACCTAAGTTTCTTGCAGAACTGACACCTTGGTTTTTTTGAAAAATATAGCGTAAAACAGTCTTAGGCGTACTTATAGAATTAAATCCTAAATCATTTAAAATATTATAAGTTGCATCTGTTGACCCATCATCAACTATAATTACCTCACGCGCAGGTAACGTTTGAGCCAGAACTGATTGAACACATTCTGAGATAAAGTCTGCTCTATTATATGTTGGGATAATTACTGACACTTCCGTCATTATTTAACTATTTACTTAGTTCGAGCATAAGACATTTTAGGATCAATCTACCAACAACAATCATCGAAATTTGATTAATATCGTTCTTTGGCGCCAACTCTACAACGTTCAGACCAATAATTTGTCCTTTTTTTGATATTCCCTCGAAACAGGCAGCAACTTGCATCCAATCAAGGCCACCAGGTGATAGCGCTACGGTTCCAGGCACTATTGATGGATCTAACCCATCTACATCAAGAGTTATAAAGAACTTTCCAGCCTCAGGTAACTCATTCAAAAATAATTCTATTCCATTTTTGTGGATATCCTTCGCAAGATAAATCTTAGCTCCCCAATCTTTTGCATCTTTCAAATCTTGCGCAGTAGCACTTCCATAAGAACGTATGCCAACTTGATGTATTCCAGAAATATGAGCCATTTCTGAGGCTCTTCGCATAGGGCTCGAGTATCCGTCTCTTTCACCAAATCTCTCATTCTTCCAATCCATATGTGCATCAATTTGAATGACAGTCACGTCATTCAATGGGTCTAAGCCCCGTAATACCGGATTGGTTATTCCGTCGTCGCCTCCTATTGAAACCGTTAACACGCCTCTATCTACTAAGTAACGCACTGCGCCTTCTATTTCAGAGTAATGCTGATTAATATCGTTATCTCTAAGGGGAATATTTCCTCCATCTGCAACTGAAATTGATGCAAGAGTGCTCCCTGATTCTAAATCAAGATCTAGGGCGTGTTGATCAATAAGAATTCTTGGTGATGCATCACGCAGCCTATCTGGCGCAGTCGACTGATTATTTGGAAAATCCTGCATGTCGTATGGTTTACCGAAGGGTGCCCCAAAGACCACAGCGTTGTGATTGAGGTTAGACCAATCTGACAGGGTGGGTAAATCGAGAAAACTTTTTGAGTCAGGAAATTTTGTGACAGGTGGCTTCAATTGAAAACCTATGCTTCTATTTGGAGATTAAGTATTTCGCGGGTCTGACGCCAGGTCGCAACAGGGCGCTCATATTTTTCACATATTTCTGCGGCTCTTTGGATTAATGCCGCATTAGAAGGCGCTAGTGTATTTTTATCAAGTCTAACATTATCCTCAAGCCCCGCCCTCGTATGGCCCCCGGCCGCAATCGCCCACTCATTTACGATAATTTGATTAGCACCGATTCCTGCAGCACACCATTCTGCTTCGGGTGCTCTTTCGTTCATAAACTTTACATATAAATCAAAAACTTCTTTATCAGCAGGCATGGCATTTTTAACTCCCATAACGAACTGAACATATAGTTTTCCGTATAACTCATTTCGATCATACATTCTGATAGCAGTCAGAATATGGCTCAAATCAAACGCCTCAACTTCTGGAGTAACCCTATATTTATTCATTTCTGATGCTAACCAATTAACCAGGTCAGGTGGGTTTTCATAAACGCGTGTAGGAAAATTATTTGATCCAACAGATAATGAAGCCATATCAGGGGCTAGAGGAAGCATTCCACCTCTTTCAGTTCCCGCTCCCGAGCGTCCGCCGGTAGAAAATTGAATGACCATACCAGGACAGTGTTCCTTTAAGCCCTCCAACAATGCGGCAAATTTTTCAGGGTCAGATGATGGTGTCTGATCATTATTGCGAACATGACAGTGGGCGATTGTTGCACCTGCCTCAAATGCGCTTTGAGTACTTTCAATTTGCTCTTGCAAACTAATTGGCACCGCAGGATTATCAGCCTTTGTTGGAAGCGATCCAGTGATTGCAACACATAAAATACAAGGTTTTTTCATTTATACCTAGCTCACTTAATCAAAAATCACTTGGCGTCATCATGGGTCAACTTCGGTAAAACATCAAATCCATTTCGCCAAACAACATAAGCCAACACTGGTTTTTTATTTGTCTGCATAGCATGTGATTGGTTCGAACTATGCTGGGCTATTCCACCTTCGCTGAGAAGTCGATCCTCTTTACCATCTGCTTTGAATATTGCTTCACCTGCAATACAAAAATATAATTCCTCTGCCGGATGATAGTGCCATGGATAATATAAGTTTGGCGGCATATACACCACCCACGCCCTCATATTGTTGCTTGTATAAGGTCCACCAACTCCAATCAGGCAATAACAACCAAACTGACTTAAGAAACGAGATTCCACAGCTGTACCCTTATATGTCTGTCGCCAATGTGCATAATCTGCTTTTTCTGTGATTTTATCTCGCAAATCTTTATACTGGTTGGTATTTAACTTCTTCTCACTCTTGATCAGATCACAAGCTTCAATATGAAAATGTTCGACATTTTGCGAAATTAAGTCATTTGGAAATGGACAAAAATTTTGTAGAATAGGGTTATTAATATGAAGTTCTTTTACTGAATTTATCAATATTTCCCACGATGCGTCCATTGTAATATCCCTATAAAATAAACCTGTTTGGATCATAGGCCGACATATCAATATTTGGTAAGCTATTGTTGATTGTATCGGATATTAATCTCCCAGTCTTCGGCCCAGATGTCATACCAATATGTTGGTGCCCGAATGCTGTATAGACACCACTTTCTTTTAGCTGGCCAATTAGTGGGAGGCTATCAGGAGCAGTTGGCCTGAAGCCAAGCCATTCCTCAGTTTTATCATACGTCATCTTTGGAAAAGCTTCGGCTACCCGTCGCCTTAGTAACTTGATTGGGGCCTTACTAGGGCCAAATTTTATGCCACCTAACTCAACCGTGCCCGCACACCTAAGGTCGCCTTCCATCGGCGTCACTCCGAATTTACCTATTGTCATCATCATTGGATTCCGAGGTAATATTGAGGCATTTTTGTATACGACATGATATCCTCTCTCAGCCTCGAGCGGAATATTAAGACCAAGCTTACGCATTAATTCCTTAGACCAAATGCCGGCTGTTATAATCGCTTTATCACATTCAAAATGACCATTATCGGTATATACCGTAGAAATTTTTTCATTCTGAAACCCGAAATCCTCTACCTTAGCACTTACAAATTTTCCACCATTATGAACAAAAACTTTCATCAGCTCTGAAATATAACCCATTGGGTTCACAATGTGCCCTTGTCCACTTATGACTGCTAAACAATCAATAAATGATCCACATATTGGTTCTACTTCTTGAACTAAATTGCCCGTAAATACTTCAGGTATCATTCCAACTTTTTTCTTACACTCCCAACCAAAAGAATCTTTGTGAAAGTCCTTCAGAGATCGATAAGCGTAGCTAAATTTGCTGTCAGCTATCCAGTTTGCTGCGGCAGTCCCGTCAGTTAGGCTTTTATGCTGTTGAACAGAATCTGTCAGTAGAGGAATTAGGGCCTCAATAGTTCTATTTGAATTCGAAGAGTTTGCATTCTGTAAAAATTTAATTAACCACGGAGTTAACTTTGGTAGATAACTCCACTTTAGAAAAAGTGGACTCATCGGATCAATTAAATAACGAGGGATCTGTTTCCAAATCGATGGTTCATTGACTGGAACAATTGCCCATTGTGCTAGCAGCCCTGCATTCCCGTAAGAAGCCCCTGTTCCAGGTTTAGCTTTATCTAATAAAAGAACCTCAAAATTTGAACGTTGCAGCCATATCGCCGTTGAAATGCCGCAGATACCAGCCCCAATAACAATAACTGGCTTCACCATAAAATCCTCTTTATTTTTCTAACGCCTGAAGATTAATTAATTTATTTCGGTAAAGTCTAAATTTCCTTCTTGTTTACACAATGTGTATTTTACTGGATTAGACCTTGAAATGATATTGCCATTTCTAACCACTAATAATCTATGGGCACGTAATCTAATAGCCTCAATCTTGTCTTTTGCTTGCAGTAAAACAAAGTTTGCTAGCTTACCTTTTTGTATCCCGTACTCTTCCAATCCCATAATATCAGCAGAATTTTTAGTTACAGCATCGAAACACCAATCCATATCTTCACGGCTGGATAGTTGCCCTACGTGTAATGCCATGAAAGCCACATCCAGCATGTCTGCTTTGCCGAGAGAATACCATGGATCCATCACGCAATCTGATCCAAAACCAACTTTTAGGCCTGCATCACGTAATTCCCTCACTCTAGTTTGACCCCTTCTTTTTGGGTAAGTATCATGCCGACCCTGCAGCATTATATTTATCAAAGGGTTCGGTATTACGTTTAGTTGTGATTCAGCCATCAAGGGTATCAACTTAGAAACATAATAGTTATCCATAGAATGCATTGAGGTGAGATGTGACCCTGAAACGCGACCCTCTAAACCTAATCTTTTCGTTTCAAAAGCAAGTGTCTCTACGTGACGGCTCATTGGGTCGTCACTTTCATCACAATGCATATCAACCATTAGACCTCGTTCAGCAGCAATTTCACAGAGCAACGTAACACTTCGCGCACCCTCAAACATCGTCCTTTCAAAATGGGGGATGCCCCCAACAACGTCTACGCCCATATCCAAAGCCCTTTTGGTGTTTTCTAATGCCGTTGGGTCTCTCAAAACACCATCTTGAGGAAACGCTACTAACTGTAGATCTAAGTATCCTTTCACTTTTTCTCGCACATCCAGCAACGCCTGAACACCTTTAAGTTCATCATCACATGTATCTACATGGCTACGTATGGCTCCCATACCTTTAGCAACTGCAAGATCACAGTATTTCATAGCCCTTGCAATAATATCGTCTATCGTTTGCAGAGGTTTGAGTTCCCCCCACAAACTAATACCCTCCAACAACGTACCAGAAACATTGAGCCTTGGAGTGCCCAATGACAACGTGGCATCCATATGAAAATGTGGATCAACAAATGGCGGTGACAGGAGGCATCCATCCGCATGAATTATTTCATTTGATTCACCCGATATCGATTTCGAAATTTCAACTATTCTTCCATCCTTACAGGCAATATCAAACTCACCCTCGTCATCCGTAAGGCTGGCACCCTTTATCATCAAATCAAACATTTCATAACCTCACCTTTGCCCCTTGAACCAAGGTGTCAATAAAGCCCTCGGGTAATCTGCAGACCTAGCTGCAATAACCAATGCCACAATTGACAAGACATATGGAGCCATCAAAAACACTTGCCCGGGAACAAAAGCTCCCATCTCGGTTTGCAGTCTTACTTGTAAAGCGTCAAATGCACCAAATAAAAGCGCACCTATTAGAGCTTTTCCCGGCCTCCAACTTGCAAAAATTACAAGTGCAATACAAACCCAGCCACGACCATTAACCATTCCAAAGAAAAATGCATCAAATGCGCTCATTGTTAAAAACGCACCTCCAAGAGCCATTAGCGCCGAGCCAATAACAATCGCCCACATTCGAATGGCGTAAACCGATAAACCCTGAGCATCCACGCTGTTTGGGTTATCTCCAACCGCTTTAATCGCCAATCCAAGGTTTGTACGATTGAGCACATACCAAACTAACACCACCATGAGTAAAGCCAGCCAAGTTAAAGCCGTTTGCTGAAACAAAACTAATCCAACAAATGGCAAATCTGAGAGCACCGGAATGTCCAGTGGTTGAAATGGCTCAATTCTTGGAGGTGATGACACATCTGGCAGAGCTGTTCGGTAGGTAAAATAGCTTACAGAGGTAGCAAATAAAGTTATACCAAGCCCACTAACATGCTGCGAAAGACCTAGTGGTACGGTAAGGACCGCATGTATTAACCCGAAGAACGCACCACATACAAACGCGACTATAATTCCTCCCCATAATCCAGCACCCAACCATGTAGCCATCCACCCGCACATTGCGCCAACTACGAAGATACCTTCAATTCCCAGATTTAAGGTGCCAGATCTTTCACAAATCAAAGCTCCCAAAACACCAAAAATTAGGGGTGTTGCAATCCTTAGAGATGCCGCCCAAAAACTATCTGTAAGCAAAATATTAAGGATATCGATCATTTAACTGTTTTCCCTGTGCCAGCGCGAACAATCTTAAATTTTGATATGAAACCTCCAACTAGCACACATAAAAGAGATACAGATACCACCAAATCCGCTAAGAAAGATGAAATCCCCATTGCCCTACTCATGCTATCTGCACCAACAAATACAGACGCAATAAAAACTGATGCTATCAAAACACCAAGTGGAGATAAGCCCGCCAACATAGCAACTACTATTCCGGCATATCCAAAACCAGGTGAAAGGTCTGCTGTTAGATAGCCTTTTAATCCTGCAACTTCACTCACTCCCGCAAGCCCCGCAAGACCACCAGAAAGAAGCGCTACACCAAAAAGTGAACGATTTATGTTAATTCCAGCGTGCTTGGCCGCAGCAGAGTTTTCCCCAACCGCCCTTAATTTAAACCCCCAAACTGAGTACTTTATCATAAAATGGGCTATTACTGCTAAAAGAACGGCTAAAATCAAGCCAGAATGAACGCGCATCCGATCAATTAATGGTGGAAACATTCCTTGATCCAAAATTGGAGCTGATTGCGGCCAACCCAAACCCATTGGATCTTGCAACGGTCCTTCCAATAACATCTGAAGGAATATAATTATAATAAAATTGAGTAAAAGCGTCGTTACTACCTCATCAGCCCCAAAGCGTACTTTCAGATATGTTGGCGCTGCCATACCTACTGCACCTGCACAACCTCCTAGAACTATAATGAGAGGTAATAATAAGATACCAGGTAGGTCAAAAAAACCTGAGCCTACTGTTACAGCGGCTATCGCACCAAGGTAAAGTTGACCCTCGGCACCTATGTTCCAAAGTTTTGCCCGAAATGCGATGGCCGCTGCAAGACCAGTATAGATAAGTGGTGTAGCGCGCGTTAACATTTCCGAAATAGCAAAAACAGATCCAAAAACGCCCTTGGCCATTTCAACATAAGCGACAAAAGGATTAGCGCCAGCTGCTAGTAAAGGTATAGCAGCAAATAATAGAGAAACTACAGCTGCGATAATTGGTATAAGTACTGTGGTACTATTAGATATTTTTTCCCTTGGTTCGATGCGGATCATGTAGAATCTCCCGCCATCATTAAGCCGATATCCTCTCGACTGTTTGAAATAGCATCATGTAACTTACCATCTCTCATGACTACTATTCTGTCGGCCAAACCTAAGATTTCATCTAAATCTTCAGAAATGAGAATGACGCCACCACCCCTATCTCTAGCTTCAATTAGGTGTTTTTGAACTTCCGATGCAGCCCCCATATCAAGTCCACGGGTAGGTTGATTAGCTAGTATTATCTCCGGTTGCTTTTCAAAAACTCGAGCTAAAATAAGTTTCTGAATGTTTCCCCCTGATAACAAACGAGACGCCTGATCAATACCTGGGCCTCGCACGTCATATTTTTCTGATAATGTTTTCGCATTCTTATTAATTACAGATGAGCGCAGAAAGCCAAAGTTCTGTATTTGAGGATCATCCAGGCGTTCTATAATCATATTTTCAGATACACTTAAGCCTCCGACAATACCCTGTCGGTGCCTGTCTTCTGGTATACGCCCAAAACCAGATTTTATCATATTAAAAGGACTTATGTTTTCAATAGCTACGCCTTTTAAAACTATTGACCCCCTATCAGGCGATACCAGACCAGAGATAAGATCAGCCAGTACATTCTGACCATTTCCAGAAATTCCTGCAATTCCCAAGATCTCGTTTGAGTTTAGAATTAAATTAACGTCATGGAGCGAATCTCTTTTTGATTGGCCAGCCACAGAAATTTCATTCAACGATAAAATTGGTCCGCCGGGTTTAATTCTTTTTGAAGACACTTTTTGTGTCTCACTTCCTACCATCAAACGTGCTATTTTTTTTTCACTAGCGTCTGAAGTCTTCATACTTCCAACATTTTTGCCATGACGCAATACAACAAGCCTATCTGAAAAGGATAAAACTTCTCGCATTTTATGAGTTATGAAAATAACTGATAAGCCCTGCTTAGTCATACGTCTTAGATTGGAAAATAAAGAATCTGCTTCTTGTGGAGTCAGAACTGCTGTTGGTTCATCAAGTACAAGAATATGGGCATCCCGATATAAAGCTTTAAGGATTTCAACTCGTTGTCTTTCACCGACAGAGAGCTTGCCTACTGGAATGTCGAGCGGTGCATCTAGGCCACTATGCGACATTATACTTTTAATCTTTGTTTGAGCTTTTTTCTGATTACGTCTTAAAGAAAATAGGGACTCGGCACCAAGAGTAATATTTTCAAAAGCCGTTATGTTTTCCGCAAGAGTAAAATGCTGATGAACCATGCCAATGCCCGCAGCTAAGGCAGCGCTTGGATCACCCAGTTCTAAGGGCACCAAATTATCATCTGTGCTCTTAATCTCAATATTCCCAGAGTCGGGCAAATAATGGCCAAACAACATATTCATGAGCGTTGTTTTGCCCGCCCCATTTTCGCCAAGAAGCGCTAGAACCTCTCCCTTTTGAAGTTCAATTGTTACATCATCATTAGCTAAAATTGGGCCAAAGCGCTTGGTAAGCCCCTTGAGCCTTAATACATTTGATGCTTCCATTTTTAAAATGCGCTGGCCACCTTTGTGGCCAGCGCTAATACTTTTTAATTATCAGAAGTGGGACGGGCGTCGTTAACGTTAACCCTGAACAGACCATCCAAAATTTCAGCTTCTCTAGCCTTTACAGCTGCTGCTGTTTCTGAAGACATGAGACTTTCATCCATAATGAGTGAACCACCGCCGTAAGCCATAAAGCTATACTGTCCATAATCCGCAGCTTCGAATGATCCATTTGCCACACGAGATACTGCTTTATCTATCGTTGCTTCCATATGCCAAATAGCCGATGCCATTATCGTTCCAGGATAATCGCCTGAAGTATCAATAACATTCCCAATAGCCTTTACGCCACGCTCTACAGCTGCATCAGAAACACCAAATCTTTCCGCATACATTACGTCTGCGCCAGCATCCATCATAGCGAAGGCACTTTCCTTTGCTTTTGGAGGATCGTACCAACTATCAATAAAGTTCACCAAAAATTTAACATCTGGATTTACTTCTCGAGCGCCATCCATAAAAGCATGCATTAGACGATTTACTTCCGGTATAGCATACCCACCAACCATGCCAATTAAGTTGGATTTTGTGGCAGCACCTGCAACCATACCAGAGAGATATGAAGGCTCGTGAATCCAGTTGTCAAAAACTGAAAAGTTTGGGGCAACAGGCGTGAAAGATGAGCCCATCAAGAAAGCAGTGTCAGGATAGTCTTTGGCAACTTTTCTAGCAGCGCGCTCTAGACCAAACACTTCTCCAACAATTAATTGCATTCCTTGCTCGGCATATTCCCGCATTACTCTCTCATAGTCAGTATTGGCAATGTTCTCAGAATAGACATACTCGATGTCACCGCGTGAAGCGGCGGTGTTCAGAGCTTTGTGTATTCTGCTGATCCATTGCTGTTCCACTGGAAGTGTATAAATTGCAGCAACCTTGATCTTATCTGCATATGAAGCACTAGCCATCAATACACTTGAACAAGCAAGTGTGACAGCCAATAAAAATCTACGTGTAATTGAAATCATTTTTTCTCTCCTTGATTAATGTAGGTGAGCACTTTTTTTTCAATCAGTCAATTTATTGTTACTAAAGAGCGTAGGTCTTTTATTTGTTGCATACCAGCTAGGCGGTATGCTTTCTTTTTTTAATTGCTAACAATAGCAAAGAGTCTATGATTTTTTCAAAAAGGTGTATGTATTGAGTAAAGAGCATTCAAAAATACCCAATGATTGGGATCGCTCAGGTTTGCCAGCCTGGAGTTTTTTCAACAAAGAAATGTTTGAGGCAGAAAAAGATCTATTTTTCAGACGCCATTGGCAGCTAATTTGCCATAGCAACGACATACCCAATAATGGTGACTTTGTGACATGGGATCTAATAGGTGAGCGTGCACTGGTTATAAGAGGCGCTGACGGAAAGGTGAGGGCATTCCATAATTTATGCAAACATCGTGGATCGAGAGTATTAGCCGCAGAAGCGGGTACTTGTAGATCAGCAATAACTTGTCCTTTCCATGGTTGGACGTATAACTTAGATGGAACACTTCGAGGTGCTGCACAACCATCTTCATTCCCCAGTTTAGACCCAGTCAAATATGGACTGCCGCTTTTAGAAATGGACATTTGGAATGGCTTTATTTTTGTAAGGTTTCAACCTGGACCACAACCAAAGCCATCAAAAATCTTAAAAAAATTTGACGGTGAAGTTTCACAATATGAACTTGCTGATTTACAGGCCTCTGGAGATGGTTTCTGGACCGAAGAGGTTAATGCAAATTGGAAATGTGTTCGCGATGTTGACAATGAAGGCTATCACGTTCCTATGGCGCACCCGGGATTGCATGATCTGTTTGGAAAGAATTATCATGATGAGCCGCTGGAGGATGGGCTTTCTAGATCGGTGGGTTCTTTCAGTTCAGGCTTAGGTCGTCTTTGGAGCGTTAAAAATTATAAGAAGTTATTGCGTGCCAAGGATACTTTGGACGAATCGCACAAGAAATGTTGGCTTTATATCGGCGTTTTCCCGAATCTTGTTTTCGGTCTATACCCGGATTCTGTTATTTTTTATCAGGAATACCCAATCGAAAACGGGAAAACTATCCAGCGTGGGGGCAATTATAAATTTTCTGGCGAAGATAGAGAGATGAGAATCTCAAGATATCTAAGCATGAGAATTGATAGGCTAACCAGCAAGGAAGACGAACAGTTAATAGAATGGTCTTGGGAAGCAGCATTTTCCAGCGCGTACAAAGGTGTCATGTTATCTGATTTGGAATATGGTGTAAAATCATACCACGATACGTTGAGAAAATATTTTCCTGTTTTAATGGGTCCAGAACCAGAATTAGGTAAACTAATGCAGACAAACGAGAGACTTCTTGCAGAAC
>Ga0181591_10004603_pt1 | contig 11966 bp, 11 predicted proteins | sample 071ome_33_FD_133757 | JGI IMG/M metagenome (GOLD analysis project Ga0181591, IMG submission 133757) | Coastal salt marsh microbial communities from the Groves Creek Marsh, Skidaway Island, Georgia - 071412AT metaG (megahit assembly) | ecosystem: Environmental > Aquatic > Marine > Intertidal...
CATTGATTAACGTTCACAAGGTGATAGGAATACATTTCATTTAACAGTGAGTGTCATTCTCGCGCAGCCGGCTTTCTAGCCAATCCATGTTTGCCTTATCGTTCTATTATTGCTTCTTCTTTAGATCTAAAACGCCTTTTAATTCTGAATGAGAATTAGTCTTTTTATTATTCGACGGCTTTTATTTTCTAAACTCATATAGAAAAGCTTCATATGCTGTTTAAGTCTTGCAACAGATAGGGATTGGCCTATGATTGGGCTAACGCTATGTATCTCGAATAATACAAAGGAACTCACCATGAAAGGCCAGCCTAATGTGATTGCGGCTTTGAACCGCATTCTGACCTTTGAGCTTACTTCTATTAACCAGTATTTCTTACATGCTCGCATGTACAAAAACTGGGGCTTAGAAGAGCTTAATGACAAGGATTATAAAAAATCCATAAAGGACATGAAGCAGGCAGATAAACTCATCGAGCGTGTGTTGTTCCTTGAGGGTCTACCGAATCTCCAAAAGCTAGAGAAGCTGCGCATCGGTGAGAAAACCCAAGAGATGCTGCAATGTGATTTGGATTTTGAGGTGGAGCAAATAGCAGCGCTGCGCGACGCGATCGAACTCTGCGAAAACGAACGCGATTACATCAGTCGTGAAATGTTAGAAGAGATTTTGGAAGAGGAAGAAGAGTTCCTCGATTGGATCGAAACTCAGCAGACCTTGATTCAAAACGTTGGCATCGAGAATTATCTACAATCTATGATGGAGGAATCGTAATGCAAGGCAGTCAAAAAGTTATCGATTTGCTCAATAAGCAGTTGACGCTTGAGCTTACCTCTATGGATCAGTATTTGGCCCATTCTAAAATCTACGAAGATTGGGGGATTAACAAGCTACATGAAAAACTGGCCCACGAGTATGAAGAAGAGTTGGATCACGCTAAGGCGTTGATCGAGCGCATTCTCTTCCTTGAAGGAACGCCAGATACCGTATCGCGCGATAAGGTGAACGTCGGCAGCAACGTAAAAGAGATGTTAGAAAACGATCTCGCTGCTGAGCATGTGGTGGCGGAAAGCTTGCGTAACATAATCGCCGTGTGTGAAGAAGAACGCGATTATGTCACCCGTGAGATTCTTGAAAAACTGTTAGATGATACCGAGATGGACCATATCTATTGGTTGGAGCAGCACCTTGGCCTGATCGAGAAGATTGGTTTGCAAAACTACATTCAATCGCAAATGGCATCGGGTTCGCCTGCTTAGCACATTCTGATGATAAACCAAAAAAAGCCTGACAATCGTCAGGCTTTTTTTGGTTTGTTACCAAGATAAGTAATCTTTTAGTAGTTTCTTCTCACCTTTGGTGTTCGTGTTGTAGGTATAGGTGATGAGGTTGTTTTCCTCTAACGTACCGTCATTGTCTTCATCTTTCGTCACGGTGCGTGTCGCGTAGTTTCCGGAAGAAGTGTATGTATATACGACGGTGTAGCTGCTATCGTAATCACCATCTAGATCTTTATCTTCTTCTTTCAGGTATTTAGTTTGCTTTCCGTTAACGTCATATTCATAAGAATGGCGATAGCGATCGGACAGCTCTCCCTCTCGGTAGTTTTCGTTTAAGGACGTTACTAGTTTGCCGTTTGCATCGTAAGTGCGTTGGGTGATCCCCTCGAAATTAAGTTCACCGTCGCCGTAGTAGTCAACTGCAATTGTATAGCTTAGGGCGTTACCGTCAGCATCATATGTCCAAGTTTGAGTTTGATTGAAACCAGAATTGCCTTCGCTATCGTAATCCTGTAGCGCCTCTTCCGTTTTCAGTCCTGCCCCATTGTATGTGTATTGTTCAACTCGTGTCTCATCCGTGTTGCCGTCAGCGTCTTGGTCGCTCGTGGTGACGGTTTGTTGAAGATCTCCATTGGCATTGTAGGTATAGCTGTAGCGACGAGATGCGTCGTTTACACCATCGGCATCGTAATCGTATTGATTGTCTGTTTGGGTTACTTTGTTGACTGGAGAGTATGTATGCGCTGTATAGCTATAAGATTCAGCTGAGCCCTGATCGTCGTATTCCACTTCAGTTTCTGACAGGGTGTTGCCTCGGCTATCATGGGTGTAATCCGTTACAACATGATAATCATAAACGCTGTCACCGTTATGATCAGATACGAATGTTGATTGAGTGACTAGATTGAGCTGATTGTAGACATTGGCCTCTTGCCACATACGGTCGTAAGTACCGTCACCATCATTATCGGTTTCACTTTTATTCGAGAGTAATAGCCCTTGTTCGTTATAGATGTTCAGCCAGCTGAAATCAGCCAAGGTATCGAGGTTCTCGTCTTGTTCGTAGCCAATGTCGAACCCTGAGGTGTCGTAAAAGTAGTTTCTAACTTCATCGACTTCCCCATTGTTGTCGGTATCTTCGTGTTGTTGAGATATTTGTTCGATACTGATGTGCTTATCGGCTAAGGAAAATAGCTGTCCAACCGATGTTGCTGGTGAAATGCTGCGCTCGCTTCCGAACGTATCGGCTAGCTGAAGTAATATGACGCTGTAGAATGTATTTAAACTGGTCGATAAGTCGAACTCAAAGTTCTGGTTTTGAGCGTATTGAGAAAGATTGAAACCATTGGTGTAATCGTTATCGTCATCTAGGTTGTGTAACAGTTGTAAAAAGTTAGCAATGACCTGAAAGTCATCGTAATCACCTTCTTCAAAGTAGGCTTGGTTCAGCTCTTCTTCCGTGCTAGGTATCTGTTGCATCAGATTAGCTAGCGCATAATTCTTGTCAGAGTCTAACGAAAGCAGTGTTTGGTTGCCGAGTTTAATACGAACCGTTTCACCTTCTTTGTACTTAAATTGGCTGTTAACAATGGCACCGGATAGGGTATCCGTTTCATAACTCAGCCCTGTAATACCAGGTATGGGTAATACCCCATTTTCGCTGGGGTTGAGGATATCGTCCACACAGCCACCAAGCGCGAGAGAGGGGATTAATAGTGCGAAGGTTTTTAATTTCATATTGCGTCCCGTTGTCATTGTTATGATTTAACAAAGTCTAAAAGGAAAATGTGCAAACAATATGGAAAGTGTTGAGCTAAAACCTCAAGAGCAGGGAATGGCTTTCGGGCCTTGGTTCGAATGGGCAACGCCTAAAAGGGAGTGAATTTAGCGACGACGGCTATACCAAATCCAAAAGCCAGACAATGCGAGTAGCAATAAAATCATTGCGGCGGCATCGACGACAAAGACGCCTGCCTTCCCAAAGAAACGACCGCTGTGTAAATCTTGGGTGATTTTTTGCCAACTGATACTGTGATTGCGTTGTAAATGATCGGGTAATCGCGTGAGTTCGGGTACGCTTTCGGGGGCTTGAACGACGGCAAGCGGCTGCATGGTGATGGTGTCTAGCGAATACCAGAGGTCGCCATCTTGAATCGAGAGACCTTTGTCTGAGTCGGCAAGGTGTGTGACGTCGTTACCTAACAGTGAGCGATCGATCACCTCGACCAGTTGGCCTTGCTGAAAAAAGAGTAGATTGCGTTGGCACAAGACCCATAATTGGTTTTGCGGTGCGCTGACGTTCACGGCACTTCTTAGGGGGGGCTCGCATTGGCTGATGGTTTTGCCATCAAGTAATACGGATTGGTGGGTTTGCTGAAGAACGTGTGTATCGAATACGAAGCCCATGTTGGCATCTTTGGGGTAAGGCCAGAGCCAAAAGGCAGATTGAGGGTAGTGTTTGGCTAACGACAATGAGCCTGTGTGATTCAGCATCACACCTGTGATGGAGACGAGTATCACAACCAAGGCGGCCGCTAATCCTAGGCGACGATGCCAGCGATGAAGAAAGAATCTAAGCTTGCGTTTGAACATTAAGGCTGCTGAATCTGTTGCTGCAAATAGAGCGCGAGTTTAGCAACTTTTGTCATGGAACGTACAGAGTAGGTAGCGCCAGAGATTCCATCAATGGTTTGAGTGAGCGCTCCCTCTTCGGTTAACTGGGCGTGGACAAACTGCTGGCGAAATCCATCGGCCTTGATTTCGTCACCTCGGCTCTCTCTAAAGACCAAAACGTCCATATGGTGAATGCCGTTAGGTCCGACCACCACACCAAAGGTAATAGGCAGCTCTTTACCGATTTCATTTAGCACAAAGGCTAATCGGTCGTCATCAAGCCAATAGCGAATGCGCACCCCTGCATATGGGTGACTTAAGATGGCTGCAATGGCGGCTTGTTGTTCAGCCGTTAGCCACAGCGCCTTCATGGCTTTCGCATCAAACTGCTGTTGTGCCAAAAAATCGTTGGATGACGTTGCCCAGCTTGCAGTACAGATGAAGCAGCTCAGGATGCACAGTAATCGTAATAAAGGCATGAGAGTGTCCTATAGCAAAAAGCAACGCGATGCCGTCATGCAAAGCGTTGCTCGTTTTAGTCTAGTTCGTAATGTCGAATTAGAAGCTGTAGCCAACACCTAGGTTTAGCGTGTCGGTGGTGGCACCGGCTTTATCGGCTTGGTTGTAATCGAACTTCAATACCGCCGTTTCAGACAGCCAGTAGTTCGCACCCACCGCGGTTTCATTTACTTCTGTGTCGGCACTGCCACCGGCTTGGTTGTCGTAGCTGCTGTAGCGAGCAAACACACCTAGGGTGTCAGTGGCCTTATACGCAGGTTCAACGTAGAAACCGGATTGTTTTTCAGCGCCGTCTTTGCCTGTGACTGTGGCGAATTTATCGTCGAAGGTCCACTGAGCGTATAGCGCGCGAGCAGAGAAGGCGCCTTGTTGTACGACCGCGTGGGCTTCAAGTAGTTGGGCTTCCACGCTGGCCACACCTTGAGTGACGTCTTCTTGATATTGCAGTGTACCACCGACGGTCACACCGGCCATTGGGGTGTAGTTGACACGAGCGGTGATGGCTAGGTCGTTGGCGGCCGCTTCAGCGACTTTTTGACGGCCATCGCGTGGCTTGTATTTGTTTGCTACGTCAATGTTCAAACCAGAGTGCAGAGCTACATCAAAGGATACGGTTTCGGTTTTGCCAGTCAGGGCCACACCACCTTCCCACCATGTAGTTGGAATGATGTTCTTTTCTACGTTGTTGCGCTCAACGCCGTAGAAGGTATCTGGCTCGTGGGTTTCATTCATGATGCCCACAGGAATGAGGAATAAACCGTACTTAGCAGATAGGGTGTCGTTAAGGTCTTGTTCGATGTAAGCCTGTTCTAATTCAACTTCACCAGGTTTACCGTCACCGGCTAAAGAATGCTCCAGCTCAAATTCCGAGAAGAAGCGCGTGGTGCTGTTGAGTTCTTTGCCAATGAATAGAACAAAGCGATGAAAGTCGATTTGATTGTCTCCGCCTTGCTCGTTGTTGTAGTGCAATTCACCGTAACCGCCGATCTTGACGGCAGAACCCGTGTTGGCATTGGCTTCAACGGCCGTCGCCGTGGCTTCTAATTGCGCACGCAGCTCGTCAATTTGCTTTTGCAAATCGTCATTGCTTGGCGCTGCAAAGGCGATGGAAGAGGCTAATAAAGAAACAGTACCGATTGTCTTTTTCATGATTCTGCCTTAATGGTTGAAGGTAATTCCTATGAATGGGCGCCATTTTAACGTTTCTTTACAAACAGTAAAGCGATTAATAGTGATTCTCGTTTAGAAATACGAATAATTTTTATAAAACTCATGGAGTGGTTAAAAAGCGAACGAGATAAAAGACGTACCCGTTCTGGCAGGGTCAGAGGGGATTTGGACTAAAAGAGGGCAGGGTGGCTTGAAGTGCATTAGCGGGCCTCAGCTGGAAGCCCGCGAGTAGCGGAAGCTTAGTCTTTCGCTTTTAGGGTTTTAACGCCTTCTTGTGTGCCCATCAGGAACACGTCCGCAGGGCGGCAGGCAAATAGGCCATTGGTCACTACACCGACGATGGCGTTGATGCGTTCTTCTGTGGCAGTGGCACTGCCGATATTAAGGTTGTGCACGTCCAAAATGACATTGCCATTGTCTGTGGTAACACCTTGGCGATACACAGGGTCGCCGCCCAGTGCGACCAATTCCCGTGCAACGTATGAGCGTGCCATTGGAATAACCTCTACGGGCAGAGGAAAGGTCCCCAGCAAAGGTACGAGTTTGCTGTCGTCGGCAATGCAGACAAATTCTTTGCTGCACGCGGCGACGATTTTTTCTCGTGTTAGGGCCGCACCGCCACCCTTAATGCATTGAAGGTGGTCATTGATCTCGTCGGCACCGTCGATGTAAAAATCCAATGTGCCTGTGGTATTTAAGTCATAGACGGGAATGCCATGGCTTTTTAGGCGTTCAGCGGTGGCTTCTGAACTGGCCACGGCACCATCAAAGTTGTTTTTGATTTTTGCTAAAGCATCGATAAAACAGTTGGCGGTGGAGCCTGTGCCCACGCCGATAATGCTGTCTTTTTCTAGGTGTGGTTCGATGTAGTCCACAGCGGCTTGGCCAACGGCTTGTTTCAATTCGTCTTGGGTCATGACTGGTTTCGCAAATTAAAAGGTGGGCGTGGGGCGAATTATAGCGAAGCCCTCACACTTGGCCCAAGCAAATCTGCAAAATAATCGGTACAATGTCGCTCTTTTTAACCCCTTTCAGGCAAGGGCCCCATGGCAGACCAATACATCAAACGCATTTTAGAAGCCAACGTTTATGACGTGGCAGTGGAATCCCCATTATCGAACGCACCGTTTCTATCTGAGCGTATGGGTAACCACATTCTAATTAAGCGCGAAGATGAGCAACCGGTTTATAGCTTCAAATGTCGTGGTGCCTATAACTGCATCTCTAAAAAATCCCAAGAGCAGTTGGATAAGGGAGTGGTGACCGCCAGTGCCGGAAATCATGCTCAGGGCGTCGCGTTGTCGGCGCAAAAGCTCGGCATTAAAGCCACGATTGTTATGCCGCGAACGACACCAGAGATCAAGGTGGCTTCTGTAAAGGCCCGCGGTGCTCGCGTGGTCTTGCACGGCGACACGTTTGATGAAGCCTTTGCCCACAGTCAAAAATTGGTTGAAGAAAAGGGTATGACGTACATTCACCCTTACGACGACCCAGATGTGATCGCGGGGCAAGGCACCATCGCCATGGAAATTCTTCGTCAGCATACCGGCCCGATTCACGCCATCTTTGTGCCTGTTGGCGGTGGCGGCATCGCAGCCGGAGTAGCGGCGTATGTAAAATATTTGCGCCCAGAAATTAAGGTGATTGCAGTTGAGAGTACAGAGAGTGCGTGTCTGCATGCGGCCATGCAGGCTGGGCGTCGTGTGACTTTACCGCATGTGGGCATCTTCGCTGATGGCGTTGCTGTGGCACAAATTGGTAAGCACACTTGGCAAGTCTGTAAGGATCATATTGATGAGTGCATCACCGTTACACCAGATGAACTATGCGCAGCCATAAAAGACATATTCGACGATACTCGTAGCGTTGCGGAGCCTGCAGGCGCGTTAGGCGTAGCGGGTATGAAGAAATACGTGGAGCGTACAGGCATTCAAGGGGAAACCCTGGTGGCCATTGAATCGGGTGCCAACATTAATTTTGACCGCTTGCGTTATGTGAGTGAAATGGCAGAAGTGGGTGAAGGTCGCGAAGTAATTCTGGCGGCCACGATTCCTGAGCGCCCGGGCAGTTTCCAAACATTTTGCAATGTTTTAGGTAAGCGTCCGATTACGGAGTTTAACTACCGATACAGCCGTGATGACGAAGCGCAAATCTACGTGGGCGTGAAAGTGGGTGATGGCGGTAAAGATGAGCTGCTGAACGTGTTGGCTGAAAAAGACTACCCTGTAGTGGATTTAAGCGAAGATGAAATCAGTAAATACCATATCCGCCATATGGTGGGTGGTCATGCGCCAGAATCCATTGGTGACGAAATCCTGTATCGCTTCGAATTTCCAGAGCGCCCAGGCGCTCTACTGACGTTCCTGAAGAAACTCGGCAAGCGTTGGAATATCTCCATGTTCCATTACCGAAATCATGGTGCAGCAAACGGACGGGTTCTAGTGGGCTTACAAGCAGCTCGTTCGGACAAGGCCGAGTTGAAGACCTATTTAGAAGAGCTGGCTTATCCCTACTGGGATGAGTCTAACAACCCTGCCTACCAATTGTTTTTGAAGTAACCTTCTCGTAACCGGCGCATGCCCAAGGGTGTGCGCTGGGTCACTCTACCTCCCCCTCTTTTTTTACCTCGCCGACGCACGAAGTTACATGGATAACTTAGTTAAGGGCTTGTCATTTTGCGCCCTTGATGATGACTGGTCATCATTCGGTCTAGTCAATGTGAGACAAATATTGAATGTGAAAAAAGGTCGTTTTATGACATTTGGCGACAGGTTTGATCGTAAAAATGCCTGCCTGTGGGACTGTCTGACAATCTTAAGTTATTGAAAATAAAAGGAAAAAAATCACTGGAACGTTCGTACAGCAAATAAGTTAACAAACATTAACAAAAGGCTTGGTGACCGGGAAAATCGCATGTTAAGGTGCTCCAACCTAAAAGGACTGCTGAATAAAAATAAAGACAGGTAGCAGCGCTCTTCAGGGGGTCATTATGACCGTGCCGAAATACCCTTTTCGTCCTGAATCAGATTTTTTTAAACAGTCCATATTAACCCGAAAAATAATAATCAACGGGATGACACCATGGCAGATAAATACAAAATTATTGGTCCGATCTACGATTTCTTAAGCACCATCTACAGCGGTCGCCAAATTCATAAAGCCAAAACCGCCATGAACGCGGATTTAAAAGAAGGCGATAAGATTCTATTTGCCGGTGTGGGCCATGGTCGTGACGCCATTGATGCCGCCGAGCGTGGCGCTCAGGTAACGGTGGTTGATCTATCCGCTACCATGCTGAAAAAGCTTGAAGGCAATATCAAGGGTAAACAGTTTAAGCACCCTATCCGCTTGGTTCATAGTGATATCTTAGAGTTCAATGAAACCGGTGAATACGATCAAGTGGTGGCTAACTTCTTTTTGAACGTGTTCCCTGAAGAATTCATGGTAACCGTGATGAAACACCTGAGCACCTTGGTGGCTGAGAACGGTCATTTTGTAGTGGGTGATTTTCATTACCCAACGGGCAATGTATTTACCAAAGCGTTTCAAAACTTATATTGGTACGTGGCGGTTTTCACTTTTACCGTATTTGCCAAAAACGCATTCCATAAAATTTATAACTATCCACAGCACCTAGAAAATATCGGGTTCAAAGTGGAAAAAACGCAAGCCTTTAATGTGTTGTTTATCCCTTCATTGTGGTCCATGAAGGCATCGCGTAAGCAAATGACTAAACCTCAGCAAGAAGAAGCAGCTTAATCGAATTTTGGTTGTATCGATAAGCATTCGCTGACAATAAAAATAAAGAGGTCTCGCAATGAACAAAGCACAAGTAGAAATCGAAGAAGTTGTAAGCCAGGAAGGCGACGTTGCCCATGGGGGCGGACTCTTTACCTTTTCTGAGCGAGTCGAGTACTTAAAGCGTTACGGTCGTCATTCTATGGCGTTTTCTGCGCTGCAACCCAAGATGCGTTATTTCGATATGGAAGGCGTAGGCTACATTGCTTACCGCAAGCAGTGGGGCAGTGTGGTATGTCTTGGTGATCCTGTGTGCTCGCCAGACGATCGCGAAGTATTGATCGATGCCTTTTTCAAAAAATACAAAAGCCCTACTTTCATTCAAGTGACGCCGGATGTGGCCGAGCTGATTCATGAAAAAACCGGGTTTTATTCAACTCAATTTGGCAAAGAAACTTTAATTGATTTGGATAAGTGGACATTGTCAGGCAAGAAAAAGCAGGTCATCCGCACGGCGGTAAACCACGCTAAGCGCGAAGGTGTCACTGTTAGAGAAAGTTATGGTGAATTGTCTTATCGCCATCTTTCCGAAGACTGGTTGAAGACCCGTAAGTGTAAGGGGCGTGAAATCATCTTCTTAATTCGTCCGATGGAGATGGATTATAAAGAGGGCACTCGCCGCTTCTTTGCGTACAAAAACGATGAAATGATCGGCTTTATTTTCTTTGACCCTGTTTATGAGAACGGCAATGTTGTGGGTTATGTACCTAACATCAGTCGTGCATCTGAAAAATTCCCCTCGGGCATTTTCTATAGTTTGATGGTTGAGGCCATGACTAAGTTTAAAGAAGAAGGTGTGCCTTACATTTTCTTAGGGTTGTCGCCGTTGGCTCTCGATTATCCGCCTAAGGCGTTTGAGTCTAAGATTCTGCGCTGGATGTTGGAATTCACCGCTAAGCATCTTAACTTCTTATACAACTTCAAAGGCATTGATTTTACCAAGTCTCGTTTTCGTGGTGATGAAGAGCCAACCTATGTATTGACTAAGAATGCCATGCCAGCGAAAGAGTTTGTGAGCATTTTTAGAATGTGTAACGTGATCTAACGACACATTGCTGCCACACAATGACATGCCCGAGCCCTTTGGGTCTCGGGCTTTTTTATGCCTAATGGAAAACGGCGTTCCAAATTTTTATCTAGTGAAGTCGGTAAATTGCATTAGCATACGCTCAACTGGAGGGGTGTATGGAACCATTGAATTTAGATTTTTCTCAGGTGGCGGTGGTTAAGACTCAGGAAATGAATTGGGTCGAGTCGCCAGCGTCTGGTGTGAGGCGTAAGCCGTTGGAACGGGAAGCCGCGGAATCCGGCCATGTCACCAGTATTGTCGAATATGCTCCCGGGTCTCGATTTTCTGCCCATGAGCACCCCTTGGGGGAAGAGATATTTGTACTGAGTGGTGTATTTAGTGATGAATCGGGAGACTACCCGGCCGGTACCTATATTCGCAATCCACCGGGTAGCCAGCATGCACCCTTTAGTGAGCAAGGGTTTTTCATCTTTGTAAAGCTGAACCAGTTCCATACGCATGATTCAGAGCGGGTTGTCGTGGATACTAACCAGCAGTCATGGTTACCGGGTCAAGGGAACCTGCAAGTGATGCCACTTCATGACTTTCAAGGACAGCATACCGCCTTGGTACACTGGCCCGCTGGTGAGCAGTTTGTGCCCCACCGACACTGGGGCGGTGAAGAGATTCTCGTGTTGACGGGCTGTTTTCAGGATGAGCATGGCGCTTACCCTGCAGGCACTTGGTTGCGTAGCCCCCATCTCAGCCAGCATCATCCGTTTGTGCAAGAGGAAACGGTGATCTTGGTGAAAGTGGGTCATCTACCGAACGGGGCATAGCCTGTATTGATAAGCCTTCGGCTGAGTCTATGCTGTATAGATACATGCAGTTTAAATCAGCGGAGGGCGGTCATGGTTTGGTTGAGTTATATGAGTATTGCACGCCGTTTGAGGATACTCATTATCTTATTGCTCGTTGGCATGTCTTCCATTAGCTTCATGGAGTTGCTGCAATTTCGTGATCAACTGCTAACTGAAAAATCCCAGCAAACCCGCTATCTAGTCGATGTAGCACACAGCGCTTTATCCGCCATTTATGCACGCCAACAATCTGGAGAGCTGACCTTGCAACAGGCTCAAGCTGACGCATTAGCGACGGTGAAGGACCTGCGCTATGACGAGGGCAACTATTTCTGGATTCATGACATTCAAACTCGAATGGTTATGCACCCTCTTAAACCTAAGTTAGACGGACAAGATCTATCGACATTTAAAGATCCAGACGGTGTCTTCCTGTTTGTGGAAATGGTCGAACAGGTTAAGGCAAAGGGCGAAGGCACGGTGGGCTATCGTTGGTCGAAGCCTGGGCAGGAAAAACCTGTACCGAAGGTGTCTTATGTTAAAGGGTTTCAGCCTTGGGGGTGGATCATAGGTTCAGGGGTGTATGTGGATGATGTGGATGCTGTTTTTTGGTCCAGCGTCTGGGCATTCCTTGGATTGTTAGCAGCGTTAGTGGTGCCTTTGGTCTTGTTGGCCATGTGGGTGGCGAAGAGCATTACCGACCCTTTGAATACGACGAC
>Ga0181591_10004604_pt1 | contig 11966 bp, 7 predicted proteins | sample 071ome_33_FD_133757 | JGI IMG/M metagenome (GOLD analysis project Ga0181591, IMG submission 133757) | Coastal salt marsh microbial communities from the Groves Creek Marsh, Skidaway Island, Georgia - 071412AT metaG (megahit assembly) | ecosystem: Environmental > Aquatic > Marine > Intertidal zone...
TCATGACACCGATGTCATGACACCGATGTCTATTTCAATGCTATGATTCGAGTCAAGTGTTTGCGCTAACTTTTTTCGGGGAAAAAATATAACGTACGTGGTGAGTTTTGTGCAAAGTGGCTATAAACCAATCAAAACAGCCTGATACGTTCCACCGATGCGGTTGACGGATAACGGACGTTCTCAGAAAGTGTTCCGAGCGGCCTCTATCGGCCTATTCTGTTGAAAAACTCACCTGTCTGACTGCCGGTATCTGGCAGGAAGTTTTGCGGGACAGGTGTTTCTCCCTTTAAGCGTATGAGGGTTCTGGCCTGATTGTCAGCTTTGCAATCTTTTTGAGGTTTTGGACGGTTGCTGCGAGGATGAATTCGTCGGCTGCCGCCCCACAGGGTCCGCGCAATTGCAACCTTCGCAGCCCGTGGATGCGTTTGAGGTGGGCAAAGGACATTTCGACTTTCTTTCGCAAGCGCCGCGAGATTGCGTAGTCCCGTGTTTGAGCAAGTTGGCGGGCAACGTCCTGTGATGCCTTTTAGATGGGACCGTTCACAACTGCGGGGTCAAGCAAACCTGAGTAGCGGTGGAGTGGGGTTGATGAAGTTCGTCAGGTTCCCCTCGAGTGGGTACGATGGTTGATCGTATTTTGTGCGTTCCGAAAGATCACCGTTTAGCACCGCCGCTCGGACCTTCAGAAAGTAATGTGCGCCTGCTGGCGTCCATCGCATTGGCTGCTTCTTAACAAATCGCTTCGCAACAAGCCGATTGACACTCGCTTCCGCAGGAGACGTCGCGATGCACCTTCCTGTTCTATATCGAGCTGTGTAGTTGACCACTGAACTTTTGTTGCGCCTGACATAGGTTTGCCTGCGCAAAGCCAACGCCGCTGCATTTTTCAACTCAAATGAGCGTGTCGAATCATCCTACATTGGTAGTTCGAGCTGGCTGCGATCTTCGAAGTCTAAGTTTTCGTGCCAACGCTGATGCATTTCTGCCGTCTCAATCCGCTTTCCGACCTTAAGTGACCACAGCTTCCAAAGTGATGCGCCAATGCATTTCAAACTCCACAGTAAAAGATCATGGTGGATGAGCTTATTGCATACCCCCGCTAATACCCCGCGGTTTTGATCGGTCCCATCTTACAATTAGCTGCTACGTCACAATAACCCACACTATTGGTTGAATGTAATGCTCTTGCCCACTGGACTTAGGTAATCAAGTAATGACATCGGGCTTTGATCGCCCGGTTTTAGCCGAAAGTTCTGTAACTGCGTCTGCGGCTGCAATTATATCGGAAAGTGCTTCCTGAGGAGACAAGTTCATAGCCGAAGAAGCCATTTCCAGCTTCTCCAGATAAACACGGATTGTTGCCCCTTCTGTCCCAGTTCCAGACAAACGGAATACAGCTCGGCCTCCTCCTTCGAAGTAAATTCGGATGCCCTGACCTGCTGAGTGAGATCCGTCCACAGGATCATCATAAGAAAACTCATCGGCGCTAGAGACCATCAAACCTGCCGCTTGAGCACCGGCTAAAGTGGGCAATTTGGCACGCAATACATCTACTAATTCATTCGCTATCTGGCTATCGACGGCCTCATAGTCGTGGCGGGAATAATAGTTGCGCCCATAAGTCTGCCAGTGCTCGAACAAGATTTCAGAGACTGATTTTTTTGTAACCGCCAGAATGTTAAGCCATAATAAAACCGCCCACAGGCCGTCCTTTTCTCTCACATGGCTTGACCCTGTACCCGCACTTTCTTCGCCGCAGATGGTGGCCTTTCCTGCATCCAGAAGGTTGCCAAAGAACTTCCAGCCGGTTGGCGTTTCGAAAATCCCGATCCCCTTGGCCGCCGCGACACGGTCAGCCGCCGCAGATGTCGGCATAGACCGAGCAATGCCCGCCAAGCCTTCGGAATACCCTGGTGCGAGATGGGCAAGATCCGCCAATACGGCCAGACTGTCGGACGGGCTCACATAGCAGTTGCGCCCGACAATCATATTGCGGTCGCCGTCCCCGTCAGAGGCGGCACCGAAATCAGGAGCCGTGTCTGAATACATTACGCCCATCAGCTCTTTGGCCCACACGGGGTTCGGATCGGGATGTCCGCCGCCAAAGTCCGGGCTGGGAATACCATTGATCACAGTGCCTTTAGGCGCACCCAGCCGCGTTTCCAGAATTTCGTGCGCATAAGGTCCTGTTACCGCGTGCATCGCATCAAAACACATGCGGAAACCGCCCTTGAACAGAGCGGCAATTGCGTCAAAGTCAAAAAGCTTTTCCATCAATGCGGCATAGTCCGCCACCGGATCGACGATTTCGACGCCCATATTGCCAAGCGATGAAACACCCAATGTGCCAAGATCAACATCGCCGCCCTCAAGAATGCGATAGCTGTCGATATTCAGCGTGCGCTGGTATATCTTTTCGGTCACGCCTTCTGTTGCAGGACCACCGTTTGGACCGTTGTATTTCAGGCCGAAATCTTCGTCTGGCCCACCAGGGTTGTGGCTGGCCGACAGGATCAGACCGCCGTCAGCACCGCGCACCCGGATCAGGTTTGACGCCGCAGGCGTCGACAGAATTCCACCCTGCCCGACGATACACCCCTTTGCCCCGTTGGCAGCCGCCATGCGTAATATGATGCCGATTGCCACGTCATTGAAATACCGACCGTCCCCGCCGATCGCCAGCGTCCGACCTCCGACACCGCCGATCCCGTCAAAGATCGACTGAACGTAGTTCTCAAGATATCCCGGCTCCATGAACACGCGCGTTTTCTTGCGCAGTCCACTGGTCCCCGGCTTTTGCCCATCAATCGGTTTGGTGCTGATTACGGTCACGGTCATTGAGTCGTCTCCTTTAGTGGGTGTAGTTTGAACGCAGCCACGGAGTCGGCTGCGACAAGTTCGTGCCCGTCCTGATCAGGGCAAGACCCTTCTGACGCAGTATCCAGAGCGCGTATCCAACATTGACCCTCAGGCGGTTCCGGCAAATTGATCCAGACATCCGCCCCGCTATTGAACGTCAGATAGATAGCACCAAGTCTGGACTCATAGGCCGGGGTGCCCTGCGCCATGCGCACTTCAACGCCTAAGAATTTCAAGTCCGGCGAGGCCCAGTCATTATTAGTCATCTGACAACCGTCCTTGCGGCGCCAGAAAAGATCAGGCGTTCCATCCGATCCACTGGGCTTCGCATGCAAGAACCGCTTTTGCCGTAGGATGGGATTTTCCTTGCGAAATGCGATGATCTCTCGGAAAAAACTCAGGAAATCCGGATCCAAACTGTCCCAGTTGACCCAACCAATTTCGTTATCTTGACAGTAGGCGTTGTTATTCCCGTTCTGAGAATTGCCCACTTCGTCTCCGGCAAGGATCATCGGTGTGCCTTGGCTTAGCATCAAAGTCGCCAGCAAATTGCGACGGCGGCGATCTCGCTTTGCCAAAATCTCTTTATCGTCAGTTTTTCCCTCTACCCCGCAATTGTCCGAGCAATTGTGGTCATGACCATCACGGTTGTCTTCGCCGTTGGCGTGATTGTGCTTGACTGTGTAACTGACGGTATCCATCAAAGTGAACCCGTCATGAGAGGTCAGAAAATTCACCGAAGACGTCGACTGCCGGCCATCGTGATCAAACCGCAATGCAGAACCCGACACACGCGTCGCCAGTTTTCGGGCCATCCCGTCATCACCGCGCCAAAAGCGTCTGACCTGATCGCGATACTTGTCGTTCCATTCCACGAAGGGTGATGGATAAGCCCCCAATTGATAGCCACCCGGCCCAACATCCCAGGGCTCTGCAATCAACTTGACCTTATTCAGCACCGGATCTTGCCGCACGGCCCGCATGAAAGGCCCATCCCGATTAAACTCGCCGGAGGTGCGTGCCAACGTCGAAGCAAGGTCAAAACGAAACCCATCCACATGCATAACTTCGACCCAGTACCGCAGAGAATCCATTACCATGCGCAAAACAAACGGATGGTCAAAATTCAACGCGTTGCCGCACCCGCTATCATTCACATAATATCGGCGGTCGTTGGAAAGGCGATAATAGCTGGCGTTATCAAACCCCCTGAACGACAGGGTTGGCCCAAGATGGTTGCCTTCAGCAGTATGGTTGTAGACAACATCAAGGATTACCTCGATGCCCGCCGAATGAAAGCGGGCCACCATCTGCTGGAATTCGGCTATGTCTCCGTAGCTAAGGTATCGCGGATCGGGGGCGAAGAACCCATAGGTCATGTAGCCCCAGTAATTTTTCAGGCCTTTGTCGATCAGGTATCGGTCGTCAAGAAATGCCTGCACTGGCATCAACTCGATTGCCGTTACGCCCAGCTTGGACAGGTGATCAAGGATGGGATCTGACGCCATGCCCAGAAAATGGCCTGCACAGGGAATATCCTTACGCTCGGCTGTCAGTCCCTTGACATGTGCCTCGTATAGGATCGTTTCAGACCAGGGACGGCTGATTTTTTCACTCTCAAGGCGCCCCCAAGTGAATGCTGGATCGACGACAACCGAGCGCGGCATGTACTTGGCACTGTCGCGACGGTCGAAGCTTAGATCCACGTTGCGGTGCCCGATTTTATAACCATGAAGGGCGTCATGCCATTTCAAATGCCCATGCAGCCCCTTTGAATAAGGGTCGATCAAAAACTTATGAGGATTAAAGCGGTGACCTTGGTCCGGCTCATAAGGTCCGTGAACACGATAGCCGTATAATTGACCGGGTCGCAAACCGGCGATGTAGCCGTGCCAAATATGCCCGTCGCGTTCAGCAAGATCGATCAGAAGGGTTTCTAAACCCTTTTCGTCACATAAACACAATGTAACCCGAGTGGCATTTTGCGAGAAAACCGCGAAGTTCACACCTTCACCGTCGAATGTCGCCCCTAATGGATATGGCCGACCAGCTGATAGTTGTATCTGTTCCATTAAGTCGCCGAAATCAGATCGCGGTATAGGTCTGCATAAGCATTGGCCGATACGTCCCAGCCGACAGGCTGTTTCATTGCGTTGCGTTGCAGTTTTGCCCACAACTTGGGCTGATCATAAAGATCGCACAACCGGATCAGCGCGTTTTTCAAGGCAAGCGCGGTCACCGGATTGAACTGGATCCCCGTGGCAACCTCGGCCGCTAAAGTCGCGGTCGTTGCCGGAATAACCGTATCCGCCAGGCCGCCTGTCAAGGCGACCACTGGCAAAGTTCCGTACTTCAACCCGTAAAGCTGGGTTAGACCGCATGGTTCAAAACGTGACGGCACCAAAATGGCATCAGCCCCTGCCATCATCCGGTGCGACAGAGGCTCGTCATATCCGATGTGGACAGATACATTGGGGTGCTCAAGCGCGCTGAAAGCACTCTCAAGCGCCGGATCTCCAGACCCCAATAGCGCCAGTTGCCCACCACGATCCAATAGCGCAGGAAGCGCCTCAAGCAGCAGGTCCAACCCTTTTTGTTCCGTCAATCGCGAAACAACAATACACAGCGGCCCATCGCCGTCCGGCAGGCCGAATTCAGACCGAAGGGTGGCTTTATTGGCCGCTTTCCCGCGCGGTGTCTTATAGGTCGAGATGTTAGAGTCGACTGCGGGTGACCAGACAGTTTCGTCGATACCGTTCAGAATGCCCGTCAGATCAGTCTGACGGTGTCGCAGAACGCCGTCCATACCCATGCCGAACTCTGGCGTCATCAGTTCCTGCGCATATGTCGGCGACACCGTCGTCAGCTTGTCCGCAAAGATCAGCCCGGCTTTAAGCGTCGAGATGTTGCCAAAATACTCAACCCCGTCCGAAGTGAAATCAGTCGGCGCAATCCCGAGCTCGCCCAGTTTCTGCGCGGGGGCGAGCCCCTGGAACGCAACATTGTGAACGGTCATCACACTACGCGCCTTGGAGCCGTCTAGCTTCATGTAGTAAGGAACAAGCCCCGCTTGCCAGTCGTGACAGTGGACAATTTCTGGCTGCCAACCCCCTAATACCCCGTTAGCGATATCGGCCGCGACACGGCTTAGGGCTGCAAAACGTTCGATGTTATCCGCCCAGTCTTTGCCTGTCGCATCAAGGTAGATGCCATGGCCACGCTCAAACAGGTGCGGAGCATCCAGAATAAGCAGATCAAGCCCCTCGTGACTCCCTGCTCGCAACGTCGCAGGACCACCAAAGCAGTCACCAATCTGCAAGACGGTTTTTGCCGATGTAACGGCCTGCATCACGGCCGGATATCCGGGCATCAGGGTACGAACCGAAACACCTTGAGGGGCCAATGCCGCGGGAAGTGCTCCGGCAACATCAGCCAATCCACCGGTCTTAACCAGAGGTGCACATTCAGATGTTACCGAAAGCACATGTGTCACTGGGCTGCCTCCCACTTATTCACCATTGGCTGAGTGATAAGTGCGGTCCCGCGTTCAGTCACGCGAAAGAACTTTGCGTCTTCGGTCGGGTCTTCTCCGACCACCAGCCCCGTCGGGATAACCACATTTCGGTCGATGACGCAGTTGCGCAAACGCGCCGAGCGGTGCACGACGGCATCCGGCAGAACGACTGCGTGATCCAGAACGGCATAGGAATTGGTGTGCACGTTGGTATAGAGCACTGAATTCCGCACTTCGGTTCCCGAAACAATGCAGCCGCCCGACACCATCGATGATATTGCCACACCTCGACGATCCCGCTCATCATGGATAAATTTCGCGGGAGGCACCGCTTCGGAATAAGTCCAGATCGGCCAATGCCTGTCCCAAAGGTCCAGTTCCGGTGTAAAACTTGTCAGATCGATGTTGGCAGACCAGAACGCATCGACTGTACCTACATCGCGCCAATAACTCGGGGCGCCTTCGGCGCGAACACAACTATCGTCGAACTTATGCGCAATAGCTTTTCCGTTTTTGACAATCTCCGGTATCAGGTCGTTTCCGAAGTCATGACTCGAATTTGTGTCTTCAGTATCTTTTAGTAATAATTCACGAAGGAACTTCCAGTTGAAGACATATATCCCCATTGACGCCAGTGATTTGTCCGGTTGACCGGGCATTGGTGGCGGATCTGCGGGCTTTTCTAGGAATGAAGTGATCTCGCTTTTGTCATTGACGGCCATTACACCAAAAGCGGACGCTTCGCTGCGATCAACTGTCAGGCAGCCAACAGTCACGTCGGCCTTCGCCTCTACGTGCTGACGCAGCATCAATTCATAGTCCATCTTGTAGATATGATCGCCCGCCAAAATCACGATATAATCGATGCCGTAGCTGTCGATAATGTCGACGTTCTGAGTTACCGCATCGGCCGTGCCACGGTACCACATGTCTTCCGACACACGCTGCGATGCAGGCAGGATATCAAGAAATTCGTTCCGTTCCGCCTGAAAGAAATTCCAGCCCCGCTGACAATGGCGGATCAGCGAGTGTGCCTTGTACTGGGTGGCCAGCGAGATCCGGCGGATGCCCGAGTTCAGGGCATTGGACAACGCAAAGTCGATGATCCGCGCTTTGCCGCCAAAAAACACTGCTGGTTTCACGCGACGGTCGGTCAGTTCTTTCAGGCGAGAGCCACGCCCACCAGCCAGAACAAATGCCATCGAGCGTTGAACTAATCTTTTCGTTTCAGTCATCGGATGTCCTCCTTAGCCATTATGGCGGAACATGAGGGTTGAAAGGGGGGGAAGTGTAATTTCTATCGACTGCTCAAAGCCGCCCCAGGCCCCCGGTTCAGCACGCACGCGTCCGAGGTTGCCACGATCGCCGCCGCCATAGGCCGCCGCGTCGGTATTAATGATTTCGTCCCAGTCACCGCCTTTGGGCAGTCCTATACGCCAACGGCGTTCAACAGGGGTGAAGTTGCAGGCAACGACCACCGGATCGTCACTATCGTCTCCAAAACGCACAAATGCGCTGAGCGACTGTTCGGGATCGTTGGCGATCCATTGGAATCCGCTTGCTTCGCAATCTTTGCGATGTAGTGCAGGCGTGTCGCGATAGACATGATTCAGATCTCGCACCAGTGACTGAATTCCCCGATGGTTTTCGCCATGCAGCGCATCCCAATCCAACGAGGTATCGTGATTCCACTCACTCCACTGGGCAAACTCGCACCCCATGAACAGCAGTTTCTTGCCAGGGTGTCCCCACATAAAGCCGTAGTAAGCGCGCAGGTTGGCGAACTTTTCCCATTCGTTGCCGGGCATCTTTGTGATCATGCTGCCCTTGCCATGCACGACCTCGTCGTGGCTGATCGGCAGAATGAAGTTTTCGGTGAACGAATAATCAATCGGGAAGGACATCAGATGATGATCGTGGCTGCGGTAAATTGGGTCTTTTTCGATGAAACGCAATGTGTCGTTCATCCAGCCCATGTTCCATTTGTAGCCAAAGCCCAGACCACCAGCATCAACAGGCGACGAAACCCCGGGGAAAGCCGTGGATTCCTCGGCCACGGTCATGATGCCCTCAACTTCGCCATAGGCGGTCGCGTTCATTTCCTTCATAAAGTCGATGGCTTCGTAGTTTTCGCGTCCGCCATCACGGTTCGGAACCCATTCACCGGCGTCGCGGGAATAGTCACGATAAAGCATAGACGCAACGGCATCCACACGCAGCCCGTCAGTATGATATTCATTCAGCCAGTAGACCGCGTTGGATACAAGATAGTTTTTCACCTCGGAGCGGCCGTAGTTGTAGATCAGGGTGTTCCAGTCCTTGTGGAACCCTTCCTTGGGATCCGCGTGCTCATAGAGATGCGTGCCATCAAACTGTCCCAGCCCATGCGCATCCGACGGGAAATGCCCCGGAACCCAGTCAAGGATTACCCCCAGATCGGCTGCATGGGCGGCTTCGACCAAAGCCCGAAATTCGTCTGGCGTACCAAAACGCGTAGTCGGTGCAAACATGCCAACGGGCTGATACCCCCATGAACCGTCAAATGGGAACTCACTGACCGGCAGGAATTCAAGATGCGTGAACCCCATCCATGTCGCGTATTCGACAAGCTCTTTTGCCAACTCTCGGTAGGAAAGCATCCGGTTCCCATCCGCGCGCCGCCACGATCCCAAATGTACTTCGTAAACCGAAATCGGCTGATCTTTCTGCTGCTTGCGCTGGCGTTTTGACATCCACGCGCCGTCGCTCCATTCATAACCCGATATGTCGCGCACGATCGACGAGGTTTCCGGCGGGTGTTGCGCGCCAAACCCGACAGGATCGGCCTTCATGAAAGGTGCACCGTGTTGGGGTGCGATTTCGTATTTATATAGCGTGCCGTCCCCAAGACCGGGCAGGAATATCTCCCACACCCCAGTTGCGCCGACACGTCGCATTGGATGGCGACAGCCATCCCAAACGTTGAAATCCCCTACAACCGAAACCCGCGCCGCATTCGGCGCCCAGACGGCGAAATGCGTGCCGGCCACGCCGTCAACTTCGGTCACATGTGCACCAAGCGCCTTCCATAATTTGCGGTGTGTCCCTTCGCCAAGTAGATGCACGTCCAAGTCACCTAAAACCGGCCCAAACCTGTAAGGGTCCTCAAACGTCCACGTCTGCCCATCCGCATAGGTTGCCGCCAAAACGTGATGAAACTTCGAATTGGGGACCGGACCTGCAAAAACCGGCCCGTGAAGGCGCGAAATATCAACACTGCGCCGCCCAAATTTCGCACTAAGGGTTACCGCATCTGGAACGAAAGCAACGAGCCAAGATTTACCCTTAGTTTTGTGAACGCCAAGGATCGAAAACGGATTCGCGTGGCGTCCTGAAATGAGCTCTTGAATATCTTCTTGTGTTACATGGGGCGGCAACATAATTTTTTTCATCTTTCGCTGACTACCGAATTGGATTCCAAACGAGCAATTACAAACCCATTCCCAGCAAGTGACAGCTCATTGTTTTTCAGCTGTGCCCCTTGTTCAAGTACAGGCAAAACAATTTCAGACATTTGAAGCGAGACAGGCCTTGACGACAGGTTGAACACGCACACTATTCCCTCTCCACGCTTAAACCCTAACACGGGTTCGGGCATTTCCAGAAATTCTGTTTTACCCAAACGCAAATCATCTTCGGCGCGACGCAGGCTTAACATACTACGGTAGAACTCAAGAACACTACCTTTGCCTTGCGCGGATACGGCTCGCTCTTTCTGTGGTGGTTTAACAGGTAACCAGGTTTTTGTGGCCTCAGAAAACCCTCCATTGGGTTTGGAAACGTCCCAAACCATTGGGGTTCGACATCCATCCCGCCCCTTGTGTTCCGGCCAGAAATTAATACCGTCCGGGTCGGTCAATTCCTCGTATGTCAGTTCTGTGTCGACCTGACCAAGCTCTTCACCCTGATACAGGCAAATTGACCCTTCAAAACTCAACAATAGTGCCGCCGCTTGTTTCGCCAAAGCGTCCTGATCAACCGCATTTTTCAGCCAACGCCCAACGTGCCGTGGTACGTCGTGATTGGAAAATGCCCAGCATGGCCATCCTTTGGGCGCACCGCTAAAGAAACTCTCAAGCCGGTCTTTGAAATGCCCTGGAGAGAAATCAGGCCCCAGCATTTCAAAGCTATAGGCCATGTGCAAGCGATTGCCCGACGTATATTCCCCCATGAGTTCAATGGCATGATGGCTATCGCCAACTTCGCCAACCATCGCTCTGCCTTCGTATTGGTCAAGAAGGCTGCGCATACGTTCAAGAAAGGCGATGTTTTCCGGTTGGTTCTTTGAAAACAGCGTGTATTGCATCTCGAACGGACGCACAGCGTTTTGCGCTCCGGGATTAGGGTTTGCCGGGTTGTCCCTTAGCAATTTGTCGTGGAAATAGAAGTTGACAGTATCCAGTCGGAAACCGTCAACACCACGATCCAGCCAAAACTTCATTGTATCCAATAGGTAATCTTGAACGTCCGGATTGTGGAAGTTCCAGTCGGGTTGATCTTTCAAGAAGTTATGAAAGTAATACTGTTTTCTACGAGTGTCCCACTCCCAGCTCGATCCCCCAAAAATCGCTAGCCAATTGTTAGGTGGATTCCCGTCGGGTTTAGGGTCAGCCCAAACATACCAATCTGATTTCGGGTTGTCTCTCGAGCGGCGAGATTCAACGAAAAACGGATGCTGGTCGGAAGAGTGGCTGATGACCTGATCAATGATAACCTTTAACCCGAGCTGATGAGCTTTGGATACGAGAGCATCAAAGTCATCCAATGTTCCAAAGGTCGGATCAATCGCAGTGTAATCAGACACATCGTATCCCATGTCCGCCATCGGTGACAGGAAGATGGGTGACAGCCAAATCGCGTCCACGCCAAGCGATGCGACGTATTCCAATCTAGAGGTTATCCCCTTCAAATCGCCGATACCATCGGCGTCGGAGTCCATGAATGACCGCGGATAAATTTGGTACGTGACCGAGCCTCGCCACCAGTTATCCAAGTTAGTAGGCATCGTCATTCTCCAGACTGTTAGCGTTAACATTTTGTGGCTCTACCGCTAACGTAGGTAAGAAATCAAGGATTAACTGTGATCTTTAACAAAAGTTGGGTTTTAAGAGACTGCAGCCCTCAAAGTTACATTTCAGATCGCCAGGGTGGATTTGCGCCAGCGCGGGAAACGGTTACCGCGGCGACTTGAGCACCGAATCGTAAAGCCGCTGCCACGGCCACTTCCGAAATGCCCTTGAGGGTTGGTTTTACAAGCAACCCGGCTTCCGAGCGGTTTGCAAAAACACCAGCGATGAAGGATTCTCCGGCACCTACGGTATCCACCACGTCAACCTTGCGGCTTTCCACAATGCCTTCCCGCCGACACAAGGCGGCAAGCTTGCCGATGGGGGACACGCGTGATCCTAACAATGTGATCGGACCGATGATCAATCAAAACGGGCTGACAGGGTAAAAGTTCATATCAACGACGCTGTGGCCAAGGGCGCCACGATCGAACTTGGTGGTGGCGCGAATGGTGCCTCTGTCGAACCAACAATCGTGACAAACA
>Ga0181591_10004615_pt1 | contig 11957 bp, 24 predicted proteins | sample 071ome_33_FD_133757 | JGI IMG/M metagenome (GOLD analysis project Ga0181591, IMG submission 133757) | Coastal salt marsh microbial communities from the Groves Creek Marsh, Skidaway Island, Georgia - 071412AT metaG (megahit assembly) | ecosystem: Environmental > Aquatic > Marine > Intertidal...
AAAAGGCCCCGTATTTTTCAAATAAGGCCGAATTTGCTTTATCTAATTGCTGTTTTGATTCAATCATTGTTTTCCCTTTAGTTAATGTGGCCCCTTTCGGGGCCGTTGTTTTAGTTAGTTAATGCCGTGTAGGCGATGATTGCGAAGGGGTGGAGGATTACTATTAAAGCCAGGATATCGCCCGCTTTTTCTAGTTTTGTTTGTTCGTATGGATTCATTGTTTGCTTTCCTGTTTTGTTGTTGTGGGTATCATTATATACCAGGATTGCATGTTGTCAAATATTTATTACATATTTTTTAATATTTATTTCATTAAATACTTTTCACGATATAAGGCCGCGAATCCTTCCGGGGATATTTCAGCGCAATATTCAATATCCCAGCTTTGGATTAATCCCTTGCTGATTAAATTCATTGGAAGCACTACGCGCCACTTTTGATTGTCCAGGCGATACCACAAAACCGGCTTTAACTCATTTATCCTGGCCTGATCGATCGTTTGCTTCCACCATTGACCAATGAGCGATTTTTTGGCCCGTTTTACCTCGATCGCCCACCCTTCCAACCCTGTCAGGTCATAACCGCCAGCCCTCCATTGGTCTAGATTGCGCTGCACCTTTACCCCTAGCAGGTCATCAATAATTTTTGCAACTTCCCGCTCCCCCGCTGCTCCCTTGTTGCGACTATTGATCGGCATTTTTTGACCCCATTGGATTGGGCCATAAATCAGGCCGTAACATTTGCGGAGTAATCACAATTCCTAGCTCTAATCCAGCTATGACAACCTGCCGCACATATTCTGCTGGCACAGGCTTGTCACTGGTTTTCCAAGCGTTAATCGTGGCTCTACTAACCTGGCATGCCCTAGCTAAATCTGCCTGGCTCTTAAACAATTTGACAACCTGCTGCCGGTTAATCATTTATTCATCTCCTTGAGCAGTCGATCCAACCCGTCCTGCCCTCGTTTCTTTCTGATGGCATCCTTTCTCACATTCCACAAAGCATAACCGTTCTCTTTAACGTACCGCCTCCAAAACCTCGCCTCACACTCAAGCATGAATTGCGCCGAGTCGATCATCGATTCGATGGTCTTCTTGTTCTTTTCCATTCGCACTCCACTGTCTACCTGGTTCAGGCCAAGGCATTGCCCCCATTGATGGTGAAGGCACCCATTGCTGTGATTCCTCATGAAACCAAAAGCCCCATGTCCCTTCAAACTCACCGTGACGGTGCTTAGCTACACGAATAAACCCAGTGGGTTGACTCTCATCGATCTCACCCAATGTCTTGCGGTGAACCACAAGCAGGTTATCCGCTAAATCCACGATAGCGCCTGAACCTTTAACCGAAAACTTATCCGGTACCGCCTTCTCATCAGGCTGCTTCCGCATGTGCAGTATCAGATGAATATGCACATGCTCATCTTTAGCTATCTGACTGAGTTTATTAACAAATTCCTGCTGAGCTGTGTAGTCATCAGGGCCAACACCCTTGATCTTGACCAATGAATCCACGAAGAAGTGCTTAACACCTAGCTCACAAGCAGCGTAATGAATCATGCCAAACAGATTATCTTGCTCAGCATCACCAACCTGGTTGTAAATAAATACCCGACCATCCAACTGCTCCGCAATGGCAGTGGCATACTCAACACTTGGGTTACTCACACCACCGGCTTGTCGGATCATCCGAGCTAACGTGGCTTCGGGTAGCATCTCCATCGAGGCAATGACCACAGGCTGCTCCAACCAGATGCTCACCATACCCGTTACCAAAGACTTACCCATGCCGTTCACACCAGCCCACAAAGTCAGCTCACCATCCCTAAATCTGAAGTGTTCGTGGGTTTTATGCCAAGGAAGGGTATCACCATAGGGCTTGTGAGTCCCTGAGAGCCTCTCTAAGGCCTTTTCTAGGTGTTGGGTAGGTCTATCTACCTTCTGAAGAAATAAATCTCTCTGTCGCTTCTTTAAGTACTTTTCAAAATCAATGTCTGGTAGCCCCGTTAAACCCACTGTATCTGCTCCTCTTTTGGCTGCTCTTTCTGCTGACGTGATTCCCAAGTACGAACACAAGCTTTCCAATCCTTGATCTTGCTCTTGCCACGCATCCACCCGTTAGCCTCATAGAAGTCCACAAAGACCTGAGGATCGATGGAGTTCTTGCGCTCATCACAGTATGCCCTCACCTCACTAACGGTAGGGGGAGTGAAGCGACCCCCCTTACTAGTGGTTCTTGGTTCTTGGTTCTTGGTTAAGGTTCGTTTGGGTTTCGATTGGGTTCCCAATGGGTTTTCTGACTTAGGTCTACCTCCCTTCAAACCATTGGCCTGATTAGCTTTGACCCGTTTACGGTACTTCTCGATTTCTTGGTCACAACGCTCGTGTTTCCACCCTGTTGAGGTGCAAATAAAGAAGTCCATCAGTACGTTTTTTAGCACTTCGGTATCCACTCGCAACCGTCTGGCAACCCATTGGGTTTCCAGTGGGATTTCTTCTTCAGTATCCATGTAGAAATCAATCAGTCTGCGGTAGGTTAAATCCTCTGCATCAGAGAGGTGAGCCGTTGATGATCTGTAATCACCGATATGGAATGGGTAGTGGTGCATTACAACGCCCCCTGTTCTTCAAGTAATGCTTTAAGTTTGTAAGCTTTCACTAACTCAGCTTCATCGACCACTTCTCCATCACGGAGCTTAGCTGTCAGGATCGCCAAGAAGGTTCGAGCATACTCAAGCTTGTCTTTTTTCTTCTCACGGGCTGCCATCTCACGCTTAGCAAAACCCATTGGGTTCTCTTCATAGGCATTAGGAAACAAATCTTCTAAGCGCAGACCCATTGCACCCACAACATCCAAGGCTGAACAGCCAGCAAAGCATTTGAGCAGAATCTTCCCGTTAGTTGATGTGGTAACGGCTAGTGATGGATCGTCATCTGCATGAGCAGGACAACTACATAGCCATTGGTTTGTGCCTCTCTTCTTTACATTACGAAGGCTAGATACAAATTGTTCTGGAGTCACACTTAACCCTCCAGGTAACGCATTATCTTTTCAATGTCCTCTAGTTTCGGGCGCTTCGATACACCACGCGCTATACGCCATAGCTTGTGCTGATCAATGCCAGTGCGCTCTGCAACAATCGACAGGTTTCGATCTGAGAGCTGCTGCTGAATCTTTAGATAGAGTGAGGGTTGTTCCATAATGGCTCCTGTCTTTAGTTGTGAGTAATTGTTTGCAATAGATTAGGTTAGCTTTTAATTATTTGCAATAAGGGTTGCAACTTAACATTTGTTAGGCTATCTTTACAACTCCAATTACGGAGGCACGACATGTACCAGATATCTACCCGCCTCAACTACGGTCATCCTGACTACGAAAAGGCGTTAGACCGCTGCACTACTTACAATATTGCAGCACTTGAACTGAACTTACAGAACGACAAGTCAGCTATGTGCGAGTTCGCCATGACAGTTCCAGAGTTCTTTGAATACAAACTTTTTGTGGAGGCCGCTTATGTATTGGCAAACGCCTGATCGCGATATTGATCCCCCTGAAGACCGTGAACGTGAAAAAGCTTTCGAGCAATACCTTGCGTCACGGGAATACGTTTTGGACCTGGCTGAAGCTGTTGAAGACCTGATACAGATCAGCCCACATGTGTTCGCTGAGTTCGTCATTGATGCCCAAGCAGATATGAATCTAGCCATCTTGATGGTTGATCCTGCTGAGTTCGGCATGCGTGTGCGTGACGAGGTTGAAGACAAGTTAACTGAACATGTCCGTGAGGACGTAGAGCAACGGTGGATTAATAGATATGACGAAGATAGACGAGCTTTACACTGAGAACGATTACATCTCAGAACCATTTGAAATGCCGCCAGAGCATGACGTGTGGCTAGCCATCAATGCCCTAAAGGTATTGATAGACACTAAATATTTTGCAGACGACTCCATGATGGAGTGGAAGCTGAACTGCATGATCAACAACCTAAAGGAAAAAATATGAGCTTTGAGCGCCGAGTATGGCAGGAGATGTCAGTCCTAAACGTGAATGACAAAACCTCCAAAAAAATGAACCTGACTTACCTCTCATGGAGTGATTGCTGGGCTACCCTGGCTGACTACTACCCTGAGTCTAACTACGTTTTTGGTGAGCCTAAGTACTACCCTGACGACACTGTTGAGGTGTCATGCACTGTCACCATTAAAGAAGGTGAGCATGCGTTCAGTCGCATCATGTACCTACCCGTCATGGATCATCGAAACAACTCAGTCCCTAACCCAACTTCACGGCAGATCAGTGACGCTCGACAACGCTGCTTAGTAAAAGCTGTTGCCGTAGCTACTGGGTTAGGACTGTATATCTATCGCGGTGAGGATATCCCTGCTCAGGGTAAACCACCTATTACAGCGGCATTGCGTAATCGTTTCATTAAGACAATCAATCTGCACCTTGAAAACAACGATGGAGCTGGTGCTAAAGAAGTGTATGAAGAGCTATGCGAAGACCCTCAAGTGAAGGACTACGTTAAGTCTGAATACATCAATAGTGAACATGATGGCGCTAACAAACTAAAACAATTTACATTCCTTGTTAATGGAGAATCTAATGCCTAAAAAATCAATGGAAACAATTGTATGGGGTCTGCTTGATAAGCACCCTGATATGACAGCTTATGGTATTGCTATGAAGTATGGCATGACAGCTAGCTGCGTTTATCGACATAAGAAAACGTGGGAAGAAAACAAACTTAAACAGCAATCCACTGTACCTAACCATTACAAAGCTTCTGACATACGCCTTGGCGTTGTTGGTGGTTTTGTTCTCGGTATAATTTTCACAATAGCAGCGGCATCAGTCGCAGGAGTCCTTTAATGGCTAAATACGATAATAACAACGAGATTGCAATCTGGAAGAACGATGACCGTGAAACAGAAAAACACCCGCACTACAAAGGTAACGGCATAGTTGACGGTATTGATTATTGGGTATCTGCATGGCGAGCAGCAGAAGACGCTTCACCTAATGCACCAGTGCTCAAGATCAGACTGACCGCTAAGAATGCAGCGCCTAAAGCAGCTCCGGCTAAGAAAGAGCCGGAAGCTGACATTCCCTTTTAATGAATTATTATAACGAGTTTGATCCTTTCGCAGCCGCTTGGTTGCGAGAGCTGATCAACGATAAATTGATACCCGAAGGGGAAGTCGATGAACGATCAATCATTGAAGTCGAAGGCTCAGACCTTAAAGGGTTCACTCAGTGTCACTTCTTCGCAGGAATTGCAGGATGGAGCTACGCCCTCGACTTGGCAGGATGGGATGCAACTCGACCTGTTTGGACAGGAAGCCCACCCTGTCAGCCCTTCTCAGTTGCCGGAGCAGGAAAAGCTCAAGATGATGAGCGACACCTTTGGCCCCACTTCTTCAATCTCATCCGAGAGTGCAAGCCTCCAACAGTATTTGGCGAGCAAGTTGCCTCAGCAATTAGAACAGAGTGGTTCGACGATCTACAAACTGACATGGAAGCAGAGGGTTACGCCACGGCAATGGCAGTATTGCCAGCTTGTAGCGTCGGTGCCCCGCACAAAAGAGAACGGCTGTTCTTTGTGGCCGACTCCGTTACACACAGACGGCAGCAAAGCATGCAACCGCTACAGAAAGAACCATCAGAACGGTTTAGGGGCGATAGCCTCAACAGTGACCTTCTGGCCCACTCCATCAACTCAGGACAATCCACAAGTCAGGGGAGAGGGAAAGGCAGCGGATGCTCCAACCAGGGGGACAACACTTGGGGGAGCAGCAAGGATGGTTCAGCCATGGGCAACACCAACAGTCAGGGATCACAAGGACACGGGGAACCTGGAGAACTACATCTTCGGCAGTCCAACGGGGAGAGTCAGGACTTCAATGACATCGACCCAAGCATTTCTGATAGCACCTTGGCCCAGTCCGATAACATCGGATCAGTACAACAGTCCATCGGAGGATGTGTTCAAGAAGACAGGGCGCAATCCAATGGTCAATCAACTCAGGGATGCGGCAGTCCATGGAGTGAAGTTGAACTCGTCTACTGCCGTGACGAAAAATCCAGACAAGTTCCAGCTGAACCCTCGCTTTTCCCTGTGGCTAATGGGATTCCCAACCGGGTGGGCTTACTGCGGGGAGCAGGTAACGCCATTGTCCCGCAAGTCGCAGCGGAAATCATAAAGGCTTACATGGAGTACTAAATGTATTGCAGATGTGGATCAGGCTCAGAAATGGTTAAGCGCCAAGAGAAACAAGAACACCAAGCAGTAGGGGAAACCGTTAACTACTACCACTGTACGGCTTGTGGCAGAAACCATGTACCTGAGAAAGAGCAAAAAAAATTGGAGCAATAAAAAAGCCCCCTTGCAAATACATCCAAACCACAGGAAAGTGAAGGGATAGGGGGCTTATCCTTGAGAGCAAAGGAGTAAATGTGCCAAGTACAACTTCAAGCTCAAGGAGTAAACTAACTATAGCATGTTAAGTGTATTTAACAACCCCCTTAAGTGTTCAATTTTAAGTGACTTAGCATGGGTTCAGGCAAAAAAATGCCCCGTATGAGGTGCGGGGCTAAATCAACTAAAGGAAAATCTGATGAAAAAGAATCAGAAACATCGACCTTTGCGGGAGCGATGAATAATTTATAGCACTAAGCTACCAGTTTTTGCAAGACCAATATTTAGCTGGCATTGTATAAACCCGTTCTCATCTGTTCACTGAGTTCAAGTGCTCTCTTGCCCACATCACTAGCCCACTTACTATTAAGCATTTCTTGAGCAGCCACTTCAAAATCATTGTCCTCGATTGCAGCCCACATCATCTTGAACTGACGTAGCTTAGTCAGCCCCAAGTTGAATGCCATGTTAATCAAAGTCATCTTGCGTACAGTATCAAGCTCTCTGACAATCGGGAAGGCTTTGCCTAGCTCAGACGAGTACAGCATCAGGTCATTCTCAAGCAGCATCATGGCCTCTGCGTAGCTGATACCACGATCCTCGATGTTACGACCAACCCCAATAGTGAGCTTGCCAGCAGTACATTTGTAGGGCATCAACTCTAGCCCTTCATGTTTAACAAGCTGAACCTTTAAATCGTCTAGTGTCATTTCAGCCCCTTAAATTTGTTAATGCCACGCAGACCAAAGCTTGCACTAATAGCCGCAAGCACAGCCCACTGATACCACTCCGGTGTTGCTTGCAAAGCCTTGAACCCTGCCATGATGTACGGCACAGCTTCAGGAATAAAAGCACCGATTAACGGAATGCTAAGAATGATAGTGAACCATTCGTCTTTCCACGAATTGGCTGCACCCTTAGCCATGATCTGTTCCCAGTTGCCCTCGTTCTCAATGACCCTGAGCTTAGCTTGCTGTTTAGCCTTGGCTTCATCTGCCTTGCCTTTGACCCAAGACCCTGCAATGTCACCGACTGCACCAATAATTGCACCAATCATTTCTTGTCACCCCCTAGCTTGAGGTTGGTTACGGAAAAATATGCGCCCACTAAAGCCGCAATACTGACATAATAAATATTGCTCATCGATGCGAGAAGATCAGCAGCTTTATCAAGACCAAGATAGCTAGACACCACAACCCCACTAGGATACACAAGCATACCAATGAGGCTAAACCACGCCATACGTCTTTGCGAATCTCTTTTGAGGTTTTCGTCAATGAGCCTTTCACGTTCAAACTCCAAACGCATTGCATCCCATTCGGCTTTATCAACGTGACCATTCTGATCTTTGTCGGCTGCCTCGAAGTGCGTCATTTCTTTTTCTTCATCCTGGTCATCGCAGCTTTCTTGAATGCGTCAGCCGTTGGTGCGCCTTCAGCCCCAGGCTTTCTCATCTTCTCGCCTGATCCTTCTGCAATGCGCTTACGCTTTGCGTGAATGTTTGCATATAGCCCTGGCTTCTTAGCCATTGTCTACCCCTTGTATCATCAATATCAGCACTAGCATTAGTCCTAGCGTACCAACAGCTAGCACTGTTATCAGTATAGCTGCACCAATGTCTTTTAATTTCTGTATGCGCTCTTGTTCAGCATAGACTGTGCGCTGTCTTTCTTTGCGTATGTCAGACTCTAATCGTAAGAATTGCTCCCACCCTTGTTTCCCCTGACTGTACTGAATCATAATACGCAGCTCGTCCCGCTGCTTCTGTGCTTGTAGCTTTGCACCGTACATATCCATAGCCTGTGCTTGGATACTCTTGCCACCTTTGGGGATCAACGATTTGAACAGGCTTGGCTTTTTCTCTCTTTCCAACGCCTTGTCGATGTCCGCTACTGCACCCGCCCACTGACTCAGTTGGCTCATGCAATCTTCCAGCTCCCTTCCGGCCTCGACTAAGGACTTCAGGCCCTTGAATGCTGCTGAAGCCGTAGCTACTAAGGTTACTGGGTCCATCGATCATGCCTATCTTTCAAATAACATCTTGAGCAATAACAGAATGATCGTGCCGGATGTGCCGATCATGATGGCCTCAAGACGCTTAATTCGGGTAAAGATTTCTTTAAACTGAGTATCAACTTCTTTCTGTAGCACAGCTAAATCCTTATCTAAGTCGTGAATATCTTTTGCGGTCATCATTATTTCCTAAAAGGGGGATTGCTCGCCCTAGTATTACGCGGCTTCTGACTTATCTTTGCTTTCCAAAGAGTTTGCCAAGCGAGTTACAAATGCGTCACGACCTACGGCTAACTGGTCGAGGTTGAATTGAGCGTTAGCAATCTTTCGATTTAGGTCCTGAATATGATTCAGTTCCATTGTTTGCTCATCAGTAAAATCAGCTAAGTTGTATTCAACGTCATTTACAGTAATGGTTTTGTTTTCGTCTTTAGCCATTGTTGTTTCTCCTTACTAGACTGTTATGAAATTTAATTTTTAATATACCGTTTCTGTTGTGGCATTAGCTGCGTTAGTGGTATTAGTCGATGGAAATGATCTGTTTGTACCCCAAATAATTCTTACTGCGCCATTTGCGCCGCTTCCACCAGAACCAACGTAATCATCGTCATCAGCGCCGCCGCCGCCGCCATATAAACCACCATTAGAAACACTATTCCCAACTGTTCCGTTTGCGCCGCCAGAACCACCATAACCGGGGGAGCCTGCTACTCCAACTGCACCTGAAGTTCCTTCTCCTTCTAATCCGACGCCACCGCCGCCACCACAGGCGGAAGATATTACACTACCACCACCGCCACCGCCGCCGGCTCCTGCTGATCCGCCTGTATTGTTGTTACTATATGCTCCATTACCACCATTGCCAGAGTATCCGCCGGCTCCTGCTCCTGCGCCACCGGCAGAGTTATATGATGCCAGTCCACCAGTACCGCCATTGCCGCCGCCAGTTCTTGCGCTTCCGCTAGATGTCCCTGCAGCACCCCCGGTTCCTGCTTGGCTGACACCAGATGCTCCTGAAAAAGTACCACCGCCGCCGCCGCCGCCTACAACAAGCGTTGATTCAAACGAAGAATCTCCGCCAGTACCGCCTGAAGTTAAATTGTTAGCACCACCGCTACCGCCAGAACCAACAACTACTGTGTACGAATTCCCCGGAACAACGGTAATAGCATTACCATAAGATAAGCCACCGCCGCCGCCACCGGCACCACCACGATTATTACCAGTACCCGCTGCGCCACCACCGCCGCCAACGCAAACGACGGAAACTGAAGTCACACCAGTAGGGCAAGTCCAACTGTGTGAGCCTGTTGTAGTAAATAGTGCGCTGCTTCCGTCTGGCACATAAGGCTGATAAAACTCTGATGCCGCTATTTCCCCTGAGGCAGCAAAATCTCCATTCCCATAATATTCAGACAATCCAATAGGATTGGTGCCACCAAACTCTGTTTGGATGTCACTCCATCTTATTGGCCCTGAGCTTGGTCTAGCCATCAGACTGCCGCAGCATCTTCGAAGTCAGTTGTTGCTAGTTTTGCGTATGCTTTAGCAATTAAGGTATCGCCATCAGCCGCTTCAACTTCTGTTAAAGGGGCATCAAAATACAAAGTTGCTATAGGCTTGCCTTGAATATCTGGGACTGTCGAAAATATTGTAAAGGTACAACGGCAGATATATACAGATGTTCTGTTATCTTCTGTATCATCTTCATCAGGAGCCTCGCCCTGTAGTTCGCGTAAAACAGTAACCTTATTTAAACGCCAGTAACAGTCAGGCAAATCAACTCTACCTTGCCAGTCGTTTGCCTGTAGTGTTTTACGAAATGCCATTTTTAAGTTCCTCTAATTCTGCCTTGAGGGTTTTAACCTCAGTTGTTAAATCATTTACTGCTTCAATCAATAATGCTGTTAGCTTTTCATATCGAACAGCTTTTGTGCCATCTTTACGCTCTGCTACAACCTCAGGCAGTACAGCTTCAACTTCCTGAGCAATAACACCTACGTCATGCTTACGGTTAAAGTAATCATCTTGCTTGCCTTTAGTTGCAAGGTAGTCATCCTTCCAATCATAGGTTACGCCTCGAATAGCGTTTACCTTAGACAGTGCGTCAGGAATGTTTTGGATGTTCTCTTTGAGATTTATATCAGATGAGTAGTAAGCAACAATGTCACCACCCGCACGAATCTCAGCACCATAGTAGAGTGCTGTAGTATTCATACTGAAGTCACAACCGCCTACATCTAATCGAGTTATTTGACCTGTAACCCCACTAGGCGCACCTATCTGGCATTCGTTACTTGCGCTTAACGCTGATAATGCCGAATCATAACCAATACCAATGTTGTATGAACCAGTGATAGATGCGTCATTTAAAGCCCTTGATCCTATAGCTGTATTTCCTAGACCATCTAAATACTTACCTGCTTCAAAGCCAACACCAACATTGAAGTTAGCGTCTGCATCATAAAGAGCTTGGGAACCAACACCAGTATTATAATTTGATGCTGCTGTATAACCTGAGCGGTAACCAACATAAGTGCATTGTTCACCGTTAGTGCTAGTAGAATAACCCGCGTTATATCCTACTGCTGTCGTGTAATCCGCGCCATAAGATGTGTTATTTGCGCTAGCACCTACTGCGACATTATAGCTTGCGCCAGTGTAACTAAAGGATCCATATCCTGCATTTTTACCAATAAAAGTGTTATATGTTCCGTATCTATCGTAATACCCAGAGACATTTCCAATGTAAGTAGAGTCAGCACCGTTATAATAACCCGCTCTATAACCAACAGCAGTTCTTCTTGCATAGTTATATTGACCTAAGGACTGATAACCAATAGCTGTATTTTCCGATTGGGTACCATTGTTGTATAAAGCACTAACACCCACAGCAACATTACTGGTACCTGAGGTTATACTAAAAGAGGAGTCTGTTCCAACACTTGTATTTGAATTAGCAGTAACATTGGCTAAAGCTCGAGTACCAATGGCAGTATTACTGTTGCCGGTTTCATTATCGATTAGAGCTTGGTGACCAATAGCAACATTGTTACTTGCTGTAGTAATACTATCGCCAGCGAAACCGCCTATACAAATATTAAAGGTACCCGTTGTGGCTAAAGTAAGCGAGCTTTGTCCAATAGCAATATTGTAAGCTCCACCGGATTCAACGCTGCTAAGAGCACTAAGGCCTAATCCGATATTGCCAAGTCCAACAGGATAGTTGCCATCTAGCTTGATTGTGCCTGTATCAACATCAAGATTACCGCTAATATCAATATTGCCAGTGCCGGTAATGTCACTTGAATTAAGATCAAGATCACCACCAAGCTGCGGTGTAGTGTCCTCAACTACATTCTGTAATGCTGAGTCTGCTGTTGTACCTTGTGCTGCTGTAGCATAGTCAGCAGAATCAAAGGCTTTAACCTGGGCAAGGTTAGTAACTTCTGAATCCATCAAAGCGCCCGCAGCAGTGACGTTAGCTGTATCAGTGACATCTGCATTGGCTTCAATGCCATC